>Ga0114946_10000811_pt1 | contig 21292 bp, 20 predicted proteins | sample WalLakDeSediment_FD_88676 | JGI IMG/M metagenome (GOLD analysis project Ga0114946, IMG submission 88676) | Lake sediment microbial communities from Walker lake, Nevada to study Microbial Dark Matter (Phase II) - Walker Lake 11/02/13 Deep Sediment | ecosystem: Environmental > Aquatic >...
CAGGTGTTGTCTGCCCGTGCACATGGCAAAAAGCACTAAGGCCATTGCCATTAATCCAAAATCAAATGTTACTTTTGCGGGGTGAAAGGCGCAATGTTTTTCACCCCATTTTTAATTATCATTTTAAGAAATATGGACTTGACATTATTGGTGCTTGCTGCCGGAAAAGGCAGTCGCTACGGCGGAATGAAACAGCTCGACAGGGTAGGTCCTTCCGGCGAAACAATCATGGATTATTCGGTGTATGATGCGATAAAAGCTGGTTTTAATAAAGTTGTTTTTGTGATTCGCCGCAGCTTCGAGCAGGAATTTCGCGAAGTATTTGTTGACAGATTAAAGGACAAGGTGCGGGTTGAGCTGGCTTTCCAGGAAATTGACAACCTGCCCATGCAGATTTATTATTCTCCCGAAAGGGAAAAGCCCTGGGGCACCGGACACGCCATTTGGGTGGCAAGGAATTTTATTAATGAACCTTTCGCAGCCATCAATGCCGATGATTTTTACGGCTTCAGCGCTTATGAAACCATGGCCAACTATCTTAAGAACAATGTATCGAAAACACAGGGGCTTTTTGCCATGGCTGGTTATCTGCTTGAAAATACCTTGTCGGACCATGGACAGGTATCGCGCGGCATATGCCAGGTCGATGCAAACGGCTTTCTCGACAACGTGAAGGAACACAATGCAATTAGCCGGCAACCTGATGGCCTTATTATCAGCGAAGGCGATGGCAAAACAGCTACCCTGAACCCTGACGACAATGTTTCAATGAACTTCTGGGGATTTGGTAAAGATATTTTTACACATCTCGAAGAAAAACTCCTGTTTTTCATGAAGGTGAATGCCAACGACCTGAAAGCCGAATTCTTCATACCAAAAGTGGTTGATGAGCTTGTTAGTAAAGGTAAGGTAAAGGTCAGGGTACTTCCGTGTGATGCTTCATGGTTTGGTGTAACCTATCGTGAAGATAAGGAAATGGTAACGGAAGAAATTAATAAACTTGTTGAGGCCGGCAACTATCCGACAAATCTTTGGGAATAATCCGCCTATTTTTTCTTTTTGCTTGAAAAGGACCAAGCAAAGCCATTTGGTTTTCGTTTAAGTAAAGTTTTATATTTGCTTGTCTTAACTTTTATGTCAATGAGCGATGACCAGTTTTCAGGGCAAGTAGTGTTAATGAGCCTTTTCCAGTTTCGTGGATTGAACCGGCTGTGGGGTATGCGCCAAATGGCTGTGCTTCCGCCAGAGTTGAAAAAAATCGATCAACTGCAATTTTTCAAGGTGCTTGGTACCGGGGCAGGATTGGGCTACAGTTCCATGCCTAATTTTGGGCAGTGGGGTTTGCTTACCGTTTGGCCAACTGTTGAACATGCCCGGCGGTTTCATGAAGAATCAGCCATTATGGCCCAATACAGGGAAAAAAGTACCGAAGGGTTCTCTGTGTTGATGCGTCCGATTCGTTCGCGGGGCAGCTGGTCGGGTTCTGCGGCTTTTTTGCCCCAGCCCATGCTGGAAGGCGACTACCCCATTGCAGTGCTGACGCGGGCCCGCCTGAAACTTCGCTTCATGGTTCCTTTCTGGAAAAGGGTAGGAGGGGTGAGCCGCTCACAAAAGGAATACAGCGGTCAGTTGTTTAGCCAGGGCGTGGGTGAGCTGCCCTGGATTCACCAAGCCACATTCAGTATATGGCAAAGCCTGGAAGCTATGGAGCAGTTTGCCTACGGAAAGAACAGTAAACACCTTGAAGCCATAAAAATTACCCGACAGCTAAACGGATTTATTGAAGAGCTATACGCCAGGTTCCAGGTGATCGGGTATAAGGGGACTGTGAAAGGGCGAACCCCCCTGGCCAAAATAAAAAGCCCCACCTTTTTTTAGGCGGGGCTTTTCAAAAAGATTCTGCGGTTTTTATTACGCAATGCGCACGTTAACTGCATTCAGACCTTTTTTGCCTTCCTGAAGTTCGTAGGTGACTTCATCAGCTTCGCGGACCTTGTCGACCAGGCCGGTTGCGTGTACGAAATACTCTTTTTCTGATTCGGAATCTTTGATAAATCCAAAGCCTTTAAGTTCGTTGAAGAACTTCACTGTTCCAGTTTTCATAAATGTAATTGTAATTTGTGTTAATGTGCAATGATAAACGCGAAAGAGAATTTGAAGCTGTTCTTAAGGAAAGGTTTCAGGAATCTTTTAAGCGGAGATCAGTGCAGCGGTGTTAATTAATTCGGCACAAAGATACAATAAATAACAATCCCTTCAACTTTTAGGGGCATTTTTTTTGAATATATGGGTTTAATTGTACCGGTTATTTTTTATTTTCCAAAAAAATGCCAGATAAACTCGAGATTGCAGCCCCAATTGCTGTACAATATTCGGCATGAGGCGGCACGTGAAATTTAACGTTATAAAGTTTTCCCAATTCAGTGAAAGTTTTCTGTGCCTGGTGCACCTGAACGAGTTTGCCGGTAAGCACAATGTCAGTGTATTTTTGCGCCCTGGCGGCAAAAATGGCAAGCATCCCCACCACCTGAAACACCATGGTCAGAATGGCCCTTGTGATGTCATTTTTGTCGGCCTGGTCGGTCATTTTTCCAAAATTTGAGGCCGTAATAGTGCTGGGCAGGTTTCCGATTTCGGCGCGCGAAATGTCGCCAATGCTCAAGTCAACCCTATCCGGACTTCCTGTTCGGGCTGCTTCAATAATGTTTTCAAAAGTGGTTAGGTTTGCCATGGCTTTAGAAAGGCCGAGAATAGTACCCCCGCCCACGCCGGTGCCACCCAAGTGCTGAATGCAGCCTTCATTTGCTTTAACAAAGGCAGTCCCTGTTCCCATACTAACAATTATGGCTTTTTTTAGCTTTGATAAGAACAAACCGCCGTAACCAAGGGCTTTGAATTCTTCAATTTTTTCAACAGTAAGGCCAAGAAGGTCACCGGTGATAAAGGAAGCCCCAACACCAGTCATGATCACCTTATTGATTTCGCCAAGACTGAGCTTGTTAACGCTGAGAAATTTTCCAAGCGCGCCCGAAGCCGATGCCACGGGGTCGTTGGCTTCAACGGTAAGAGGTTCAATGATCTTTCCGTTTCTTATTCCCACAATTTTGGTGGTGCTGCCACCAATGTCAATTCCTATGGTCATTTTTTATCTTTTTTTCAAAATTTCATTACCAAAACTATTGTCAGATTCCAACTTCAAGTTGGAACATAACATTGAAAAAGTCAGTTGGCAGGAAAACTTCCCACTGGTTGCGCTGGTACGACAGGTTAAGCTGTATTTTATTGCGGTGTTTTTGAAAATATTTGGTTACACCCAAAGTATAAACGCTTGATTGTGCCTGAAGGTTTGCAATATCTTGGGAGGGCTTTAAAAATGTGTATCTGCCAGCAAATTCCCAAAAGTTTGGGAATACATAACTAAGCTGAGTGTTAAACCCATCGCCGGTCACCACAATTGGCGTTGACTCCGGTGAAATCAAGCCCGGATTCTGGCTTACCTGTCGGTTTGCATATTCAGCCTGGAGCGCCCAGCCCTGGTACTTGGCGATCATGTCAACAAAGAAAGTGGAAATATCTGTGGGTTGAAAAAGCAGGTCACCTCTCTGACCAGCTGATTTAACTGCTTTGTTGTTGAATGAGTAAGATGTGGCCAGTGACACTTTTGGTTTTACTTCCCGTTCCAGATCACCTTCTGAGAAATCGCCATCCCGGGTGAAATCTCCCAGGGGCAATAGTTCTGCCCTTATAGTGTAGGCAAGGCCGTTGTCGGTGCGTTGGATGTTGCGGCCCTCGCCGGTGCTGATGGCTCCCTTGAGATTGTAATGGACATTGCCAAGGTTATTGTTATAATAGGCAAATACCCCAAAGTCGCGATCAATATTGAATGTGGCATTGACCAGTGAACGGTCGGCAAATTGCTGTTGTCCGCTCGATGTGACCCGCTGGCGATTGCCTGGCAGCTTACCTTGCCCCACGCCCATGTAAAAGTTCCTGTTAAAGTTGTAAAACACCATGGCATCGCGCACCAACCCGGGAAAACCGGTGTTGTCCCAGTCCTGGTCGCCCCGCGAGAAACTCAGCTGCATGTAATAGGTGAGCTTTGAGCTGCCAATATAGCCATCAAAACGAAGGCGAAGCCGGCGCACGTTGGCTTCAAACTCATCGGGGTTCAGGTCGGTGCCTGAAACCGTGTTCATGGCAATGCGGTTCTGTATCCTGAAGCGGAGATTCAGCCCGAAGGTAGAGTCAGGGGCAAAGAAGCCAAGCCCCTTGTCGAAACTTATCACTGCCCGCTCATCAACTTCGGTTTGAGCTGCAGCAATAAATGCCAGGAAAAACAGGGAGAAAAAAAGTGAAAGACTCTTGCGCATAGATACTTAAGAAACAGTAGTGGTTTGTTCTTCCTTCAGTCCCATTGCCAGTAAATCGGCAATGTGAAGGGTTTGAATGGGCAGGTTGTTCCTTTTAATATACCCATCGAGATGCATCAGGCATGATGCTTCAGTGGAAACAATATATTGAGCGCCCGTATCAAGGGCATTTTTAACTTTTTGTTCGGCCATTGCTGTGCTGATGGCTTCGTGCTTCACGGCGAAGGTTCCGCCAAAGCCGCAGCAAACATCCCTGTGATTCATTTCAACAATTTCCAGGCCTTTTACATTGGCCAACAGCCTTCGGGGCTCATCTTTCAGGCCATATTCGCGCAAAGCGGCACATGAATCATGAAAGGTGATCTTGGCTTCAAAATGGCAACCCAGGTTTTCCACTTTAGCCACATTTACAAGGAAGTCGGTGAATTCAAAGATCTTTCTGCCCAAATAACGGTTTTCGTTGTGCAGGGCTGAATTGTCGAACATTTGCGGGTAGTAGTTCTTCACCATACCAATGCATGAAGCCGAAGGCCCTACCACGTATTTGAACTGGCTGAAATCGCGGATAAATTTTTCGGCCACGTGCTTGGCTTCATCCCGGAATCCGGCATTAAAGGCAATTTGCCCGCAACAGGTTTGCTCAGGATTGTAAAGCGCCTTTACCCTGGCGCGCTTGAGCACCTTGACCATGCTCATACCCGTTTCCGGGAAAAGTTGGTCAATAAAACAGGGAATGAAAATGCCGGCTTCCATGTGGCTGGTTTTAAAGGCACAAAATTAATCAAACCTTTGTTCTGTAGCTTGATAATAAGGAAAAACTATTCACTGACGCTGATGGTGGATCTCGGAAAGCAAAATCCCCGCTGCCACAGAAACATTGAGCGAAGCAATACTTCCCTTCATGGGAATTGAAACAGTCTGGTCGGCCATGCGGAGTATTGCGGTTGAGATGCCTTTGTCTTCCGAACCCATAATTACCGCAACGGGACCTGTCATGTCGGCGCTGTAAAGTGGGTTACTTCCCTTTTCGGTGGCGGCAATCACCTTTATGCCGCTTTCCTTCAAGAAGGCGATCGTTTCCAAAATATTCCCTTCGCGGCAAACGGGCAACCTTGAAAGGGCCCCAGCCGACGTCTTAATGGCATCGGCATTAACCGGGGCGCTGCCCTTATCAGGAATAACAATGGCATGGGCACCGAAGCATTCGGCCGAACGGGCAATGGCGCCAAGATTGCGAACATCGGTAACCCGGTCAAGCAACACCAGCAAGGGCAGCTCACCTTGTTCGTAAATCATGGGCAGCAACTGGTGCAAGGGCTGGTAAGCAATGAGCGAAATGTATGCGATCACTCCCTGATGGTTCTTGCGGGTAACCCGGTTTAGCTTTTCTGCGGGCACCATCTGGTAGGGTATCTTTTCGCGTCTGATGAGCTGGAAAAGCTGCTGGTAGTTTTCTCCATGCAAGCCTTGCTGCAGCAAAACCTTTTCGGGTTTCTCGCCCTTTTCTAAGGCTTCGATCAAGGGTCGTATTCCAAAAAAGAAATTTTCCAAATGCTAAATTTTTTCAGTGAATGGGTCAAATCCAGGTTTGTGCAAGCAAAGGTCGGAAAAAATCAGAAAAGGCTCACAAAGCCTATGTGCACTTTTGCATTTCTGAAGGCCAGGGGTGTTTCCGGTCCTTTCCCCAGGGCGTAATAAACTGAAATTATTCCCGGGGCTGTTTCAATGGTAATGCCCGTTGCGGCGCCCCAGGGGAAACCGTTAAGGTAGTTGTTGCTGATCTTTCTTTCATACCAGGCCGCATTGAACAGCAGGCTGATATATGAGTTTTCTGCCAGGAAATAACGCCACTCACCGGTCATGATTGCGTATGTGGTGGCCAGGATGGACTCTTCATCAAATCCCTTCAGGCTCCTGAATCCACCGATCCTGAAAAGTTCATTTTCAAAAAACTGCTGGCCGGTAATGCCTTGCGATTTGAGCTGAAATACCAAAGCTGACTGGGGCCCGACTGCATGACGGGTTTCGGCTTGAAGGCCAAAAGCAAACTGGTTCTGGCTGGGAATAATGGACTGGTAAATTTCAGGCGGCAGGGCTGCATTTTCAATAATTTTCTTTGTACCGGCTGCCAGCCATGCCCTTGCTCCGCGTCCGCGTTGCAGAGTAGTTAAAAACCCGGGGCTATGGGTGGAGGCTTCTATGCCAAAAAGGCGTGTCCGGGAATCAATTTGGGGCGGCACGGTGGTAATATTGGAAAAACGACTTGTACTCAATAGCTGTGTGCTCTGTAGGTCAGCAAAAACCGACAGCATAATCCTTTTGTGGCTTTGCCATGAAAAGGCAGGCCTTTGCCTCAGACTCAGATAGGAAGTGTCTTGTTTGTGAAGGGAGAAAAGCATTGATGGGGTGAGCGGAGTTGACAGCAAGAAAGGCCATGATCCTTCCAGAAGCAAGCGTTGGGTACCTTGACCCATTCCCTGCCAATTCATGGAAAAACTTTCACCACGCTCAAAAAGATTAACAAGCAGTAAATTAAATTGTCCTGTAAGCTGGATGCGGTTTTCATCAAGCGCGTTTCCCGAAATACCTGCAATGCCGTCGAATCGGTTAGACGGTTGCCGTCTGACGGGGATTTCCAGAATGGCGGAGCCCGGGGTGAAATTAATATTGGGCTCGCCGTTGAGCCTTAAAAAAGGCAGGTCAGAAAGCAGTGGCGGGGCAGCCCTTGCCTTTTGTTCGCTGTATGGCAGGCCGGGTCTGATACCGGTCAGGCCGGCAATGAAGCCATTGGAAAGACTCACATTACCAATGAGTTGAACAGTATCGAATACTATCATGTATGATGGCTCAAGCCTGAGAACCGCCCGGAAATAATTCTCTTTTACGTTAACGCTGTCGGCATGCAGACTGGCAAAGGGATATCCGTTGTTTTCGTACCAGCCAATGATCTTTTTCTGAAGCTCATGAAATTGGTAAAACGGCAGGGGCGTGCCTTCGAAATAACGCTCCAGGTTGCTGCTCCGTATGGCAGCCGCGCTAATATTGGAGTTTCGCAAATGCCAGTGAAAGAGTTCGCCCCGGTTAAATATGGCCGTATAACCTGCAGAGTCTGAAACCAGTTCTTTCAGCACGGCATCAAAATATCCGTATTGCATTATTCCCGCAAGCAATGAATCAACGCCAGCTCTTAAAGTCAGGCTGTCGGGATAGAAGCGGGGGCTGATGAAATGACCCGGCAGGGAACCTGAAGATTCTGTATGCTGGATGTTCAGCCTGAGCAGATCCTGCCCATGGCCGGAAAAGGCAAACATAAGCAGTATTGCAGCCAATGCCTTTCTCATTTCAGGTTATGGTTTGAGCTGCCAGTTAATAGGTTCAATGCCTTGTAGCTTCAGTAATTCGTTGGTTTTTGAGAAGTGGCCGCAACCAAAAAATCCTCGTGATGCAGATAGGGGAGAAGGGTGGGGTGCTTTGAGCACAAGGTGCCTGGAATTATCTATTAGGGCCTCCTTGGCCCCGGCGTAGTTGCCCCAGAGCAGAAATACCAGTCCTGACCTTTTTTCTGAAAGGGCCTTAATGGCGGCATCAGTAAACCTTTCCCAGCCCTTGTTCTGATGCGATCCGGCCTGTCTTTCTCTTACCGTAAGGGTGGCATTAAGCAGCAGCACGCCCTGATCGGCCCAGCTTTCCAGGTTTCCGTGGCGTGGGGCGGTAATGGCTAAGTCGTTTTCAATTTCTTTGAAAATGTTGATGAGCGAAGGTGGCTTTTCAATGCCCCGGTTTACCGAGAAACACAGCCCGTGCGCCTGCCCAGGCCCATGGTAAGGATCCTGCCCAAGTATCACCACCTTAACCTTGTGAAACGGGGTATGGTTAAAAGCGTTAAAGATCAGGGGTCCGGGCGGGTAGATTCTGAATTTCTTTTTTTCTTCCAATAAAAAATCTTTCAAGGCATGAAAATAAGGCGCCTGGAATTCAGCTGCCAGGGCGTCCTTCCAGCTCTTTTCAATAACAGGATTCACGGGTTTTTCACTCATGTTTCAGCCTTATAATTCGCTTTGTTTCGATTTGATGTACCCTGCAAATTCATTAAGGTTAAGCCCGCCAAAATTGCCTGAACTCATAAACAGGAAGCAAATATCATTGGCTGCCAGGCTTTGTAGTCTTTTTAACAGGTCGCCAGAATCAGTAAACACTTCCAGGCCTTTCTTTTTAAAGGCCATGCGAACCGTTTCGGGATCAAGCTCAGGTAGCTTTTTCATTTGAAGTGCATGCGGACTGAAAAACACTATGGCTGAGTCGGCGGCATCCATCGAGCCTTCATACTGACTGAGAAAATCCTTGTTAAGGCTGCTGAAAGTGTGCAGTTCCATGCAGGCAATAAGCAGTTTTTCGGGATATTGTTCCTTAACGGCTGCTGTAGTAGCTTTAAGTTTTGAGGGTGCATGGGCAAAATCGCGAAAAATAACAGTTCCGTTTTGTTCAAACACTTTTTCGAGCCGGTTGCTGGCGCCTTTGAAAGAGGCCATGGCTTCAAAAAACATTTCATTTGTTACACCCAGCTGCTGGCAAACCAGCCGCGCACCATTTATATTCATCAGGTTATGCTTTCCAAAGACTAGCAATGGATACTTATTGCCGTTTTGAATGCACCAGGTCTTACCTTTGTTGATTTCGTAAGGGGGCAACCCATAAGGGTAGAGGTTCAGATCAGCATTTTCTTCTTCGCGGCAAAGTATGTTCAATTGCTCGTCTTCGGTGCAAAAAATAAGTTTGCCGCCCGGCTCGATGAGCCTAATAAATTGCCGGAACTGATCAAGGTAGATTTCAAAAGTTGGAAATACGTTTATGTGGTCCCATGCAATGCCACTGAGCAGGGCAATGTGCGGCTTGTAAAGGTGAAACTTAGGCCTTCGGTCGACAGGCGAGCTGAGGTATTCATCACCTTCAATAATCATAAAAGGCGCCTTGTTGCTAAGCTTTACCATAACTTCAAAACCTTCGAGCTGCGCCCCAACCATGTAATCCGTGTCAATTTTGTGATGTTGAAGCACGTGCAAAATGATCGAGGTAATGGTCGTTTTTCCATGGCTTCCGCCGATCACCACGCGAGTCTTGTCCTTTGATTGCTCGTAAAGAAATTCAGGGTATGAATAAACTTTAAGGCCAAGTTTTCTTGCTTTTTCCAGCTCCGGATTGTCAGCCCTGGCATGCATCCCCAGGATAACTGCATCAAGGCCCGAATGAATTTTTTCAGGAAACCAGCCGTATTGGTCGGGAAGCAACCCATGCTGCATTAACCTTCGGCGTGATGGATCAAAAATCTCATCATCAGAACCGGTAACCACATACCCTTTTTTGTGCAGGGCAATGGCCAGGTTATGCATGGCGCTGCCACCAATGGCAATAAAATGCACCTTCATTAGTAAAGGGATTTTGGTGAGACTTGTAAAGGTAATTTTTTTTGAAAAATCAATGAGCATTCATCGAAATGAAAACACCCCCGATGCAACCCGGGCGAGAATTACTCAAAAAGGCGAAGGCAACCAGGTGGCCGGCCAATTGTTGAGCCAGAAATTTTTATCTTTGCACCTTTGCAACACCAGAACACTTTTCTTGTTTTATGTTAGTGTGTTGATATAAAGATTCTAATGAAGCTATTCCCTGTTATTGCCGAGCATTTTAAACTGGATGGCGGAGCCTGTTTTGGGGTGGTGCCCAAGTCGATTTGGCAAATGTATCTTCCGGCCGACGAAAATAACCTGGTAAAGGTTAGCTCACGCTGTCTCCTTGCCGAAATAGGCAAAAGGCTTATACTTGTAGATACAGGCATGGGAAACAAGCAAAGCGAGAAATTCTTCAGCTATTTTTCCCGTTACGGGGAAGAAAACCTGCAAAATTCCTTCGAAAAAGCCGGATACACTTTTGATCAGGTTACCGATGTGATTCTTACTCATTTGCATTTCGACCATGTTGGCGGGGCCGTTAAAAAAGGCAGGGAAGAAGGAACCTTTGAACCTGTTTTCTCTAACGCAACCTATTATGTAAGCAAGGCTCAGTGGGATTGGGCTCTTGACCCGAACCCACGTGAGAAGGCATCATATTTTCCCGAGAATTTCCTTCCATTATACGAGAGCGGCCAGCTTGAATTTATTCATGAAGAAGGCCCTTTTTGCCCGGGCATCGAGTTCGAAATAAAAAATGGGCATACCCGCGGGCTGCTGGTGCCTGTTTTCGACTACAAAGGGAAAAAACTGGTGTTTACCACCGATTTCATTGCCATGATGCACAACTTGCCTTTGCCTTATGTGCCCGGTTTTGACGTGGAGCCGCTCCTGTCGATGAAGGAGAAGGAAGAGTTCCTTGAAAAGGCGGTGGAAAATGATTATGTGCTTTGTTTTCAGCACGACCATTTTAACGAGTGCTGCACCCTTCAGCGCACCCCCAGAGGGGTTCGCCAGAAAGATGTTTTCAAACTTTCCGAATTATGACCAAAGCCCTGAAAAGGATAGCCGATCAATACAATGAAATGTTTTCGGGCCTTTCGGCTACGGAAATATTGCAAAAAATAATTGAGACCCATTCCGCGAAAGCGGTATTTTCAACCAGCCTGGGGGTTGAAGACCAGGTGATAACCCATATGCTGATGCAAATCAGCCAGGATGCTTCAATATTTACGCTGGATACAGGCAGAATGTTTCCGGAGACTTACGAGGTGCTGGAAAAGACCGAAGCAAGATATGGAATGCGTATTAAGGTGTATTTTCCTGATTACAAGGCCGTTGAGCATATGGTGCAGACCCGGGGCATAAACCTGTTTTATTACAGTATTGAAAACCGCAAGTTTTGCTGCCAAATTCGCAAAATTGAACCACTTAAACGTGCATTGAAGGGGCAGGAGGTTTGGATCACCGGCTTGAGGCGCGAACAGTCGCCCACGCGGCAGGATATGCGTTATGCAGAGTGGGACGAAGGCCATCGTATCATAAAAGTCAATCCCTTGCTCGACTGGAGCGAGAGCCAGGTATGGGATTTTGTTCGCGACAACAATATCCCTTACAACTCATTGCACGATAAAGGCTTCCCCAGTATCGGTTGCCAGCCATGCACCCGCGCGGTTGAATCAGGCGAGGACATCAGGGCCGGCAGGTGGTGGTGGGAGAATCCTGACACTAAAGAGTGCGGGCTGCACAAAGGCAAATGACAAGTATGGAAATCCCTGAAAAATAATTGCAAAGGGTTTTCGTTTTTCAATTGCGTTTGGGTTTATATTTGCATCTTAAATATTTAAAAAACTCCACTTTGGGCCAACGGGAAAAAAAACATCTTTACCTTATTACTGACAGTGAAGAACTGATTGACCAGCTAAGGCCCCTTGAAGGAGAATACCTTCTCAGCTATGATTCAGACGGACGCCTGTTAAAGAGGATTAACGGCAACGGAAAAAACCAGGATATTGATATTGTGATCACTGATTTTGATTTTTTCCTTGAAAATATCAATGATGCTCATATTCCTGAGGTGTCGGCCTTTGCACCATATTTTGTCATTCTGATTAATGAGCAAAATGCCCCGTTATTTGCTGCAACGAACTTCCATTTCAAGTGTTTTCCCTGCGTTACCCCTTTGTCTTCAGGACAATTGAAGCCTGTGATTTCAGCCCTTTTGCAGAACAGGGATAAGGTTATGGAACTTGAGGAAAGGGAGCGCTTTAAAATACTTTTTCATAAAGCTCCCATTGTGCAGCTTTTGCTCAACCCCTGCGACTATTCCATTATTGATGCCAACCGGGCGGCTGCCGAAATGTACGGGAAGGAAGAGCCGGCTGACCTTGCCGGAACGTCATTGACCGATCTTCATTCTTGGCATGCTGATCTGCTTGAGGAAAAATTGAAGGAAGCCCTAAGGCTTGGCGAGAGCCAGTTGAACGTTTCATTTGAAAGCCAAAAAAAAGGCACCATTGATCTTGCTTTGGTCACATCAAAAATCTCAATGGGAAAGCGAAAGCTACTTTTTGTTAATATTCAGGACATTACTGAAACAAAAAAAACTGAGCGAATTCTTACTCTTAAAAACCTGGAGCTGCAAAAAACCAATTCGGAACTCGACAACTTTGTTTACAGCACGTCGCATGAGCTCAGGGCGCCGCTCATGTCGGTACTGGGGCTGATTAACCTTCTCGAAACAGAAACAGACAAAAAAGAACAGTCACTTTACGTGGGCTTGATGAAAGAAAGCATCCAGAAACTCGACAATATCATTCATGATATAATTGACTATTCGCGTAATGCCCGTTTTGATGTGAAGGTTTCACCCGTAGATTTTAATTTCCTTCTGGAAAAAACCATCAATAACCTGCATTTTATTCCGGGCTTTGAAAAAATAGATATCCGGGTAAGGGTTAATGAAGAGGTTCCTTTTCTTTCAGACAAGCGAAGGGTGGAAATTGTGCTGAATAATCTTATTTCAAATAGCCTGAAGTTTTACAAACCTGCCATTAGAAAACCATTTGTTGAAATATCGGTCCTTGTTGGTGAAAAGGAGGCCGTGATCAAGGTTAAAGATAATGGACGAGGAATTCCTGAACAGCACCTTTCTCGTATTTTTGAAATGTTTTTCAGGGGCTATGAGCAAAGCACCGGCAGCGGTATAGGACTTTACATTGTGAAAGAAATTGTTGAGAAATTAAATGGTAACTTGCATGTTGAGTCAATTGAAGGCAAAGGAAGTTTGTTTACAGTTAAGTTACCTAATCAAAATCAATAGCAAATTTAAATGGCCGTAAAAAATCTTCTTCTGATAGATGATAGCGACATTGATAATCTTGTAAACCAACGCATGGTTGAAAAAACCAAGTTTGCCCGAAATGTTGTTATCAAAAAAAGTGCTCGCTCAGGACTTGATTACCTTGAGAAAACTTTTACAAAGGACAAAGAAGCCTTGCCAGAAATTATTTTTCTTGATATAAGGATGCCTGACATGGATGGTTTTGCATTCCTTGAGGCTTTTATTGGGTTAGATCCTTTCGTTGTTGACTGGTGTAAAATTGTGCTTCTGACCTCGTCAATTGATGCAGACGATTACAGGCGTGCCAAAGAAAGCCCTAATGTTATCAAGTTTGTGAACAAGCCGCTTACAGAAAAGATCTTGTTAGATTTAGGTTTTTGATTTTTGTTAAAAACAGATTGTAAAAAAAAATCGCCTTTTCAGGCGATCTTTTTATTTGAAAGCGACCCACGGCGTGATCCTTTTCTAACTCTGATACCTCCCCTTTCAGATCAAAACTGCCCGGAAAAACTACTAATTCAAAGTTTGTCCGACAAGTTGAATGTTAATAACCCCCGGGTCAATTTTGACGGCGTTCATTCAGGAGAATGAAACCGTTCAGGTTCTGCCGGGGTCGCTTATACCTTTGTTTAATTCAACCTTTCAAAAAGCAGTTGTTAATTGGGCTAACAATAGTCAAAGGTAACACAACTATTTGCTCGCAACAATTCGTTTTTTTACTAAAATTAAAGTAAGTAAATACACTAGTGTATTTGATACATTATTTTGTGCGTTTAAAAAAATTACGCACAGAATGAATGTGTTACGAAAATATTAACAAAAAAAAACACTCCAAAACGGATTTATTTCAAGAATGAATGATTTGGATATTTTTCATTCTTTTTTCCGTGGTAAAATTTCGTTAAAGACACTCGTTCCTCCGTCAACCCGCAAAATTGATCCGGTGATCCAAGATGAACGTTCGGAGAGAAGGAAATGAACAGTATTGGCTATGTCTTCAGGTTTTCCGATGCGGCCAATTGGGTATTTTGCTGCCGATTTCTCAAGCATTTTCCTGAATTTTTCTTCGGTTGCAATGACCTTGCTGTCGAGGTGCAAGTGTGTTTCAACCAGGCCCGGACTAACAGCATTCACCCTGATATTGTAGGGGCCAAGTTCGCCGGCAAGAAATTCTGTAAGCATATCAATTCCGGCTTTTGAAACGGAATATGCCACACTTCGGCCTGGCATTCGCGATGCAATGGACGAAATGTTGACAACCGACGCATTGCCCGATGCTTTAAGAAGCGGAATAAGGGTTTGAGTAAGAAGGTACGGTGCATTCAGATTGATATCAAGGTTTTTCTTCCACAATTCATAATCTATATCAAGAATACCACCGGCGGTGAGCATGCCTGCATTATTAACCAATCCGTGTAGCACCCTGTATTTCTTTTGGATATAATCACAAAGGCGCCGGCAATCTTCTGGCTGGCTTACATCACCGGTGAAAAAGTCAACCTTGTTTTCCAGCCAGGGTTTTTCCGAAAGGGCGCGGTCAATCTTTTCCCGGCTGCGGCTTAAGGAGACTACCCTATACTGACCTTCCTTAATGAGTAAATCTGAAATGGCAAGTCCGATACCGGAACTGCCGCCAGTAATCAGTATATTCTTCATGATAAAGGTTTTTTCAAATATCGGAAATTCTGAGCACGATCTTCCCAAACTGCAATTGATTTTGCATATAATCAAATGCCTGCCGCACATCCTTGAGTTCGAAAACTTTATCCACTATTGGGGTTACAATATATTCGGTGACAAAAGAAAGCATTTGCTCGAAGTCGGTGGGCGAGCCCAAGGTGGTTCCAAGTATTGATGCCTGCTTCCAGAAAAGCCTGGCTGGTATGAGTTCAGGTATTTTTCCTGCTGTTCCGCCGAAGTTAACAATCCGACCGCCTGTCTTGAGAAGTTGAATTAATTGCAGAAAGTCAGGCCCGCCAGCGCTGTCAATGATCAAGTCAAAACCTTCAGGTAACATTTCAAGCAGTTCTTCTTGCCATTTATTGCTGGTATAAAGCACACCATTCAGAGCACCCAGGGAAAGGGCTTGATCGATTTTGGCATTTGAACTGCTGGTGACGTATACCTGCGCTCCGGCTCTTACACCGAACGACAAAAGGAACCCGGCTACCCCGCCGCCTACGCCTGTAATTAATAATTTTTCACCCCGCTTCAGTGCACCCCGGTAAAACATGGCCCGGTATGCCGTTAATCCGGCAAGTGGAAGTGCAGCTGCCTTTTCGAACGAGAGGCCGATTGGAATTGGAAAAATGTTCTCGGCCGGCACGCATACGTATTCAGCAAAAGTTCCTTGACTGGGCATGCCCAGAATCTGGAAGTCCGAACCATGGCCTTCGCGCCGTGAACCCCAGTTTAGCGAAGGGTTAATGATCACATTTTTGCCAACCAGGTCATTAGAAACACCTTCAGCAACTGATTCTACAACTCCGGCACCATCTGAGCCTAATACGGCAGGGAATTCTTTCAAAAAATACTTACCCTGCCTGATCCATAAGTCGCGATGATTCAGAGCAGCGGCTTTCAGCTTCACAAGCACTTCTCCATGCCGGGGTGAAGGTTTTTCTATTTCCTTGATAGTAAATTCCCCGCCAAGCTCATTTAATACAACTGCCTTCATGTTTTGTTTTTTTGTTTAACAAATTAAGACGGTTTATGTTTTGTGATTTTTAAAGCTTAAACAACAACACATTGAAATATTATCTAATTTTGCATAAATGCCTTTTTTTGTTTTATGTATTTAACCTGATTGTCATGAGAAAAATTATTTTTTTCATATTTTTTATTCCGGCCTTCAGCGTTCTGGCGCAGGGAGATACTGCCGCGGTGAGTCCTTGGAAACTTGATGGTTTTTTAAGCCAGCAACTCAACCAGATATCGTTTACCAACTGGGCTGCCGGTGGCGAAAATAGTTTCTCAACTACCAGTATTGGTGTGATCACGGCTAATTATTCAAAAGAAAATAACAGTTGGGAAAATAAACTCGATCTGGCCTATGGCGTTATAAAAATCCAGAATAATCCATTAAGAAAAAATGAAGACAAAATTGATTTTCTTTCCAAGTATGGAAGAAAGGTGTCGGAAAAACTTAATTTAGCAGGGCTTGTAAATTTTCGCAGCCAGTTTGCTGATGGTTACAAATATCCTAATGATGTAGATATTGTTTCGACCTTTTTGGCTCCCGGATATTTGCTTGCAGCCTTGGGTATTGATTATAAACCTGTCGAATTTCTCTCTATCTTTTTCTCGCCGGCCACCGGTAAATTCACCTTCGTGCTTGATGAGACTCTTTCTGAAATTGGGGCATTTGGCGTAACACCAGGCGAAAAGGTAAATCCGGAATTTGGCGCCATGGCCACCTTAACATTCAATAAGGAAGTTTTTGAAAACGTTCGTTTGCGTTCAAGGCTCGAGCTGTTTAACAACATCACCGATTCTGACAAGCGCAACCGCAAGAATACTGACGTGAACTGGGAAACAGGGGTAAACATGAAGGTGAACAGGTTCATTACTGCCAGTGTCGGGTTTCACTTGATGTATGACCATGACATTCCGATCTCGATTTACGAAACCATCAACAACGAACAAGTATTGGTTGGCACAGGGCCACGCACCCAGTTCAAGCAGTTGTTTGGTATTGGTTTGTCTTATGCTTTTTAAAAGTAATCTTTTACATGGATTAAACTGGAAACCCGCGTGATGACATAGAGTCACCGCGCGGGTTTTTAATTTTTTGGCTTTTGTCTTCCAACCAGCCTATCAGCAGGCAGGTTTTCGGCTTCCAGCTATTTAATAAACATCAATTCCCTGTACTTGGGAAGCGGCCACATCTGGTCTTCAACCAATATTTCGAGTTTGTCGATGTGATAGCGGATCTCTTCCATAAGGGGTTTCACCTTATAGCAGTATGCGCGGGCGCGTATGGGCATATCTTCTGTCTGGTTGGCTTCCTTGCGCTCAGATATCATTAGGCTTACCATGGTCCGGATATGGGTCACGTGCTCAGAAATCTTAGAGATAGCATGTATCTGCATGGCCGAATGCTCATTGAATAATTGCGGAGGAAGCACATCTTTCAGGCCTTTTACATTTTCCACAAGTACATTTTGGTAGCGAATTGCGGCCGGGATAATGTGGTTTCCCGAAATGTCGGCCAGTACGCGCGACTCGATTTGCAGCACCTTGGCGTAGTTTTCAAGCCGTATTTCAAAACGGGCATGCAATTCTCTTGGGCTGAATATGTTGTTGTTTTCAAACAGATGAATAGTCTTGTTTGACACATAGGATTCAAGGGCCTCGGGTGTGTTCTTCAGGTTGGGTAGGCCGCGGCGCGAAGCTTCTTCAACCCATTCCTGGCTGTAGCCATTGCCTTCAAAGAGGATGTCTTTCGACTCGCGGATATATTTGCGCAAAACCCTGAAAATGGCTTCATCTTTTTCAATGCCTTTTTCCATGCTTCGGTCCACTTCGCCTTTGAAGTGCTTGAGTTGATTGGCAAGGATCGTATTCAGAACGATCATAGCCGGTCCGCAGTTAGCAGCTGAACCCACCGCCCTGAATTCAAACTTGTTGCCGGTAAAGGCAAGGGGCGAGGTGCGGTTTCGGTCAGTATTGTCAATAATGATCCTGGGAATCTTTCCGATGTTCAGTTTAAGCTCTGTCTTTTCATCGGGGGTCATTTTGCGGTCTTTCACCTTTTTTTCAATATCGTCCATTACCGAAGTAAGTTGCTTGCCAATAAACATGGAAATGATGGCAGGCGGTGCTTCGTTGGCGCCAAGGCGATGGTCGTTCCCGGCCGAAGCAATGGCTCCCCTTAAAAGGGCGGCATGTTCGTGAACGGCCTTAATGATATTGATAAAAAAGGTAAGAAATAATAGGTTGGTCTTTGGGGTATGGCCGGGGCTGAGCAGGTTCTTGCCGGTATTGGTGGCCAGCGACCAGTTGTTGTGCTTGCCGCTGCCGTTTACCCCTTCGAACGGCTTTTCGTGAAACAGCACCCTGAACTTGTGCTTGCGGGCGATTTTATCCATTACCACCATGATCAGCTGGTTGTGGTCAATGGCAATATTCACTTCTTCGTACACCGGGGCAAGTTCGAACTGGTTGGGAGCCACTTCATTGTGACGGGTTTTAACGGGGATGCCCAGCTTCCAGGCTTCTACTTCAAACTCCTTCATAAATGCCGAGACCCGATGCGGTATGGCGCCAAAGTAGTGGTCTTCGAGCTGCTGACCCCTTGCGGGGATGTGCCCGGTGAGAGTCCGGCCGGTCATGACCAGGTCAGGACGGGCAAAATAAAGGGCTTCATCCACAAGAAAATACTCCTGCTCCCAGCCAAGGGTGGGGTATACTTTTGTTATATTGCGGTCGAATAGCTGGCAAACATCCACTGCTACCTGGTCGATCAGGGCCATGGTTTTCAGCAATGGTGTTTTGAAGTCGAGCGCTTCACCAGTGTAGGCAATGAATATGGTGGGGATGCAAAGGGTGCCATCCATGATAAAGGCGGGGGATGACGGATCCCATGCCGAATAGCCGCGGGCTTCAAATGTATTGCGAAGGCCTCCGCTGGGGAAGCTGCTGGCATCGGGCTCCTGCTGCACAAGCTGGGAGCCGTCAAACTGCTCGATGGTCAGGTTAGGCTCCACAGGGCTGAAAAAGGCATCGTGCTTTTCGGCCGTGGCGCCGTTTAATGGCAAAAACCAGTGGGTGTAATGGCTGGCGCCTTTGCTGATGGCCCAGGCTTTCATGGCCGATGCAACCTGATCGGCAATGCGCGGGTCGATCTGGCCCGACTTGTCGATAGCTTCGGTGAGTTGCCTGAACACATCTTCAGGCAGGTACTCGCGCATAACCAGACGCGAAAAAACATTCGTGCCGAAATATTCCGACACTTTTGGGGAGATTTCCAGGGCTTCCGGAAAAGGGCGGGAGACCGCCGACTGCAAAGCGTTAAATCGGTGTGTCATTTGAAAATGTTTTGGATTTTCAAAAGTACACTAAAAAAACAGGGGGTGTGTTAAAATAATATTAACTTTTTCAACAAAGTGTTGAAAAAAATAGGGGGTGGAATAAAAATTATTCAATTCTTAGAATTGGGAAACGGTCATTTCCCAAAAGTAAATAGTGAAAAAGCGGGTTTTGAGCCAAACCGATCTGCGATTGCGGCTCAAGGGTCAGAACCAGGAAGTGGCTGTGCAGCTGTGCAATGGGCACGTATATGTAATCCCTATCAAATCGGCTGCTTCCAATTCTTGATTTTTCCACTACCGGAAAAAAGTTTTCCAGGTCTTCATCCTTACTCATTCGAAGTTCAGTAATATGGTATTCGAAGACGTTGACGGGGTCACTGTAGGTTTCAAGAAACTCGATGCGATGGTTTCTGACAAATTCCATGAGCAGGGTGTCTGCTTTCGGAATCAGGTAAGCCTTCGGCCTTTCAACCGAAAAAGTTGTTATTACAACAGGGTGATAATTGTGAACCACCACTAAAGTATCATAACCTGTTTTGGATGAAACCAGCGGGAGCAGCAGCGGGTTTTCGCCCGGAAAATGGTCCATTCGGATGGCAACCTGTTCGTTTCCGCCAGTCATTAGGTGTTGGCGCGAATTTTCTACATTTTGAATGATTTTTTGGCGGTCGGGCTTCAGAATTTCAACCATGGCTTCCATTGCCAGTGCTTGGCTTTGGGCGCGGCGCTGCAGGTTGTCAGCATAGCTGTCGCGGCCGTTTATGCCTTCGTAAATGAATGCAAGGGTTCCCAGCACCCCAAAGCTTTGACGGCCGTCATCGATGTCGACGGTTGAATGCCTTGTAATGCCTTCGGTGGGGACGGGCCCGACAAGGTAGTTATGAAAGCTATACCCTGCTTGGTTAAGCCTTTTTTCGATGCCCGGCAAAACGGTCTCTTCGCTGTATTTTCTTAAGCTTACCGAAAGGTTGGGGTTGGTAATGACACCCACCTGCACATCAAATTGTTTGAAGCCGCCAAATTCTTCCCACGACGGGCGGAAGGGCTGGTACTCGTGCACGTCGATGGTTACATGGGGCTTAAAGGTATGAAAAAGGCCATGCAGGGCAAGTACTTCGGGCGATTGCATTACCACATGGTCGCGGTTCAGGTCAATGCCCCCGGCGTTTCGTCTCTGATTCACTTCCGAGCCATCAGGGTTCACCTGGGGCACGATCCATATTTCCATATCGTTGAACCAGTTGTTGTATTTGCCATTGGCAATGCCTGCCACCAGCAGCATGGCTGCTTCCTTTCCGCTGTGCTCATTGCCATGCTGCTTGGCAAAAAGGAGTACACGCAGCTTTTCACCGGAAGGGGATTTTCGTTCATCCCTTGCTTTGACCACTAAAAGATCTAGTCCACCATCAGTCTTTCCGAAAACTTCCAGGCTTAACAAGGGAGATTTTTTTGCTGCCAGCTCAAGAAAACCCTTAAGTTCTGCATGAGTTGCCGGGACTGAGAAGCCACGTTGTTGAGATGGGGTCTCAATCTCAGACTTGCATGAAAAAAAGAATAGCGAAAGAATGGCCAGGCTGGCCAATAGAGAAATGGGTCGGTTCATGATTAAGGGTTTTTCCCCGCAAGGGGTGTGTGCTTCAAAATTACGATTGTTTTGAAAATGCAGAAGCACTTTCAAGCACCCGGTTCACCTTTTCTTCGAGCGGCAGATGGCCGTCAATCCATCGAATTGACAAACCGTTTCGTTCCATTCGCCTGAACCATGTCACCTGGCGCTTGGCAAACTGGTGAATGGCAGTGTTGAGGGTTCTGAACATCTCATCGTATGAGATCTCTCCGGTGACGTATTGGGTAAGGATGCGATATTCGAGGCCATAAAACTTCAGGTGTTCGGGTTTGAGACCATTGTCAATAAGGCGGTTTATCTCATCGAGCATGCCGGCTTCAAGACGGCGGGTAAGCCTTTCGGTAATGCGTTGGCGGATTGTTGATCGTTCGAAGTGAATACCGAAAATAATGGGTCTGAACGAGGGATAGCCGGCTTTTTTTGCGGGTTTATTTTTCTGATAAGTTTCAATCTCTACGGCCCTGATCAGGCGTTCG
>Ga0114946_10000812_pt1 | contig 21272 bp, 14 predicted proteins | sample WalLakDeSediment_FD_88676 | JGI IMG/M metagenome (GOLD analysis project Ga0114946, IMG submission 88676) | Lake sediment microbial communities from Walker lake, Nevada to study Microbial Dark Matter (Phase II) - Walker Lake 11/02/13 Deep Sediment | ecosystem: Environmental > Aquatic >...
AAGGATGATCACCAGGGCAATAACGTAAAAGCTGTCCATCATCATGTCATAAACGTATTTGGCTGCCAGGGAAGTGTAATAGGCAGACAGTAACAGCAGAAAAATGACCTGTATGACTGAGAAGATCCCTGTATTGATGAGTGTATATTTTATCCAGCGTTTTCTTCTCAGAAAAAATGCCATGAAGATCTGCCAGGCCACCACCATCACGACCGGCAGCAGCAGTGCTCCCATCGTCTGCGGATAACTTGCACCCCTGCCTTCTATTACTGTATTTACCCTGAAAAATTCATTTCCGTTGTCACTGCCCACTTCAATCCTGGTTTCACGTCCGGCCAGGCCCAACAGGGTATTGGAGGCGCCTGTCAGGGCTTTGGCATAAACAAGATCAAAACCTGAAAACCAGATCATACTGACCACGAGCAGGGATGCCAGCAGTAAAACGGTTTTTTTGACCATGCCAAATCTCAGCCAGTCGTAATGATCTTCTCCGCTTGCTGCTGCAAAGACCTTATTTGCAGGGCCTTCCCTTTTCATGCCGTTGCCTCCCGTGACTTTATCATTCTGCGTGCGGCGATTTCTCTCCACACCCAGATGCCGAACACGAAGAAACCAAACAGCACGTTCCAGACGGTATCATGGACCACGTCGAACAGGTCTGGACGGAAACTACCCAGGTATCCCATAGATATGAATCTCAGGTTGTTGAAGATAAAAATAAACAGCAGGAAGATGCCCAGGCTGATCAGCTTATGCCTGGCCGGCCATCTGGCGAACAGGGTCAACACTATCCCGAAGAGATAGAAATTATAGGCGGTACATTCCATCACGACTTGCATGGCGAAGCCATTTACCCTGAGAATGGGCATTTCGGGCATCTCTACCGGCAGTAGAAACAACCTGCCCAGGTAGTAGGCTGAATTTGTGGTGAAGTTGACGAATGCTACCTGGACTGGGTTTTTTATGAAAGGTGCATGTATGAGGGTGATCAGCAGGAACCATGTGGCAAAGGCCCAAAGCAGCGGGCTCAGGTATCTGAGCAGCTGGCGTGTCTTCTCTTTTTGCTGCTCTTTTGTCAGACGCTGATTCCTTGGTTTTTTTCTGCCCATAAAAGCAATGATGGTATTTACAGGCACGGCAACCTGTTGTACAAAGGTATAAAATTTCAGCTTGTGGTGCTGACAGATTACGGGTTTGCCTGTTTGTGTTTTTCCAGGTACCTTTCATACAGCCTGGTGTGCTTATCTGTTTCGGGTACGCGTATTCCGTTCACAAACACCATGTCGGTTGTGCTGCTGGTTTCCAGGGGGTCGCCGCTGGTTACGATGATGCTTGCCATTTTCCCGGGCTCCAGGCTTCCCGTCAGCTTGTCGATGCCCAGTATCTGTGCGGCATAGATGGTGATGGCCTTCATGGCTTCTTCCCGTGGCAGGCCGAAGGCGACGGCGGCGGCGGCGTGCTGTGGCAGGCGGTATGCGCCTGCTGCCGACGGCTCGCCGGCGATGCAGAACCTGACCCCCGCCTCATGGAGCAGCAGTGGCAGGCGGTATGCCTGGTTGTAAGCTTCCCAGGCCCTGGCAGGGCCTGCTATTACAGGTGTGACCATTACCGGGACGTCGCGGGCTGCCAGCTGGTCGGCAATGTAGCCGGCGTCGCGCCCGCCCACCAGCACCATGTCCAGGCCTTCTTTCCCGGTCCAGTGCAGGGCCGCCTGTATCTGTGCAATGTCGTTGGCCACAATAAATACCGGCACCTCTTTGTTTAACACCGGCAGCAAGGCTTCCAGCCTGAGGTCTGCCGGAGGCGTCACCTGCTTGTTTGCACTGGCCTGTCGTGCCAGCTGGTAGCGCCTCGCCTGGTCGAAGGCCTCCTGCAGGCTGGCCATCGCCGCGTCGCGCGCCTCGGCCGTGCGCCCGGAAGGCCAGTTGATCACCATGCCTACAGGGGCATGCAGGGTCATCTGCTCCCACGTCCAGCCGTGCGTCATCATCGCCGCAGCCTGCCCGGAAACGATGCCCCCGGCAGGCATGGCAACAGCCGTGGTGATGCCATGTGCCGCCGCCACACCAATATGTTCACTCGCAGAATGAAACGCAACCTGTACCCGAACATTCGGGTTGATGTTGCCCCACTCAGCCAGGTCGGTGCTCTCGGCATGCCGCCCGATCTCAGTGAGCCCCAGCGTAGTGCGGCCAAGGATAAGCCCGGCATGAACCTGTTTGCCACCCACATCAATGACCTCAGCACCCTCCGGGATATCCAGCCGATGACCAATCCCCGCAATCCTGCCATCAGACATCAGCAGCATGCCACCCATGATCACCTCCCCGTCAGGAAGATGAATGTCGCCGTTAACCAGTGCAACCGGAACCGGCTGCGGCGATGCAACAACACGGGCATAAATAACCGGCCGCAACACCAAAACCATAAGCACAACTATTATCAAGCACCTGACACTTATCAATAGGTTGTTTTTTCTAATTTTTTTCATGTGTTCATAATTTGTTTTAAATAGGTCACATGGAACCGAGCACTTCGCGAGCTCGGCGAAGCCAATCCATGTTTGATCATCATCCTGTGTGTAGACGAATGTGCACTTGCTTATTTCATCTGGAAATTTTTAAGTTTTTTTGTTTCTCGCAAAGGCGCAAAAGTTGACGCAAAGGCGCCAAGAAACACATCGCGTTATTTAATCCTTCGGCTTTCGACTTTCGACCTTTGGAAAGATAATCTTCCGCGTGTGTGTCAAGGCGATTTGTTCCCGAATAATCGGGATCTTCGACATGGGTATTTCATGGGATAGGTTTAGTTTTTTGTTGAATCACTGATTTTGTGTGGCCTGACTGTCGCCAATGGCCCTGATGATCATGCCCCTTTCCTGTCTCACCTCTTCCTGCAGGCGCTCGTCGTCTTTGCGGTCAAAGTATTTTATGCCTTCTATCCAGGTCTGTTCAGCAGTGGTGAATGCCGACATGGGATGTCCGTTCCAGATCACGAAGTCTGCCTGCTTCCCTTGCTCCAATGATCCGGTGAGGTGATCGATACCCAGTATCTTCGCCGGGTTCATGGTGATCAGGTTCATGGCATCGACGGGTGCTATACCGGTTTTCATGGCTTTGGCGGCCTCCCAGTTCATCCGTGTTGACAGCTGGGTGTTGTCAGAGTGCAGGCTGGTAAGCACGCCTGCATCATGGAGCAGCCTGGCATTCTGCAGGATGCCGTCGGCCGCTTCCACCTTGAACGACGACCAGTCGGTCCACACCACCGCCGCGGCGCCGTGCTCTCTCAGTTCATCTGCGATCTTGTATCCCTCCAGGGCGTGTTCAAAGGCCGTTACCTGAAAACCGTATTCTTCAGCCAGCCGCATCATCATCAGCATCTCGTCCTGGCGGTAGGCATGCACATGGGCGTAGCGCTCACCCCTGAGCACTTCCAGGATGGGTTCCAGTTGCAGGTCGCGCCGTGGCGGGATGCCCTGCCCGCCGCTGTTCCATTTTTGCCATTCAGCCCCGTAGCGCAAGGCAGCCTCGAAGGCGTCCCTGATGATCTGCTCCGTGCCCATGCGCGTGTTGGGATAGCGGTCGGGCAATCTTTTTACGTTCTCGCCCAGGGCAAACTTCAAACCCCCTTTGGCTTCCTGCATGATCAGGTTTTCTGCGGTCGCTCCCCAGCGCATCTTGATCACGGCATCCTGCCCGCCAATAGGATTCGCCGATCCGTGAAACAGCTTGGCAGTGGTCAGGCCGCCTGCCAGCAAACGGTAAACCCATACGTTGTTGGCGTCGATCACATCAAGTATTCGTGTCTCAGAGGTGATGGCATTGGCCGTCTCGTTCACGTTGCCCGCTATGGACGTATGCAGGTGAGGGTCGATGAGCCCCGGCGTGACGTGCATGCCTGTCGCATCAACGACACTGGCGCCGCGCGGAGGCTGAATGCCATGGCCCACTGCGGCAATCCTGCCATCACTGACCAGCATGTCGGCATTCTCCACGATGCCCTCCGGCCCTTGCGTCCACAGGGTCGCATTCGTGATGAGCACATGCCGCACCCGCGCAGGCTGATGACGCATCCCAAAATCGACAGAAGGAAAACGAACCGGCACATCAATAGTTTTCTCTTCACTGCCTCGTGGGGTGCGGAGGCCCTGATCAAAGCCGCCCTGACGGATGCCATGCCAGGAGATGACCTGCCCCGAAGTGCTGGTGGCCAGCCCAAGCAGCTCATCACCCGAAAGGTTGGCAGACATATGATACGATTCCTGCAAACCTATGGAATCGCCATGAAAACGGAAAGACAGCCTCTGGCTGTCGGCCTTCACCGCCTGCAGCCTGGTTTGTTGTCCGGAGCCTTTTGCATGCCCCCGCAAACGACCTGTCTCGCCTTCAATGCTGATCACCAGGCCATCCATGACAGGGGGGGAGGTGATCAGCCACTCACCCCTGGGATCCTCCCTCTCGGCCTTCACCGGGTACCTCCTGCCGTCAATCCACACCTGTTCAATGTCTGTCCCGGTGTCAAAGAGGTTGCCAGAGGCGACGATAATATTCGCTGCCTTGCCTTTTTCAATCGTGCCATAATGACGCTCAAGCCCCAGCAGCTTTGCAGGAACGGTGGTAAGGGCCGCCAGGGCCTCGTTCTCTGCCAGGCCTCGTGAAACGGCCTTCCTGAGGTTGGCAAGGAATTCACTCTTGTTCTGCAGGCCACTGCCCGTGAGTGCAAAAACAAGGTTTTCCCGCGCCATGGCGGCAGGGTTGCCGGGCGCCAGGTGCCAGTGACGGAGAACCTCCAGTGATAGTTCCATCGTGGCCTCAGGTGTTCCGGCATCGGGAGGCTTCGGGAAATCCAACGGCACTATGACAGGGTATTGTGTGCCGGCCAGGGCTGTTGGCTCGCGGTACTCGTAGCCCGATGCCTTTATCCAGAGGTTCAGGCCGAACTCCTCTGCAAGCCTGCCGGCACGCCCGACCCATTGCTCATCAGGAATGTCGAAAATGAATGGCTTGCCGGAACCCCGGTCACCGGCGAGGATATCCAGGGCCAGGTTTTTTTCGGGACGGGGTGCGGGCAGTGACAGGGCAGCATAGGCGGCATGGGCTTCTGCATACCATGCAGCATCCAGAAAGGTTTGCCGGATCAGCGACAGCGCTCCCATGGTAGAGTGCGGGTAGCCCCTCTCGAAGACCGACGAAGGCCGAAGGGAGATGGCCTGTGCGGTGCCCTCGCGGATCAGCAGTCGTGCGTCGCTGCCATTGCCCAGCAAAACCACCGCTCCCTGACCCGGAAAGATCCCATGGCGGGGAACGACATGCACCATCACAAACCCTTGCGACCGCAAAGCCTCTGCTTCCTTCTCACGGGCTCTGAAAACATCACCGGCGTGATAAAAGGGCCTCACCTGGGGGCTCCAGTGCGTCTGACTCACCAATTCCTCACCCTTGGGGTCTGACAAGCCGTAATCACCATAGATTTCAATGAAACCCGGATAGATATACTTCCCGCCAAGGTCGATTTGTTGCGCGTCGGCAGGAAGGGAAACCCGGCGCCCTACCGCTTCAATAACACCATCCCTGATCAGCAAGGTGCCGGAATCAACAGATGAGCCGGGGCCTGTGATAATTCTTGCATTGGTGAAAGCAAAAACAGCCGGGGAGTATTCCCGTAAACCTGTTTGCCTGGCCGTCTGCGACATGCCTGAAATTGCGAAAACCAGAAACAAAATAAGGAGGATAGAGCGTCGTATCATCTTTTTGGTATTAAAAATGCATCCAAAAGTAAATATTTAAACCCAGAAAACCATAGGCAGGCATATTGGCACTATTTTCCTGGTAACTTTGTACAATTTCTTATCATTATGGGTGAATGCACAGGCAGGGTATTCCTGAAAAATAATGAACTGATTGATACTACGCAGTTTGATGGATCATTTCTGTCGGGCACAGCCTATATCTATGAGGTGTTCAGGGTCATTGACGGCATACCCTTGTTTCTTGAAGACCATCTGGAACGGTTGTGCAGGAGCGTTGCCCTTACCGGCAACAGCCTCCCACTGACAGAGAAGGAGATACAACAGCTTGTTTTTGCGCTGGTTGATGCCAATGAACTCCCGGCCGGAAACATCAAAATCGCATACATCCCATCTGATGGGGCCACGGAGGATCTGTTCCAGCTGTATATAACGCCCCATCAATATCCTGATGCCCGCCAGTTCAGGGAGGGGATCGCCGTGGCATTGTTCGACGGCAGCAGGCAAAACCCCAACGCCAAAGTCATGGATGCTGCGTTGCGGACACATACCAACCAGATGAAGTCAGCGCAGAATGTTTATGAGACGCTGCTGGTTGACCAGGAAGGGTATATCACCGAAGGGAGCCGGTCGAATGTGTTCTTTGTGGTTGACAATGATATAATCACTCCTCCCATGGAAGATGTCTTGCCCGGTATCACCAGGAAATACGTGATTGAATGCTGCCGTAAGGAAGGGGTACCCCTCAGGGAAGAACGGATGCACGTGTCGGAGATCCAAAGGGCACAGGCCGCGTTTCTCAGTGGCACCTCGCGCAAAGTACTTCCAATAAACCGTATCAACGACAATCTGTACGACCCTTCCCATGACCTGATCAGGATTATTCAACATGCTTTCAACAACGTAGTGACCATATACCTGTTGAAGGAAAGGCGCCACCACATTTAACAATCTTTCTGCCAAAATACAGAACAATTATTTCCCGGAGGGGTTATATATGATGGATGGGCTTTATCGTTGCCAGCTATGCAAACCGGGCCTGTCAACAAAACAAACAAGGCTTTTTTATGTTGAATTGGGCCTGTTTATCGTTCGTTGGTCGTCATTGATGCCCCTTTTATACTATGAGAATGAATGCATTTGGTCGGGCTGCTATTATTTTTGGGATATTTTTAATATTCCAGACCGGGCAGTTTGCCAAGGCAGATGGTTCTGAGCTGATGGCAAATGGTGTTGTTTCCGGTCAGGTAATAGATTCCATTACAGGGCAATCACTTCCCGGGGCCACCGTCGTCCTTAAGGGCAGGCGGACGGGCACCGTAACGGATACTGATGGCCGATTCAGATTACGGATACCCAACGGCAGTCATATTTTGGAGTTTTCTTTTCTTGGATACCATACACAGCTTATTGAGATCGATTTGCACGACCGCCTGGAGCTACCGGTTTTCCTTGTGCAGTCAGAGACTTTTCTCCAGGAGGTGACCATCAGGGGCCGGCGCAGCGGTGATCATATTGAGCGGACGGAGATGGGTGTTGCCAGGCTCGATGCCGGTGCCATAGCCCAGATCCCTGCCATGCTGGGCGAGGTGGATGTGATCCGCGCCATACAGTTGCTGCCCGGCGTACAGTCGATGGGGGAGGGCTCGTCAGGGTTCAATGTCAGGGGTGGCAGCATGGACCAGAACCTGATACTGATGGACGAAGCCACCGTGTATAACGCATCCCACCTGATGGGATTCTTTTCGGTTTTCAACAACGACGTGGTCAACGAGGTAAGCCTTTATAAGGGGAACATACCGGCCCAATACGGCGGACGGCTGTCATCCCTTCTGAACGTCAGCATGCGGGAGGGTGATATGAGAAGCTTTGGAGGATCGGGCGGGGTGGGAACCATCTCCAGCCGCCTGATGCTGGAAGGCCCCGTGGTGAATGACAGGGTGTCATTCATTGCCGCAGGCCGACGCTCATATGCCGATCTTTTCATACCCCTGTCCAGTAATGAGGACATCCACGGCAACAAATTGTTCTTTTACGATATGAATGTCAAGGTCAATGCCGTGGTAAACGACAGGAACCGCCTGCAATTCTCTTCCTACCATGGGAAGGATGTGTTCCGTATCGGCACCAGTGATCCGTTTACCATGGACTGGGGCAATACCACCTATACGCTGAGCTGGCGCAATTTTATAAATGATAAGCTGTTGATGAGCCTAAACCTGCTGTATACAGGGTATGATTATTCCCTGGCATTTGACAGCGATACGAATTTCGGGTTTATATGGCAGGCAGGCAACTATGACCGCGGCGCCAGGCTCGATTTTTCATGGCTGCCCGACGAGAAGCATACGGTGAAGTTCGGCTTGTCAAGTGTTTACCACTCATTCAACCCCGGCATCTTCAGGGGGTTGGGAGACAACAGCTTCTTCGGTGAATCGCCGGCCACCGGGTCAAATGCCCTCTCACATGCCATTTTCGTTTCCAACGAACATGAACTGAATGACAGATGGTCGGCTGAATACGGACTTCGTGGCTCTGCCTTTCAGAGTATTGGGGAAGCAACGGTGTATCATTTTGACCATCAGTACAATCTCACCGACAGTACGCGCTACGGTAAAGGAGACGTGTACCATACATGGTGGGGGCTTGAACCAAGGCTGGGTGTCAGATTTGGCCTGAACAGCATCTCATCGCTGAAGGCAAGTTATAACCGTACCGTGCAATACCTTCACCTCGCCAGTTACAGCGACGGGGGAAACCCGCTTGATGTCTGGCTGCCTTCCTCCCGGAATGTAAAACCCCAGCTCTCCAATCAGCTTGCATTTGGCTACTTCCATAACGTAACAGCCAGTGATCAGATCATTGAAACATCGGTTGAGCTGTTTTACAAGGCGATGAAGAACCAGGTAGATTTCAGGGACAACGCCTGGCTGATGCTGAATCCGGCCATTGAGGGAGAGTTCCGATTTGGCCGGGCATGGAGCTATGGCGCTGAGTTTCTCATCAGAAAAAATGAAGGCCGGCTGAACGGCTGGATCAGCTACACCTATTCCAGGGCGATGCGCCAGGTCGGAGAGATCAACCAGGGTCAGCCTTACTCAGCCTCCTGGGACCGGCCGCACAATCTCAACATCGTGATGAATTATAAGTTGTCACCACGGGTCACCTTGTCCGGCACATGGGTCTATACTACCGGATCGCCCGTTACATTGCCCTCGGGCAGGTTCGAATACGCAAACCACGTAAGCCCGGTATATACCGAAAGAAACGGCTACCGGCTGCCAGACTATCATCGCCTGGACCTGGGGGCCGTTATAAAAGGACGGAATACTACGAAACAGGGGTTCCGCGGAGAGTGGAACATCTCTGTATATAATGCCTATTACAGAAAAAACACCTGGATGCTCGATTTCAGACCGGATGAGAATGACCCCGGCAGGGTGGATGCCTACAAGGTGTACCTTTTCCCAATAGTCCCTTCCGTGACCTACAACTTTTATTTTTGATCTGACATGCGCCATCCCATAAAGATTAGTGAAAACAGGATCGGGATTCATACAATGAAGAAGCATCCCACGAAAAATAAAACCCTGGCATTTTTGCTGGCAATCACTATCATGGCCGTTGCCTGGACGTCGTGCACGGAAAGAATTGACCTGGAGCTTGGCGACACCTACACACGTCTTGTGGTAGAAACGATCCTCACCGACCGTATGAAGAGCCATGAGCTCATTTTAACGAATACCTCGGGCTATTTTTCCAATGAGCCGGCTCCCAGGGTCGGCAATGCAGGTGTTACCGTTTCCGACGGGTCCCGCCGGTGGAGGTTTCAACAGCATGAGCCCGGCCGTTATGTGGCAGAAGAGGAGTTCTCCCTGCAAACCGGCAAGGAGTACCATCTGGAGATTGCATACAACAGCAGGATTTACAGAGCCTCATCCCGTGTAAAACCGGTGCCACCAATCGACAGCCTGACGGTGGGACCCCACATTTACCTGCGCGACCACATCGAATTGCGGGTACATTTTCAGGAGCCGGCCGGGTCGAACGACTTTTATATGTGGAAGGTATATCATAACGGCGAGGACCTGACAAATTCGGCCGTGAGGGTTCGTTCCCTGTCTGATGAATTTGTGAACGGACAATATCTCCATCTGCCGTTTTTCCTGTTCAACCCCCAGGATGGATTGCCGGAAGCCGGTGATCATATCCGGGTGGAGATGTACAGCATCGGTGAGGGGTATTTTGATTTTCTGAGTGCCTTGCGCCGCAACCGCGGCGCTGTCGGAGGCCCCTTTAACGGCCCCCCTGCGAATATCCCCGGAAATATCGATAACGGGGCATTGGGATTCTTTCTCGCAGCCAGCGTGTCGGAGGCTGAGTTAATGATCAGCATGCAATAGCTTCATTAGCTCTTCGTATACCCTGTGCACCGGCAGACCTACCACATTCGTGTAGGAGCCCTCAATGCTGTCGATCCCGACGATCCCAATCCACTCCTGTATGCCATAGCCGCCGGCTTTGTCAAACGGTTGATAGCGGTATACATAATGGTTGATTTCTTCGTTTGACAGATCCCGGAAATGAACCCTCGTCGTTTCGTGAAAAACAGTGACCCTGAGCTGCTTTCGGATGCATACGCCGGTATGTACCTCATGCCATCTGCCCGACAGGTGCCGCAGCATATCGAATGCCTCAGGCTCCGATGCGGGCTTGTTCAAAATGATCCCGTCGCAAACCACAATGGTGTCGGCGGTGATCACCACGGTCTCCGGCTTATCACATTCCGGATCAAACATCCTTGATTTTTCCGCACTGAGGTGTTTAACCGCTTCAATGGGTGTCATCCCCTCCGGGATCTCCTCACTTACGGGCCTGACCAAAGTCCTGAATGGCAGTCCGGCCTGTTGAAGCAACTCCCTGCGCCTGGGCGACCCCGACGCAAGGATGATGTCAAAACGACCCAATGAATGACCTGCAAATAATTCCATGAGCAACGGACTACCAGTGAAACCCATCATCATTGAACCAGGTGCCGTGAACTTTCATGACCTGTTCCATCACGTCCCGCACGCAACCTTCGCCCCCCTTGAAATGGGAAATGTATTTCGAGATGTGCTTGATCTCTTCGGCGGCATCTGCCGGACAGACAGGAAGGCCTACCTTGCTCATCACCTCATAGTCGGGAATGTCGTCGCCCATGTACAGCACATTCTGAGGGTCAATTTGATGTTTGGCAGCGTAGGCTTCAAACACCGCCAGTTTGTTGCTCACACCCAAATAAATATCATGGATGCCAAGGGTGGTGAAGCGTTTGATAACCGACTGGGAGCTTCCCCCGGAAATGATCGCCATGCGGTATCCCTTCCGGGCAGCCAGATGCAGCGCATATCCGTCCTTGACATGCATGCTGCGTAACATATCACCGTCGCTGGTAAGTAAAACGATGCCGTTGGTCATTACACCGTCAATGTCAAAAATGAAAGTGTCGACAGTAGAAAGAAGTTGTTTGTAAGTGGTCATTATTGCCGGTAATTAAAGGTTTTATGGATTGATATCTGGTTCGGCCTCACCCGCAGAGATCCTTTTCCTCCACCTATGTCTGAAACTGATCCAGGCTCCTGCCAGCATCACCAGCATACTCAACCATAACAAATTAATATATGGGAAAATTACGGTTTTGATGATGATAAACTCAGGCTGCTCCTGAACAACCTCCAGCTCTATGGTATTGGGCGTGTCAGCGATCCACTTGAAACGGACAACCATGTCAAGGTCTTTAACCTGCTCGTCATGATGCATAACATAACCATCCTTGATCATGAGAACAGGTTCAATTTCATAGTTGTTGCCGAAATGGGTCAGTATTTCCAGTTTGGCCGTGATGGTGATGTTGTCGGGGTCTATGTTTCCATCTTCTGATTTTTCTGACTCAATGCCTTTAAGAACCAGCCTGTTGTTTTCCAGGGCTATGGTGTCGTTGATGGCCAGGGTATACAGCTGAGACGCTGAAGGGGGGTGGCCGTGCTTGTCACGATCAACATCGGCGAAAGTTACATAGGTAAAAATATCTCGGTTCAGAAAAACCTTTGAGAAAGGCTCATAAACGTTTCCCATCCTTTCATTCAGCAATATGGCAGGGTATGAGCTGAATGCCATATAGAAGTCACCGTTCTTGTTTTTCTTGAGGAAATCGACCTGGTAACGGATCCTTTCCCCGTCAAATTCCCTTCCGGCATATACCACATGATAATTGCCCATGGAAAGGACTTCGCCTTTAATGAGCAGCAGGTTTTCATCTTCCCGGAACTGCTGCCCGAGAAAATACCCTGATGTATTTTGGGATATCGTTTCTTTTTTTGAGAAGGTTATGAGCACTGCCAGGAGGAACATGGCTATTCCCAGGTGGGCGATAACACTGCCCGGGTTGGTGTAATTCTTTCTGAAACGCAGCAGCAGGTCGATCGACGAGAACAGGGCAAACAATGATGAAAACAGCATAAGCAGATGCCCGGAGGTATGGATCCCGTACAAAAAAGTGATGAGGACACCTGCTACAAAAGCAAGTATGATGGAAAGCATGATGCTTCCTGCAAAGGTTTTCATATTGTTTTTCCCCCACCTGATAAAATGGGTGACCCCGATGAGCAGGGCAATGACAATGGCAAATGGCATTTGCCAGCTGTTATAGTAGGATACCACATCGGTGGGTGGGGCGAAGTCCGATCCCATGATCCTGTTTAATACGGGTATAGAAGTGGTAAAAATGATTTGGAATGCCGACAGTACCAGTACCAAAGCCCCAACAAAAAGCCAGAACTCCCTGGTAAAGGGTTCGTCGCTCTCTTTCGAGGGCATGAGCCTGAAATTTTTTATAAGCAGTACCGCGGCAATCAGGGAAAGAGAAAAGATATACAGCATGATATGTATGCCTGTGCCATCGTCGCCGAAAGAGTGCACAGAGGTTTCGGAGAGTATGCCGCTGCGGGTCAGGTAGGTGGCATATACCACGAAAAGGAATGACAATATGGTGAACAGAAATGTAGGGAAGAAAGTATTTTTTCTTTTGTGTGACACCAGCATCAGGTGCAGGGCGGCCACCAGCACCAGCCACGGTACCAGTGAGGCATTCTCTATGGGATCCCATGCCCAGAACCCGCCGAAAGTAAGCGATTCATAAGCCCAGACACCCCCCAGGATAATGCCGATGCCAAGAAAAAATACACCCAACACCGTCCAGGGAAGGGCAGGACGGATCCATTCCTGGTATTGTTTCCTCCAAAGACCGGCAATGGCAAAGCTGAAAGGCACCATAACCGCCGCATACCCGATGAAGGTGAAGGGCGGATGCGACAGCATCCAGATATTACGCAGCAGCGGGTTTAACCCGTTGCCATCTGCAATCATCAACAGGTAAGCGGGATTTTCAAAAAACTCCCTGTTGCTTTCGCCCATGGCTTCCCTCAACAGGGCAAACGGACTCGTGCCAATGCTGATCCCACCAAGCTGCAGGCCCATGATGAGGGTCAGCATAAAAGCCTGCGAGAAGGCAACCACTGTCATGACCGGATTCTCCCAGCTGCGGGCATGTTTTATCAACAGGATGCCAAATACCGCCTGACAAATGATCCAGAACAGCATGCTGCCTTCCTGCCCCGCCCAGAAAGCTGCAACCTGGTAACCCAGGCCCAGGTCGTTCTCTATGTGCGCCCATACATACCTGTATTCATAGTACTTGTTTAACAGGATGAAAAGCAACACCGCAGAGGCCGCCAAAACAAAAAAAGTATGGAAGTAGAAAGAACGCCGCCCCCAATAACGCCACATGCGCGAATCACTTCGGATCTCCCGTGACGCCATGAAAAAGCCAAACATGGAAAACAGGGCGGAGAAAAATGCAAGGTAAATGAAAAACCGACCGGATTGGCCAATGAGTATATGTTCTCCAATGTATTGAATCTCCATTTCTTATTCGTGTTAGTTATTGTTGGTTTACATTGCAAGGGTGCACTTTTTGGCACCCGGCTTGCATCTTCGACCGGCTTCCGGCAGGGCAACCCATGGTACACCCAGCTGCCAGGTACGTCAATCCCAGCAGTATAACCCGGGAATGTTTTTGTGTTTCTTTCGCTTACCGTTCCTGTCACCGATAATCAGGTTTAAGCCGGTATGTATGTTGGCCATCTTTGACCGATAGGGATCATATAATGACAAAATATTGTCGCTTACCAAATAGAATTGAACCGGGCCAATACTGACGTGGAACCCGAGTCCGATATTGCTGTAACTCAAATGCACATATGAATAGGAAACCGCCAGTCCGAAATAGCTTGCCGGCATGTAATTATATACCATACTTATCGTGGGATAGATTTTTCTGTTAAACAGCATCGCCTGCGTCAGCAACGACAGTTGCTGGTTGTGGCTGATCTCCAACCCGGCCGAAACCAGCATGGAAGGGGGCAGCATGTAGCGGAAACCCTTAAACCCCGAAGCAGAGGTGAATCCAAGATCTGTGGTATCTGCAAGTACTTCAACATTATTGATGATATCTCCGGTAAAAAGATTTTCCAGGTCAATGGCGGTTACCTCTGATATTCCCGTTACGGTAACATTCTCCACCTGCTTTTCCCATCCAATAAAACCGAGATCCAGCAGGCTCACCGAAAAGGTCAGCTGCCCTGAAGGTTTCAAAGATACGCCTGCATCCACGGCAAATCCCATATTGCCAAAATCTGACAGGTTGTGGCCGTATAGTCCGGTAAAGTTTGATGGGATTCCGCTGGTATCTACCCGGGACGTGTTGATCTGCATATTGGCATTTACCATCGTGGTTCCGTTCAGATGGTCTGCCTGCAGGCTCAGGTCGCTCTCTTCGATGAATGCGCCCGCCAGCCCGGCCAGGAATTTGCCACGTACCCCCACGCTGAGTCCCGGCGACAGCTGCCGTATCATGCCAGCACTGATCTCACGGTAGTGTATCGCCGCTGCCGACAGGTCATTCAGCTCTGCCGCAGGCCCGTAAGCAGAGAAATTCATGCTGCCCAGCGTGGCCAGCCTGACAAGGTCAGCCGTGTAACCGGCACGCACCTTCGCCTTTTGAGTGACCGAGAACGAGAAATAATTCCTTTCATGCAAAAAACCAAATGAAAAGAGATCCAGGTGCGCATCGGCCTGCGTAAGATTGTACTGCTTGATCTGAGTCAGGAAATGATCCACATCCCAATAGCGTTGGTTGTTTGTGCCTTGACGCAACAGGTCGCCACGGGCGTAACCCCTGTTGGCAACATTGAAATACAGCGACGACACCAGCGGCATCCCTATATACATCCTGGCATGGGGAAACTGTGCCACATGTCCGTATTGCGACTGGGGTATGCCGTTCATCCAGTATAATGTGCTGTAAAACCTTGCGCTGCAATGCAAGGGAGATAGCAGGGTTGTCAGAAATATCACGCCCGCAGCAACATTTGCGACCAGTGCTTTGGAATTATTCATTGCGGGGCGAAATTATGAAAAATTACTCAAACTTAATTAACTTGAAAGGAAACATGCCGTCATCGTGCTCTACCAGAAGGAAATAGGCCCCTGGTGGCAGGTGACTGCTGCCGATCACATACTGATGCTGTATATCCGCTCCGGTTTCCGGGGTCATCCTGTATACCAGGTGTCCCTGACTGTTATACAACGAGAAAACGGGTTTTTTATTTGTCGTGCGACAGACCTGAATGGTCAGTTGCGCGGAGAATGGATTCGGAAATACCACAGGGCAGGTCCGTGTTTCAACCGATGGGTCTGTTACCGGCACCACCGAACCTGCCTGTATATTGTCATAGATGCCGAGTGCTTCCCTTGCGTTCGACATAAGGTCTTCAAGGTTATCTGCAACGTGCAGGGCAATGGCGACCTTTGTGCTTTGCCTTTGTGGCAGGTAGTGCGGTCCGGTGCTCAGCATCGACGACACGTCATTCTCCGGCCTGAAGCTCCCGGCCTCATCACGCTGGCTGGTCATGGCAAGGTACTTGCCTGCCATTTCAAATCCCTGGTTGATTTTAATACTGCCGTTGTTTCCGTCGTTGTCGAAGGCATAGTGGTTTACCGGCTCACCGGTAAGCATCTGCAATGCGGCATAACGACCGTCGTCGGTGTTCACGAAGGCGAGATTAAGCCCCTCCTCATACCTGGCCTGCATGCTGATGCTGTTTCTGGCATGCCAGTCGACGAAGAAGCCGGTGTGCAGATGTCTCGGCGCCCTGCTTAAAGCATTGGTAAGCAGGTATTCCGTAATGAAAAACTGGTTTCTGGGTGCTTCCTTCCAGAAATACGATCGAAAATCAGTGACGATCCCCATGGTCCGTTCTCCGGCTCCCCTGTCGTTGAAGCGGCCTGATACCTCCACGTCACCAAACAGGGGAGCGGGGTCGTACGATACATTTGTGAGGGGGATGAACGACTGGCTGAAGTAGGTGCCGGCAGGACCGTATATGTTGTCTGACACCCTGTCTTCGTGGCTGCCAAAGACCAATCCGGCACATTTTATCGTGGTGAATCCACGGTTGGCCAGCAGCCCGACGCCCTGGGCGTAGTTGGGATAGTTGAAGCCAATGGCACCCTTCGAAGTGACGGTGGTTTGGATTCTCCCGGCATCGATGGTCAGGTAGTCTCTGTTCACCACAATCATAAAGCCTTGCCGCCCGGCAGGCAGGCTGTCCTGCTCATAAAAATCGACAAAGAATGGCACGGTGTGGTTCAAAGGAACGTCGCTGCCGATGTTCACCATGAACGGATTGCCGGCGTTGTGCACTGTTTCGAGCGTAGCCACGGGCCCAAGTTCCGAGGTGTCGTTCACCATGCTCACATGGGGCGAGAGGGAGGTGAGCACGGCTTTTATCTGGGTGGCCGGTGCCAGCAGGTTCTGGAAGTCGAGCGTTACAGGCATGGTATTTCCTGCCCGGTAGGTGCCGTAGCCTTCTTCATCGTGACGATGTGCTGCCAGGCGCATATAAGGGGTAAACGGATCGGTCAGCGCCCGGTACATATTCAGCCGCCCAGCGCCGAGCAGGCCGGCGTAATCGCTGTTGGCTGCAATGGTGTCGATCAGGTCGGCGGTGGCTTTCAGCCTTGCGGCGACCTGCAGCGCCGACAGCTCCGGGAAGTGACCCCTGACGATGGCTGCCGCACCGGCCACCACGGGCGACGACATGGATGTTCCACTCGAGGTGATGTACATGGTGTCGGGCCACGTAGACAGTATCCTGACCCCGGGTGCGGTGAGCCCGGTAAACAGTCCGTAACTGGATCTGTCCCACAGCCGGTCGAGGCTGTCGGTGGCTGCCACGCCAAGAACATGCTCGTACGAGGCAGGGTAAAACGGCAGGCTGCTGGCAGCGTTGCCCGCCCCCGCAACCACCAGGGCATCACGGTTCAGCGTGGCATACCTTACAATGTCTTCGCCAAACCTGCCACCACCAAAATGACTGCCCCACGAACAATTGATCACAGACGCACCCCGGTCGGCCGCATAAACGATGCCCTCATACGCCATGACCAAACGGCCAAACGCATCGTCGACCTTCACCGGCAGGTAACGCGAATGAAAGCCCGTGCCGGCAATACCAAGACGGTTGTCGGCAGTGGCCGAGGAGGTGCCGCTCACATGAACCCCGTGGCCATGCCTGTTGTACTGGGGGTAATTATTGTCCTCACCAAGGTCCCAGCCATAAAAATTGTCGATATATCCATCCCCGTCACTGTCCTCGCCATTGACCGGATCCCCGTAGTTCAGACTGAGCGAACCATGCAGGTCGGGATGATAAAAGTCATTCCCCGTATCAACAATGGCCACGAAAACGGAAGTGTCGCCCCGCGCCACCGCCCAGGCCTCGTAGGCCCGGATGTTATCAAGGTAATACAGCCTGTGCAGCAGGGAATCGTTGGGGACAAAAGTCGCCGGCAGATCATCGTCCAACTCAAAAAGCAAGGCAGGAATATAACGCGGCTCTGCGTATTCAACCAGGCCGGTGCGCAGCAATATGTCGATGACCTCTTGCGGGCAACGCTCAGGAGCAACCCTTAATTCGTAGATCAGCGAGATGTCTGCCATTTTTTCTCCCGTGGGATGGGTCTTCCCTGCGGGGGACTGGTGGTGCGGAAATACCTTGCCGACAGACATGGGCTTCAAGGCACCCATGGCCTGGTGAAACAGGACGTGCTCAACGCCGTCTGATTTACCGTATGCAGCCACCTCAGCCTTAAGCCTGAATATTACCCTGCCCGCCATCATCCCATCAGCCGAAATATCGTCGGGACGGTAATGCCCGGACTGCAAATGAAGACCCGGGAAAATGCCCAAAAGCAAAATAAGTGAAACGATGACCCTGAATGGCAAATGAAACAGGTATGTATACATGCGTTCATACCCGGTAGAATATTCATAGTTGCGATTTGCTTCGCCGAACCCGCGAAATGCCCGTTTCCATCTGACTGTTCGACTGCTCGACTGTTCGACTGTTTGACTTCTATCTATACACACATGAAACAAATATAAACCCATCATAGAGACAATGAATGACTATTGTTTTGATGGGCGATAGATGACCAAACCATACCTCCATCAGTTAAGCAGATATAAAGTTAGCAAATTCCGGATGTTTGACAAAACCATCCCACGAAAAGAAAAGATCAGGTGATCTGTGCGAACTCAGGGAAAATGTCCAGAAAATGCCAGGTATTGCCGGTTTTGTCGAACCTGCAGCAGAAATGGCTGATGCCATTTGTCACGGCCAGGAAAGATACGCCGAATGGCAGGTTGTAGCGGGCTACCTGGTCGAAAACATCTTGCGTGACCGGCACCGCCGGGCTCTTGCATTCGATGATCATCAGTGGCTTGCCTGTCTTGTCATAGACGATGGCGTCGGCCCGCTTCTTCAGCCTGAAATAGGTAAGTGCGGCTTCCACGGCGATCAACCCCCCGGGATAACCCTTGTGGTTGACCAGCCAATGAAGAAAATGCTGCCTCACCCATTCCTCAGGGGTAAGCGCAACGTACCTTTTACGGAAAACGTCGAAAATGAATCGTTTGCCATCGGTGTCGCGAATGGGTAATTCAGCGGGAGGAAGGTTCAGGGCATGGTTCACCGGGCATCATAAAATTCGGGTTATGCATACAAATATACATTTTTGCCGTGAGCCAAACAGAACATGCCAGTCATTTTTTTACTCCATTTGAAACAAAGTTAATCTTGTAATTATAAATATTGAAATCGACTATCTGTTCACATCAATAATCAAATCAACCAAACAGGCCATAATCCATAGATCATAAACTAAAAACAATCAATGATTATCCATTAACTATAATAAATATTTCATTAACTATAAAATATTTACAATTAATAATTAATAATTAATAATTAACAATTAATTCCTGCATTTGACTATTTTTGTTTAATAAAAAACAGGCACATTACCATTGAAAACCCGGGAAGAAATAGTAGAGAACTGGCTGCCACGCTATACCGGCACATCGGTCGGTGAGATAGGCCAGTACATATTGCTGACTAATTTTAACCAATACGTCAATCTGTTTGCCGAGTGGTACGATGTTCCTGTCAAGGGGCAGGACAGGGCCATGCCAAGTGCCACCAGCAAGAATATCACCATCATCAATTTCGGGATGGGCAGCCCCAATGCTGCCACCATAATGGACCTGCTCAGTGCAGCCTCGCCCAGGGCGGTGTTGTTTCTGGGCAAATGTGGCGGATTGAAAAAGATCAACCAGCTTGGCGACCTGATCCTCCCTATTGCCGCTATCCGCGGTGAGGGAACCTCCAACGATTTCTTCCCGCCCGAAGTACCTGCGCTGCCCGCCTTTAACCTGCAGAAGGCCGTTTCAACCAACATCAGGAACCATAACCTCGACTACTGGACAGGTACCATTTACACCACCAACCGGCGGGTGTGGGAACATGATGAGCAGTTTAAGGACTATCTCAGGAAGATCAGGTGCATGGGTGTTGACATGGAAACCGCCACCATTTTTTCTGTGGGATTTTATAACCGGATACCTACCGGGGCCCTGCTGCTTGTGTCTGACCAGCCGATGATCTCCTCCGGTGTAAAAACCGAAAAAAGTGACCGGGCTGTTTCCGAACAATATGTGAAGAAACACCTCGAGATTGGGGTTGATTCACTCAAGGAGCTTATAAATAACGGATTGACTGTTAAACATTTGAGGTTTGACACAGAGGATTAGTCAGGCGAATCTCAGATTTAATCGGGTATATAATGGTGTTTCATGGCTGCAAGAAGGTTTGAATGTGGTATATAATGGTGTTTCATGGCTGTAAGGACGTTTGAATGTGGTATATAATGGTGTTTCATGGCTGCAAGAAGGTTTGAATGTGGTATATAATAGTGTTTCATGGCTGTAAAAACGTTTGAAGAGATCATCAGGGATATACGAAACAAGGTGGTTTATCCCGTTTATTTCCTGATGGGGGAGGAGACCTTTTATATTGATGTGATCGCTGACTATCTGGAAGAAAAGGTACTGAGTGAGACCGAGCGAGAATTCAATCTTACCATTATGTACGGCAGGGATACCGATGTGCACGGCGTTATGAGCAGTGCGAAGCGCTACCCAATGATGGCCGATTATCATCTGGTCATACTCAAAGAGGCACAGAGCATGCGAGATGTCGAAGGCTTGCTGCCCTATATTCTGAATCCGTTATCTTCAACCATTCTTGTGGTCTGTTACAAGTACAAAAGCTTTGACCGGCGAAAGAAGTTTATCAGGGAAATTGAAAAAACCGGGGTGGTATTCGAAGGCAAAAAATTGTACGACAACCAGGTGCCTGCCTGGATCAGTGATTACGTGAAGCGGAAAGGCTACCGTATAGGTCCCCGGGCCGTGCAGATGCTCGCCGATCATCTGGGTGCCGACATGGGAAAGATCGTGAATGAGATCAGCAAAGTATTTATCAGCCTGAGCAAAGGGGGAGAGATCACACCTGTTCAGATAGAGGAGAATATCGGCATCAGCAAGGATTTCAACATCTTTGAGTTTCAGCAGGCGCTGGCAGAGAAAAATGGCATGAAAGCCTACCAGATAGCGCATTACTTTGCTGAAAACCCCAAGTCCGGTCCGATGCCGCTTACCGTGGGTGTATTGTATCATTTTTTTTCCAGGCTGCTGATCTATCACAGCCTGGCCGACAAAAGCCGTAGAAGCGTTGCCAGCGCCCTGTCAGTCAGCGATTTCTTCGTTGACCAGTATAAACGGGCTGCCAACAATTATTCTCCTGAGAAACTGATACGTATCATTGGCCTTCTCCGCGAATACGACAACAAATCAAAAGGTATCGGCAACGCAACTACTTCCGATGGTGAACTGCTGAAAGAAATGTCATATAAAATATTAAATTAGCAATAACCCCGGCAACCAATGGCTGTTCTGCCCTGTTGCGTGGGTCGTTTTGCCCGTCGAAAATTTGAATATCAACACTCAGGGATTTGAAAAATA
>Ga0114946_10000813_pt1 | contig 21268 bp, 19 predicted proteins | sample WalLakDeSediment_FD_88676 | JGI IMG/M metagenome (GOLD analysis project Ga0114946, IMG submission 88676) | Lake sediment microbial communities from Walker lake, Nevada to study Microbial Dark Matter (Phase II) - Walker Lake 11/02/13 Deep Sediment | ecosystem: Environmental > Aquatic >...
CGGCTACCGCAAGAATCAGGCCCAATCGTGTACCCCACTGCTCTTTCTGTGCGCTCATGTGTAATCGACTCGTCTGATGGAAGACCGGGAAAAAAATCCCCGTATCGTAGACACTGATAAAAAAACTACGCAAACCCCGAGAGTTTTCCAATCAATGAATATGTGACGAGGCGTGAAAATGACTAGACATGAAAACACTTGGAAACACTCGTTCCTGATGCGTGTATTCAGTAACTTTACATCTCGAGGAACAATTCGGTAAATCAGGAGCGAATTATGACGAAGCATGTACTCCTTATACTCATCGGCAACAGAAAGGAATCCGCCGTCAAGTTGCAGAAAATACTTAGCGCATGGGGATGCATCATCAAGACGAGATTGGGGATTCACGATGGAGTTCTTGAACACTGTTCGGATCAGGGATTACTCATACTTGAATTGCACGGTGTAAAGGAAGACATGCTGGAACTGTCTCGAAAAATCGAACTTCTCGACGGCGTCAGTTCGCAGCTTGTTGAATTGCGCATCGCATAATGGTGTTTGATAAGCCGGAGTACCGGACGCATGGCAACATTCAGTATTGAGACTCCCGTATCCGTTGTCGTGCATGGGTAACAATCTCTCCCCTCATTCGTACAAGAAACGATAACATCGTTTTGGGTGTTATACATACGTCCATTCTCTCAGTTAGAGGCTCGATACCTGCGACACCGTTGTACAACGACTTGAAAATGAAACTACCAGAAGCACTGATTATTGCCGTGTTGCTGTCGGCAATTCCATCCACACTCATCGCAACATCTCCCGAAGAATTGTCGGACAACGCTACAATCAGCGGTTACGTGAGAGACAAAGATAGCGGCGAGACTCTCGTTGGGGCCACCATACAACTTCTCGAAACCCGGCAGGGTGTGGTAACCAATAAAAGCGGGTATTATGCGTTATCCGACGTCAAGCCAGGCACATACACGCTTGTGTTCAGTTTTCTCGGGTATGAAAAAAAAGAACTACGCATCGATTTGAAAAAGCGTGAATCGCGACGCATCGACGTCGATTTGCGTACCGAGGCGTTTCAGATGCAGGAGGTCGTCGTTGAGGGCGAACGTTTGGATGACAAGAGACGGATTACGGTCAGCCGTATTAATCTGCCGATTCGCCAGATTAGCCAAATACGTATCGGAGGGGAAGCCGATGTTTTCCGCTCCATACAATTTCTACCGGGCGTTCTCGCTTCATCGCAAATTTCCAGCGGTCTGTACATACGAGGAGGTTCGCCGGATCAAACGCTCGTTCTGCTTGACGGATCCACTGTGTACAATCCGACGCATCTGTTCGGCTTCTTTTCCACGTTCAACCCTGACGCCATAAAAGACGTGGATTTGATCAAGGGAGGATTCCCCGCCGAGTACGGTGGCCGCATGTCGGCGGTACTCGATTTGGTTCAGAAAGACGGGAACAGACATCAGGTCGGAGGCACAGCATCACTGGGTCTCATCTCCGCGCGGCTTTCAGCAGACGGTCCTGTTGCCAATGGTTCGTGGTTCTTCGGAGCGCGTCGCACATACATCGATTTGTTGACATCTTTTCTCGAAACGGACGAGGATCCTCTTCCCGATTATTACTTTTATGACGTGAACGGAAAAATTTCTCAGGATTTCGGATTATCGGACAAGCTGTTTCTGTCGGGTTTTCTTTCCGAGGACAAAATGGAATTCGATAACCGCGCCGGATTCAACGGAGTGTTGGGTATTAGCAACCGGACATTGGCCTCGCGGTGGACACATTTGTTCAGCGACAATTTCTTCTCGGTCTTCAATCTCAGTTGGAGTCGTTACAGAAATAGTTTCGAAACGAGAAGCTCGGGGTTCACGACCGCCATCGAGAACAGCATTCAGGATTACACGCTGAAGGGGAATTTCGAGTGGTTTCTTTCCTCTGATTGGACGCTGAAAAGCGGTTTCGAGGTCAATCGCTACCTGCTCAACTACATGCAGAATTTCACCGGTAACGCGGATTCTGTTGCAGCACCGGGAACAAACGAGGGTGGGCTGATGAATCTTGAAGAATCCGATCATACCGGATCAGTGTTTTTTCAATCCAATTACCAAGCATCCAATCTGTTTTCCGTACAGACTGGATTGCGAGCCAATTATTTCGATGAACGTGGTATTGTCAAGCTCGATCCGCGTATCGCCGTGCGCTATCAAGCCCAGGATTATTTGGCCGTGAAAGCTGCATGGGGAATATACCATCAGTACTTTCGGCTGGCATCCTTGCCCGATTTCAGTTTCTTCGATACCTGGTTGCCAACGGACAGAACAGTCGATCCCAGCATGGCAATTCACTATGTTCTGGGTGTCGAAAGCAGACTATTCGATGGCATTGATTTGAATGTCGACGCATATTACAAAGACTTGTACCATGTCAGCGAACTGAACCAGTTTCAGACGCAGGGAAGGACGGTCTCCGATTTCTTTTACGACGGAAGGGGCGAAGCTTTTGGTCTTGAGCTGTTTCTTCAAAAAAAGACCGGAGCACTCAGCGGCTGGGCTGGATATGCTCTTGGCTGGATCAACACTCGCTTCGATGCTTTGAACGACGGGCGGTATTTCAGACCGAAGTGGGACAGAAGACATGACTTCAAAATAGTAGGGCAGTACAGGATAAATCATCGGTGGGAAGTAAGTGCCAACTTCACCTTTCAGAGCGGTCAGTCGTACACCGCCCGTACCTCACGTCTCGAAAGTCGATTGCCGGGTTCCGATCTCGGAAAAGGCATCACTATCCCAGCAGAGCGTTACGGTATGCGTTTGCCTCCATCACATCAGCTCAATGTCAATGCGACGTATTCCACCACGCTTTTCAAATTGCCCACGAAGTTGTTGATCGACGTGTTCAACGTGTATTCGCGTCGTGATGTCTGGTTTAGATACTACGATACTACAGGCGAGGTCACGACTGTAGAGGATGTGCTGCTGCTTCCGATACTTCCCAGTGTTGCGATTGAAATCAAGTTTTAGAGATAGCATGGGTTTTACAATGAGTTTTCGCAGTCGTTTCGGATCGCTTCCGCTGTTGCTGGCGTTTCTGCTTGTTTCATGCGAGGATGCTCCGCTTGTGGATTATGTACCGGTACCGTTTCTGGAGGCCTATCTCATAGTGGATTCACCGATAGAGGGGCTTATCGTTGCTCAGTCGCGTCCCGTTACGGAGAAATTCGACTATGCGTCTATGATGGTCCCCGGTGCTCAGGTGACGATAGCGACGGACGGGGTGGAGTACGTGCTCCGGCACAGAGTGCAGGATGGAATCGGGACGTATTCGTATCCTGACAGCTCTGTGAAGGTATTACCTGATACGCGCTATTCTATTCGGGTTCTCATGCCGGATGGCACTGTGTTGACGGCTGAGACCACGACTCCGGAGCGCTTCGAGTGGATTATCCCGCCGCGTGCGACATTGCAGTATCCGCAGGATACGACGGTGCTATTCAGCCCGGATTCATTGAGGATTTCTTGGTCGAGAAGTAATACACCGGAATATCTTATTCGTGTCAATGCCATAGACACACTCGGTTATGGAAAATATCTCCTTCCTCCGACGGATGAGATCAATGAAAGAACGAACAACATTCCTTGGGAGGATCCTGGCGATCCTCAATTCTACACACTGACTCGTTGGGGTTTTACACAGACAAACCAAGCACCGACGGTTTGGGTGGCATTCCGCTGGTTCGGAAGAAATGAAGTAGCAATACTCGCACCGGACAAGGCTATGCTTGATTGGTTCAAGATGACGCAATGGGGTGGCCGATCAGTCGAGTATCGACCGGAATTCAGTAATGTCAAGGGTGGAACCGGTGTGTTCGCTTCAGCGTCGGTGATCAGCAGTGAAGTGTTTGTTCTGAAGAGGAACAGGTAGCATGCAAGTACTACGCGAAGCTGCTGGCGCATGTGCCGCTCTGTCAAGAAGTTCGCGGTCAGCCTTGAATAGCTTGTCGAAGCCATGTTGTATCTCGGTTTTGAATCGACGGTGCTTTGCAAAGGCGTGAATGTGCGAAATCTTTTTCGCATACGACTGGATTTCCCCGAACACATGCGTATATTACTAACGACTCGGAACAAAATGGGTAGCCGGATATGAAGGTGATCAGATATGCCGTACGGAAGCATGACCTCCATTCTCTTCTGCGAGGAATAGGAGTGTTACAGGAATCGGAACATTTACTGGCGGTCAACAATATCGATCTTGCGGATGCGTCGCAGGATATCGTTGTCATTACAGTTACGACAAGGCAACAAAGGATTCTCAACGACGATATCTCTGTTTGGACCGATGCAAACATTCAGGATACTCTCACCGAGCTGACGATTCTCGAAGATGCCGCGATGCGGCAACTGCAATTGGTCATAGAGGAAATGAACAAGCTGCGTTTCGAACGTCGCCGTCGTGAACTCAGCGAAGACGTCGCGTCGGATGGGGTTCCGGGTGCTGTCGAGCGCGTGATACGTGATCAATTGCGCACATTGCTTTCCCGTACATCAACAGACGAATAACAGAGTGAATTATCTGTGATTATGCACTGATGTGCTACATGTTTCCGACTACCATGTTTGGTTGCAAGTTGTTTTTTTTGTAAATAACCATCGTTACGAGCGAGTGTCTTCCGGGGAAGACGAATTCCATTCGCGGGCGATCTCAGACAGGGCTCGCAGCAGTATTGGATGTCGCGTTCAAGCCGTGGATTTATTCGGAGTGTTTCTCTGTTATACATTACTACGAAGCGAGCAAGTCTATTCATCATTGAGGAGTTATCATGTACAGAGTCGCGACTATCGTTGCGGTGCTGCTGATGTTTTCAGGCGAAGTGTTTTCGCAGCAGCAACAACAACAAAGGGCGTATGACGCCGATTATTCTCGACCACAGACATTTGGTTTCGGTTTTGCACTGTCACTTAATCGCTACGCGGGCGATTTGCAGGACGGCAGCAATTTCCCGGGAGCGGAAACGCCATGGAATCTCGGCTTCGGAGCGCATGCGCTATGGCGCTTCGCCGAGGCAGGGGATTTCGCAACCTTGCATCTCCTGGGGAGATTTTCCTACGCCCCCGTCTCGTCCAGTTTCGACGGATCGTCGGAAACCGGTGTCAACTATGTGTTTGATTACGAGGACAATCTTATGCATATCGTTGGAGCGTTGCAACTGCAACTCTTCCCGGAGTATGATTTGCGTCCTTACGGTTATGCGGGTTTCGGTGTTCTGCTTTTCGATCCCACTCTTACCGGTAACGATAGATTCTTCAGCGCGCTCGAGCAGCGGCGCGAAGAGGCATCGTCTACACTCACTCTACCGTTAGGTGTAGGTTTCACGTGGACATTGTCGTCACGGCTGGATTTCTACGCCGAGTTCATGAAGACGCTGACATTCACCGACGCACTTGACACATGGGTGGCCGAGGACAATGACAATTACAATAAAGTCAATTTCGGATTGACCTTTTATCTCGGGGATCGTTCGCGTACCGTCCAACAACCAGAAGCTCCGGTTGTAGTCACGCCATTGGACTCGGATGGGGATGGTTTATCAGACGAAGACGAAATCAACATCTACAACACTGATCCTTTCAACCCGGATACGGACGGTGATGGTTTGACTGATTATGAAGAAGTCAAGATTTACGGAACGGACCCGCTCAATCCCGACACCGATGGTGACGGTTTGAGCGATGGCGACGAAGTCAAGATTTACGGAACGGACCCGCTCAATCCCGACACCGACGGTGATGGTTTGAGTGATGGCGACGAAGTCAATATTTACCGGACAGACCCGCTCAATCCGGACACCGACGGTGACGGTCTGAGTGATGGCGACGAAGTTAATATCTACCGGACAGACCCACTCAATCCGGACACAGACGGTGATGGTGTCGATGACGGGAAGGAAGTCCGTGATGGTACGGATCCGCTCGTAGCCGACGTTCTAGCCGTTGAGGAAGGTGGAAATATCGTACTTGAAGGCATCACCTTCGAGACGAACTCCGCCATTATTACACGCGATTCCGAGCCGACGCTGAACATGGCGTACAACACCCTACGAACCAATCCGCAACTGCGGGTTGAGGTTCAGGGACATACGGATGATGTCGGTAGCGACATAGCGAATCAGCGGCTCAGCGAATCACGTGCAAATTCAGTCCGCGATTGGCTGATTCAGAGGGGCATCGACGAATCCCGCATGACGGCACGTGGATACGGCAAGACCTCGCCCTTGGTTCCGAACGACTCTGCCGAAAACAGAGCGAAGAATCGGCGAATTCAGTTCAGGATTCTGTAGTAACGTACTAAGGAAATTGACAGCGGAGAGAGCGAGAAATCGCTCTCTCCGCTTTGATAATCACCAAACACTCCTCTTTCCATTCCATCGAATCAGGGGTTTTCCACAGGGACAGAGATGTACCCATCTGTTGATACCTGTGGGCACATTCCAGCGTTACAGCATCAACTTCCTGCGTTTGTTGCAGTAAGTTATCCAGTTCCGAACAACATGCAGTATTTTTGCGAATCGGCTCCGAAGAGTTTTTTCCGATAACAATATCCAAGTGAGTGCGTTTTTTTAGTGCATTTGTGAAAAAACCTTCGTACGTTTGTACATGAGTATTATACTCGTCTATCCTTTTCCCTGCGGGCGACGCTCCGCAGTATTGGCGCCGACCTCCCGGATGTGAAAATGCGACGAGTCTGAATGTACATGAGTGTGCAGTGTGATGTGAGGATGAATAAAAACTACGGTTCACGAACGGAATCCGGACGGTACCATGGCAGAACAACTGATTTTTATCGCGGATGACGAGGATGCCATTCGACGCATGCTCGCACAAAAGCTCACAAAAGGCTGGGGCTACAAAATTCGTTCTATCACGAGCGGAGAGAGCGTCCTGGCCGCACTCGACGACATGCCCGATCTCATTCTACTCGACATTGCCTTGAAGGAAATGGGTGGTGTCGAAACGCTTCGGAATATCAAGCAGTACGCACCCGATATTCCGGTGATCATGCTATCGGCAGAGGGGAACAACGAGGCTATCGTCGAGTCAATCAAACTTGGTGCAACAGACTACCTCATCAAACCGATCGACATCACGAAACTTGACGTATCAGTGAGAACGGCGCTGAAACTCTCCAAGCTCAGTAAGGAGTTGGCAAGACTGCGCGAATCACTGGTGGAAACCGCTTCCAGTGGAATCATGATTGCCGAATCCCGAGAAATGCAACTCGTGGAGCGTCTGATCGGCAAGGTAAAGGACAGCGAAATCTCTGTTCTGATCACCGGGGAGAGCGGTACGGGCAAGGAACTCGTGGCACGGGCAATCCACTTCACCGGAAAAAGGCGACATGGTCCCTTTATCGTTGTAAACTGCGCTGCGATTCCGGCGGAGCTGATGGAAAGTGAACTATTCGGACACGAACGCGGCGCGTTCACAGGCGCCGTTCAGAGAAGTATCGGGAAATTCGAACAAGCAAACGGAGGGACGATTTTTCTCGATGAAATCGCGGATCTCAACCTTGCGCTTCAAGCGAAATTCTTACGAGTCCTTCAAAGCAAGGAATTCGAGCGTATAGGTGGTTCCGACACGCTGAAGGTCGATGTGCGCGTCATTTCGGCCACGAACAGAAATCTCAAAGATGCTGTGAAAGCAAAGCAGTTTCGAGAGGATATCTACTATCGGCTTGCATCGTTCCCGATTCATCTTCCTCCGTTGCGGGAGCGCGGTGCCGATATCATTCAACTTGCAGAGCATTTTCTGAAACGTTTTTCGGAAGAACTGAAAATTCGAGTAAAAGGATTTACTCGCGAAGCTCTCGAAGCGATATATCGCTACCCATGGCCCGGAAATGTGCGAGAGCTTGAAAGTGCTATCAAAAGAGCGGTTCTGCTTGCCGACGGCGATATCATCACCATGCAGGATCTACCACTCGTGGCTCAGCCTTTCAAGGATGCATCGATGGAACTTGAAACTGAAGGCAAGCTTTTTCATGACAACAAAATCGTTCCGCTCGACCGTATCAAGGAGCAGGCTGTGCGTCGGGCAGTCGAGATAACGAGAGGAAATCTTGCTCTGACGGCACGAGAACTGGATATCAGCCGTTCGACACTGTACAAGTTAATCGAACGATACGAAATCACAGTCTAAACCTTCCGATCATCAGTACTGCTGCATGAAATATGGAAACTTTTTTCTACTTTCATGCAGCAGTATTGTTATGCTTTTTCAACTGACACTACCATATAATCACAGCGAACAGGAGTTCACGGAAGCCGTACACCGCTATTTGGGGACGGACTCGTCATTCAGGATACTGAAACGCAGTATTGACGCGCGGCAACATCATGCCATCCGTGTTCACTACTCCATTTCGACTGACACCGGTGATCCGGCGGATGAAGTCGTCGCTGCTGTGGCAATACAGCGGAAACGCTTGGCGAAGTGCTTCGATGCAAGTAGACGTAAACCCGTTGTTGTTGGTTCAGGGCCGGCTGGGATATTCTGCGCGCTTTGGTTGAGACTTCACGGTTTCCAACCGATACTCCTCGAGCAGGGACCGCCAATGCGCCAACGTGTACGGGACATGGCACGCTTCATGAAAACCGGCATTCTGAACCCGTATTCGAATATCGGTTTTGGTGCCGGTGGTGCAGGGACGTATAGTGACGGCAAGCTCATTACCCGTATCAGGTCTCCGTTCATTCCCTTCGTGATGCAGCAATTCGTTGTGCACGGAGCACCGGAGAGCATTCGCTTTCTGTATAATCCACATCTTGGCTCGAATAGAATTCGGGCATGCATCAACCGAATGCTCAATGAATTGGAGCAATCCGGCGTGCGCATGTTGTACAACACCCGCTTCGTATCCTTCGATGCCGACAATCGAGGTGCTATCGTGGGAGTTCGGACTGCTACGGAGCAGTGTTTCGATACAGATGCACTATTCTTGGCGACGGGGCATTCGGCGCGTGATGTCTATTCGCTTCTGCGTGCGCGTGATGTGAGTATGGATTTGAAGGAGTTCGCGATCGGAGTTCGTGTCGAGCATCCTGCCGGAGTAATCAATGACATTCGGTACGGTGCTGGGTATGGATCGAGATATCCGGGAATTGAAACCGCACAGTACAAACTGACACGGACGTGGAAAAACGAGCAACGTACCGTGTATTCTTTTTGTATGTGTCCGGGTGGATATGTTCTCAATGCCAGCACGGACACCGAGGGAGTGACAACGAACGGCATGAGCAATTATCTGAAAAGCGGGCGTTTTTCTAATTCGGCGATTGTGGTCAATGTGTCGCGAAGTGACCTCGCGGATCTCGGCTATCATGGTATCGATGCGGGGTTGCTGTTGCAACGGGAATTGGAGCAGCTTTTCCGTGCATCGGTTAATTCGCGTGGATCGGTGCATGTCATACCCGCTCAACGTCTCCAGGATTTTCTACAGGGTACGGCGTCTACCAGTGTATCCGCATCCTCCTGTATCAATCCCATCGCAGCATCACCCATACACAGCTTGCTACCAAGCTATGTATTCAACGATTTGCGACGTGGATTCACAGATTTCGAACGCAAAATGCCGGGTTTCACCACGCATCCCGAGGCGCAGTTGTTCGGCATTGAAAGTCGCACCTCCTCTCCGTACCGCATAGAGCGCGATGAAGCAATTCTCACCTCGCCTACGCACGACAATCTTTTCCCCATCGGTGAGGGCGCGGGATTTGCAGGAGGTATTAGCTCTGCAGCAGTGGATGGAATACGAGCCGCCCAGGCTTGGATTTCGACTTTCATTGAAGCGGCACCCATGTTTGCTTCTTCGGCATCGAAGGAGTCATGAAAAGACCCGACTCATCGAATTCTTTTCGAGCATGTATCACTATACTTTCACACTTATGTCATTGAACGAGATCACCACCCTGATATTCAGCATTCTGACTCTTGTATTCGCGCTCTACGGTTTTTTCCTCTTCGTACGTGTGGCGAATCGCATCGTTCGTGCCCTGGACGTCTATATTGACAGAAATAAAATATAAGAGGTCGGAACCCTGTTCCATGGATCGGCGAATCTTGCCTGCAGTCCGAGGTGCAATACGCGAAGCAGTTCCGTCGAGCGAAGGCCTCGTAGCATGGAATCGAATCGGGGAAATGCAATTGTAGTCGGGCCGGAAAAGCGATTATCGCAGGTCGGCTCATCAACGATTGCCTCCCCCGATAGTGAAGCTCGTGGAGTTCATGCCCCGACGATTAGCCCGGAGACAGTGCGGTACGGTTTTTCGGCTAGACAATACTTCGCTCCACTCCGTATCAGAACATGTTGATCGGCCTACAACGGGCTACCGCTGCATTGTCGTACAGTATGCGTCGTCGGAATTTCCTGATTGTTCAATGCGTTGCGTGGCATTGAGGACAATGGCGGAATTTTCCGCGCAGTGCCGCCGGTGCATTTGAAACCGATGGCTATCGAACGGCTTCACTCCATCACAAGGAGTTTCCGTACCGTACGCATATCTTGTGTCTCAAGCGAGAGATAGAACAAACCGGGAGAGAGTACCCGGGTTGGCGTCACGACTGTATGGGTGCCTTCATTAAATTGTCCTTCTGTCAAAACGAGGACATTTCTGCCGAGCATATCGTGTAGAAGCAGTCGAATACTCGCAGCGAATGGAAGTCGGAAACGTACCGTCAGAGAATGATGTATTGACGGCATCGCGGGTTGCGGGTATATGGAATCGATGAGAACGCTACTTGGCTTGGACGGGACATCTATAGCAGTAGCTCCGGCTGCGAAACGATAAATATTGCCATCAAATGCGCAACAGTATAGTTCGTTGGTTTGGTCTACACCAAACGAGGCGATGTTCAGGCCCGAGGATAACAGGAGAGAGTTGTGAAGCTCATCCGGGCCATTGTATTCGAGTACCCAGATACGTCCGGAAACGAAGTCTCCATACACGTACTTGCCGTACAGGAAAGGAACATCGCTCCCCCTGTACACATAGCCACCGGTAATCGATGCACCATCGGCGCGTCCATAGTCGAGTATCGGCAATTCAAGACCACTTTGATCGCAACCGCTCGGTGGATTGTAGCATGCGAATCCCTCCATGATTCTCCATCCATAGTTTTTTCCCTTCTCGACGATGTTTATTTCCTCGAAACGGTTTTGACCGACATCACCGGTCCACAATGTACCGGTAACGGAATCGAAACTGAAGCGCCATGGGTTCCGCAAGCCGTAGGCCCAAATCTCCTCGCGCAATCCTCCGTCATTTCCAGCAAGAGGATTATCTTCGGGAATGCCGTAGTTCATCCCGTTTTCCTGACGATCCACATCGATTCTCAGAATATTGCCAAGCAGATTTCTGCGGTTCTGCGCGTTGTTCTGTGGATCGCCACCTGATCCGCCGTCGCCGGTTGCGATATACAAGAATCCATCCTTTCCGAAGGCGATTTGTCCCCCGTTGTGGTTGCTGAATGGTTGATCGAATTGGAGTACGAGCAATTCACTGTCGTTGTTCGCTATATCCGGTTGCGTTGGAGAAACAGTGTATCGTGCGATGACGGTGCGTCTTGGATCCCTAGCCGTGTAATTGACGAAGAAATACCCGTTTGTCGCATAGTCCGGATGAAATGCCAGACCGAGCAATCCCTCCTCATTGCCTTGATTATTGACACGGGCTGTGATATCAAGAAAAACGGTTGCATGTTCTGCGTCGGCAGTATTCGGAAACACGAGAATACGCCCGGCCTGCTCGACCACGAACAGTCTGTTGCTCCCGTCGCCCGCATGTTGCAAATCAACGGGTCGATTAAAAGACAGATTGGGAAACGCTCGCTCAAGCGTTGGTTGAGCTGAAGCGTGAGTGACCAGAAGCAATTGTATGGCGAATAGTATGAGAATGCGCATATAGAACCTCCTTGCGAAAAAATGCTTGAGAGTCTATTGCACAACATCGTAATAGCTTGACTGGTTCAAAAAAAATCTCCCCCGCGGGGAACGGGGGAGATACCAAGCGTTTGTTCTAGTCCCGGTAGGGAGGGCCGAGATTAGAGCTATTGGCACATGTAAGTTACGACAATCGGCGACGAAAGTAAAGGGAAAAATACGTGAACAATCAAGTTCCAGATTGTACACGCTCGTCCGGGTTCTCCGGTAGTAGTTGATCGAGGGTTTCGAAAGCATAGCGGAGATGTGGAATGACTATGCTGCCACCAACGACGAGAGCGATATTCATTGCTTCCATGATCTCACGTCGTGTGAGACCCTCGGCGACACAGCGGTCGAGATGATAGAAGACGCAATCGTTGCAACGAAGAACCATCGAAGCGACCAGTCCCAAAAGTTCCTTCGTTGTCACCGATAATGCACCCTCTCGATAGGCACCCGCATCAAGGGCGAAGAAGCGCGAAAATTCCTTCAGTCCGGAAGCCAGGATTTTGTCGTTCATCGAGTTTCTGTACGCGCGTGTTTCGGCTATCGATTCGTTCATGTCGTATACCTATGCTCGTTCTTCGAATATTGCGGCGATGGCGAGAATGGTTTGTACAGCTTTTTTCATATCCTGAACACTGATCCACTCCTGTTTACTGTGGAAACTGTGTTCTCCCGCAAAAATATTCGGACATGGTAGACCCATATACGACAATCTGGCGCCGTCCGTGCCTCCCCGAATGCTGCCGATTTCGGGAGTGAGACCAACACGGCGCATCGCATCCTTCGCAACCGTCAATACGACGGGATGTTCATCGAGTACGTATCGCATGTTGCGATAGGACTCCATCACGGAGATAGCGGAGGATGCGTTCGGGAATTCAGCCAGCGTCTCCTCCACGAGTTTCCGGATAATAGCCTCTTGTTCACGCAACTCCTCGGCATTGAATGAGCGAAGAAGGAATTTCACCGTCGTCTGTTCTATACCGCCACTGATTCCATGCGGGTGGATATATCCCTCCTGTTTCTCGGTTGTTTCCGGTGAAAGCGTGTCCTTCGGGAGTTTTTCAAGAAAGTGCGCGGCGACCTTGATACTGTTGAGGAGTTTATCTTTCGCAAAACCGGGATGCGTGCTGATTCCGTTGAAGACAACAGAAAGACTGTCAGCGCAGAACGTTTCATTCTCTATCGAAGCGAGTTGTTCTCCGTCGACTGTATACGCGTACATCGCACCGAATTTTTCAACGTCGAAGTGTTTTGTTCCCTGTCCGATCTCTTCATCAGGAGTTATGCAAATGCGTACCTTACCGTGTTTGACTTCGGGATGCGTGAGCAGAAAATGTGCGGCATCGAAGATTTCCGCAATACCCGCTTTGTTATCCGCACCGAGTAACGTTGTTCCATCTGCAGTGATGATGGTTTCACCGATTTTATCCTTCAAATGCGGATTGTCCTTGACGGTGATAATAACGGATTCGTCAGCCGGAAGCACAATGTCCTTGCCGTTGTAGTTTTCGTGGAGAATCGGATTGACGTTCGCGCCGGATACGTCGGGCGATGTGTCCATGTGCGCGATGAAGCCGATGACAGGTACGTTCTGTTTTTCACTGTTGCCGGGAATAGTAGCCAAGACGTATCCGTACTCGTCCATCGCTGCGTCTTCAAGGCCCATGGCATGAAGTTCGCGGACGAGTTCCGCTCCGAGTATTTTCTGTTTATCCGTGCTCGGGAAAGTGTTGGAGGATTCATCCGATTGCGTATCGTATCGCACGTACTTGAGAAAGCGCGGCAAGAAGGTGTACTGATAATCGTCAGGGATCATGAAAGTCCTCGTTTGCTTATGATGTTGTAGCGAAAATGTTCTGTGCGCGTCATGTCCGTATCGCTTCGTGAACGTCTTCGAGTATACTGTGACCTATTTCACGGTTGGATAATACGATAGCAGTTCAGTGATTATTATTCGGAGTCTCGTGTATGTTACTCAGCGTGGATGTCTCCGAGGTGATATTCGCATGACGGTATGCGAAGGGGGATTGGAAGGAGTTATTCGTATCGGAGTGCGTCGATAGGATCGAGGTTTGATGCTTTCCAGGCTGGATATACTCCGAAGATGATACCGATAATACTTGTCACCACCATACCCAGCATCGCCCATCCGATAGGCAGCACGGGAGGGATATCCAGCGCCAAAGCGAGCATGTTTCCACCCGCGAGTCCAAGCACGATACCGAGCAACCCTCCGATCTGACAGATGACGACGGCTTCTATGAGGAACTGTGTCAATATCGAGCGGCGTGTTGCACCGATTGCTTTTCGGACGCCGATTTCTCGTGTACGTTCTGAAACCGAAACCAGCATGATGTTCATAATGCCAATACCTGCGGCAAGTAGAGCGATGGCTGAAACCGCACCAGTCCCGGCGCGAATCAGAAACGTCAGGTTGTTGACTTCGGAAATCAGCGATTCATTGGACATGATTTCAAAATCGTTTTCCGCACCGGGTGGAACGCGACGAACCGTGCGCAGCAGCCCGATGATTTCATCCATCAGTGGTTCAAGCGAGGCCTGATCAGGTGCCTTGGCTTGAATACTGATCCATCGGCCACTGCCGAAGGCGTTTTCGAATGTGGAGAGAGGTATCACGGCGAAATTGTCGGCACCCCCGCCGAAAAGTCCGCCCTGTTCCTCAATTATGCCTATCACCGTCATCGGTACACCGTCGATTCGTATACGTTTGCCAACGGGATATTCTGAAGGAAAGAGCAGCCGGACTATATCGGCACCGATTAGCACGACTGGTTTCGCGAACACGACTTCCTGTTCGGTAAACATACGACCGGCGGACAGATCGCGGTTCTGGGTATGAACAATCTCGGGAGTAGCACCGATTATCTGAACGTTGGGATTCGTCTTGCGATTGCCGTACTGTAGTAGACGCCCCATGGCAGTCACCTGAATATTGACGTGCTCGGCAAGTCGACTGTTCTGGCGAACATACTGCCCTTGCGCAACGGTGATGTCCCGTCGGTTGCGATACTTCATCCGTGATTCAGGCCCCGTGTAGATCGCAGGGTATTTCTGCACATTCAAAGTATTGGAACCAAGCACGTTGAAACTGGATTCGATCGAATCTTGGAGTACGCTGATGCTGGTCATCACGCCAATGAATGAGAATACTCCGATAACAACACCAAGCAATGTGAGAACCGCTCGGAGTTTGTTGGCTTTCAGCGCGCTCCACGCCATTGCAATGCTTTCCCGTATGTCAATCGTACGCATCATGTCGCCTTGTGTATTCCAATACGATAATATAGCTGAAAGAAACTGCCTGATGAAAGTCGTTTCATGCTTATGGTTACGAAGGAAGTGGAAGCGAGTTTCAATCGACGAGACCTACTGCACCTCGAGGTCGGGAAGTGACTTTGAGCAAACCTGCCACAATAAGCACGAAGCCGGCGATTTCTTTTACGCCGAACGCTTCACCGAGTAACGAAACGGCTAGTGCCGTTGCGGCCACTGGTTGCAACGTCGTATATGCGGCGACCAACGATGATGAAGAGCGTCGAATTGCCCAGATATTCAACAAATAGTTGACCAATGTCGGCAGTAATACGATATATGCGAGCGACCACCATGCCAGGACTGGTAGCGCCTGAAAATCGGTTGAAAGCAAATCCCTCCCACCCACGATCAGTACGCCTGCGCCGCCGAACATGAAGGTCCAAGCTGTGACTGTCAGTGCAGGGACACGCATGAGTACCGGTCGCGCATAAACGAGGAAAAACGAATAACTGAAACAGTTGATTAACACCAGCATGTTGCCGAGCGTTGCATCTCCCGAAAAGGACAATTTCGTGACATCCAGCATTATCAATGCTCCTGCTACCGAAAGGGCGATTGCAACCGCACGTCCGACTGTAAGTCGTTCGATGCCGAACAGCATTGCTATTGCTGTTGTAAACACCGGTATCGAAGGCATGAGAATAGAAGCGTTGATCGCTGTAGTGTAGTTCAGACCGATAATGAACAGCACTTGATTGACGAACACACCGAAAAAGCCCAAAATGGCGATTCGGATCAGTTCGCGCGGAGCCGGAATGCCGCGATCGTATCGCATGGAAAGAAATAACAGCAGTGGTGCAGCAAACGCGACACGTAGAGATGCTAATGCAAGTGGTTGTACATGCGCCAACGCATACTTCCCTACAACGCTGAATCCACCGAAGCTCAACTGTACGAACAACAGTGCGAGATGGACACGATAATCAGGTTGGTGTTCGGTTCCGCTCATGTGCAAAAGTAGTGAATTCCGAGGTCTATCGAGTACCGGTACATCTTTTCCCTTAGGGCACCGCTCATGCGCCGGCAATGTGTCGCTTATATTTGTACTGCTTCGAATCGTGAATTTCCGTACATTTTTTATTGCAGTCGTCGTGATGGCAATGACGACATTCGAAGCAAGGAAGACTCGTGCACGAATTGAGCATAGCTGAAAGTATTGTTGAGATTGCTACGGAATACGCCGGACGCGAAAACGTCGCCGCCTTTCAATCCATAGAACTAGAAATTGGTTCTCTTTCGGGTATAGAAATCGATGCCTTGACCTTCGCTATGGAAGTTGTGTGTAGAAACACTGTTTTGAACGAAGCGAAGGTGCTGATCACCAAGGTTGCCGGCATAGCATTCTGTGCCGATTGCGGGGTGGAATTCCAGGTCGATGATTATTTCAATCCGTGCCCTTCTTGCGGCAATGTGTGCCATACGCTGCAGCAAGGAGATGAGCTGCGTGTGAAATCTCTTACAGTCAACGAATAAAACGAGGCCAATATGTGCGATACATGTGGATGTACACAAACTGACGATGCCGTCACAATCCGATTGCCGGGAGACGAACAGCAGCACCATCACGCTCATGCGCACGGTGATCACGATCATACGCATAGTCATCACGATCATACGCATAGTCATCACGATCATACGCATAGTCATCACGATCATACGCATAGTCATCACGATCATACGCATAGTCATCACGATCATACGCACGGTCATTCACACGCACCATCAGGAGCACGCAGTATTAGTGTCGAGACGGATATTCTGCTGAAGAACAACCTTCTGGCCGAACGCAACCGAGGGTATTTGGATGCCAAATCGATGGTAGCAATCAATCTGGTGTCTTCTCCTGGATCGGGGAAAACCAGCCTTCTGGAGTACAGCATCCGCGCGCTGAGTGGGGAGTTACCGATAGCAGTAATAGAAGGTGATCAACAGACCATGAACGACGCAGATAGAATTCTCAAAGCGGGGGCACCAGTGGTGCAAATAAACACTGGCAACGGGTGTCACCTTGATGCGGACATGGTGCAGCGTGCACTTAAAACCCTGGCACCAGCGGATGGTTCCTTACTGATGATAGAGAACGTTGGGAATCTCGTTTGTCCTTCACTGTTCGATCTTGGCGAAACCCGCCGTGTCGTTATCATGAGCGTCACCGAGGGAGAGGATAAACCTCAGAAATATCCGAACATGTTCCGTGGATCGCAGCTCTGCATCATTAATAAAATCGATCTATTGCCTTACTTGGATTACGACATTGATGCGGCACGTCGTTATATACAACAGATTAACCACCACATGGAAGTCATCGAGTTGTCGGTGAAATCGGGTGAAGGAGTCGACCGCTGGCTCGCTTGGTTGCGTGCCCTAGTCTCACGCAGCGAGTGACGCGTGACGTTGTTTATTTATCGTACGGATCAGGCGGAATTTCTTCGCCACCGACCCAGAGACGCCGAACACGCTCTTCGGGAGTCCGATACACCAGCAAGGAGGCCACATCCTCGGCCGACATCGCCGGGAGTGAGCGGGGATCAAGGTCAACGGCGACGGTGATGAAATCGGCGTATTTCCCGGGATCAAGTGATCCGAATTCGTGATCCAGTCCCAAAGCGACGGCACCTCCTCGCGTGGCATAGTACAGTGGCAAGAAGGGGTGAAGCGCGCGGCCCTGCGCATGAGTCATAGAACGCATGATGCTGAACATGCTCAGCGTCGTCCCTGCGCCAACGTCTGACCCGAGACAGAGTCGAAGTCCTGTTCGCTGATGAGCTTCAAGAGGGAAACGACCGCTCCCGAGAAAGAGATTCGAATCCGGGCAATGTGCGATGGAACAACCATATCGCTTCAACAAGGTGAGTTGCGAGTCGTCCGTGTGAATATTATGACCGAGAATGGTGCGGGGTGTCAGGATTCCCGTATTCCGATAGACGTCGCTGTACGATGATGCATTAGGAAACAGCGAGGAAACCAGACGTACCTCGTTCGGGGATTCGTTTATGTGAGTCTGAATGTGCGTGTCATGGCGTTCGGCGACTGTGGAAGCGATGCGCAGCAAGGATTCCGAACAGGCGGGTGCGAAACGCGGTGTGACGACATACGAGAGTTTGTCCGTCGCTTTGTGCCAGCGTTCGATCAAACGTTCCATCGCCGTCAGGGCTTCGGGGGCCTGCTCAAGCAGTGGCAACGGAGCGCCCCGGTCCATAAGTGTTTTACCCATGAGAACACGAAGTCCGCTTTCCCGGGCTTGCTCGAAGGCAATATGCGTGGATGATTCGTGTACGGATGCGAATACCATGGCGGTGCACGTTCCGACTTGGCGCAATGCGCGGAAAAAACAACGTGAGCTTTCCCGCGCAACGGTATCATCCGCGAAGCGCTGTTCAGCAGGATAAATGAAGTGATCCAACCAATCCAGCAGTGATGTTCCGAATCTTCCTCTGTAGTCGTGCTGCGGGAGGTGAACGTGCGCATCAACAAAACCGGGCATGATAATGTCGGAGGTGCAAATCTTTTGTATTGGGGAGAAATTCTCGGGCAGTAACGCCTCGTCGTCGCGCCAAAGGATTTTTCCGTGCTCGTCGACGACCATGGCGCCTTGCGAATGCCACTCGACACGATTCTCCGACGCGGGAGAAACAATGGGACCGTGAATGCGAAATGGAGTTGCCATCACAAAAGGAAAATGTCGTTAGCCATCCAGAGAGTGCAGCTATCGACGTCGGTTCGCACGAAACGTTCCGGCAGAGGAATGTTGGATATGGATTAAGTTCATGGAAGCAGCCCAGCCAGTGAGAAAGCAGAGAGTTCTTTTCACGGATACGTTCATCCCAACCTTCAATCAATTACAGCCACTATGTCCGAAGCCGCCGTCTCCTCGGCTGGTATCGTTCAACATACGTTGTTCTTCCCAATGTACTCGCAATACGGGCGCGATCACAAGCTGGGCGATCCGGTCGCCTCGATGTATGGTATATGGCTTCTTGCCGATGTTCGAGAGAATGACTTTGATTTCACCACGATAATCGGCGTCAATGGTTCCCGGGCTGTTCGGCAACACTATGCCATGCTTGAGAGCAAGCCCACTGCGTGGCCGCACCTGTGCTTCCAGATGTGGCGGCAATTCCACGGCGATATTGGTCGGTATTGCAATGATATCGCCCGGCTGCAGTTCTATGGCGTGTTCTATTGCCGCTCTGATGTCCGCTCCGGCGGACAGTTCCGTAGCATAGGATGGGAGAGGGATATCTTCAAATCCATCACGCAGACGGATGATGTGAATCGAGACGATTTGCTGTGTCATTCAACATCTCCAAAAATACAAGACCGGCGGTCGCCGGTCTGTAAAATACAAAGGATTTGATCGTAACACATATTAGCGCACAAGCGAGACCTTTTGTACGAGATTGCTCGCCCCTGCCTGCATACGGATGAAGTAACTTCCGCTGCGCAATGGTCCATGCTCGGCGACCGGTGCCCACATGGTTTCGAACAGGCCTGCTGGATGGAGGCTGTTGACAAAGACGGCAAGCTCCCGTCCGAGCATGTCGTGAATGGAAATGCGAACGAAGGTTTCTTCAGCAACACGGTATCTGATGCGTCCATAGTCGTTGATAGATGCAGAAAGCGGATTCGGGTATACTGGCGAGAGTTCATGACCGAGTGCGGACAGGTCACTCAGATGTACTTGCAATGGGGGGTGATCGTTGATAGTGCCATCGAAATCATGCTGACGCAACCTATACCAGTAGACAGGGGCTTGGCCAGGAGCGAAATCCGAAAGGGAGTAGGGATCCCGATAGGAATAATCGATGGGAAGCGTTGTGCTGCCGTGTCCACGGAGGAAGCCTCTGGTGTTCCACGGGCCATCAGGGGAATTCGACCGTTGTAATTCGAAACTGAAGTTGTTGGTTTCCGTTTCCGTACGCCAGCGCAAGTGTACTGCATCGGCTTCAACTTCGGCGCTGAAAGCGGACAATTCCACGGGGATATCGATGTCACAACACAATCTGGCTTCGAGGACAAGATCAACGCTTTGACCAACAACATTTGAAGCGGGAAGTAAACCACTCGGCGTCACCTTGAATGAACGTGGAGGAGATGAGAATAGCGATGGTGTTGTGAAGCGGAATTTCGCTTGGGCTGAACTGTCGCCAATGACTTTGAATCCGACGAGTACATCGCGGAGTGGAAAAATCGAATGGCGAATGACCGGGGCAACCAACGGTGGATCAATCTCAACCTCACCCCGGTTTACTCCGGCTCTCGCAAGGAAGTGGGTCTGGTGAATAATGGCGAACGGCGCCGCCGCATCGCGCACGAAGAACCGGACTGTATCTCTGTTGAGCATGCTGGAATTCAGTAATTCAAAATCAACTGTCACTGTCCACACCGTACAACGTGTCGCACCCGAGTTGGCAGCCGGAGGCGTCACGCGTATAGCCCATTCCGAACTCTGTGGCAGGTTTTCCGTGTAGTAGTGTGATGTTGGGTTGTTGTTCTGATAGTACAGATACGTCGGACACTGAAATGGCCGCTTGATGTTGCTGCTTTTCGCAAAGCTTGGCAGAAGATGTTCGAAAGGAGAATCGGGGAAAAGATACGGAACTTCCTCTCCTTGTCGTAGAATATTGTGCTGGGACATGCACAACGATGGCACGGAAATCAATAACAACAGTATACCGAGTTTCATTTTCATCACGACACCTCCATGGGCGACACAGTATTCAATAATCACGCTGATTCGTTTCATCGTCCATCGCGGGACACACTTGATCGCGAAGACAACTGGAAACGATAAGCTAATGAACTTGGAAAGCAGAATCAATGATAATCGTACACCCTTGTCGATTGCACTCCGATAGTAGGATGAGTGTGATTTCACTATGCTTCGTCGTATTCAACAGATACGGGGAAGGATTTCGCCGCTGAGCATGTTCACTATTCGCGTTCCCCC
>Ga0114946_10000814_pt1 | contig 21264 bp, 24 predicted proteins | sample WalLakDeSediment_FD_88676 | JGI IMG/M metagenome (GOLD analysis project Ga0114946, IMG submission 88676) | Lake sediment microbial communities from Walker lake, Nevada to study Microbial Dark Matter (Phase II) - Walker Lake 11/02/13 Deep Sediment | ecosystem: Environmental > Aquatic >...
CACACTGATGGCGTCGGCGCCGGCGGCTTCCAGAATCCGGGCCTGCTGCGCCGCTTCCTCAACGGTCAGTCCGCCCTCAATATCGTCGCTGGCGTTGATCCTGACTGTGAGGGGGAATTCCTTCCCGACTTCCCGCCTGATGCCTTCCACAATGCGGCGTGCGAACCGGGTTCTATTCTCCACGCTGCCGCCGTACTGGTCGGTACGGCGATTGATGAGAGGCGACAGGAACGCGCTGACCAGACAACCGTGACATGCATGCACATCGATGAGGTCGGCGCCGGCCGCCTTGGCCCGCACTGCCGCCGCAACGTAGTATGCCACATAGCGGTCGATGTCTTTCTCGGTGAGCTCGTGATAGGGTTTGTCTTTCCCCATCCAGAGCGCCATCGAAGGCACCAGGATAGACGCCCCCTCGGGAACAATGCCGGAGTAGAGTAACAGCAAACCCACGTGCATCAACTGGATGGAGAACTTCGACCCCGCCTCGTGGACCGCGTCGGCTATTCTCTTCCAGTCGGAAATGAACTGGTCGTCGTGCAGGGGCAGCGTGTAGGCAAAGAAGGAATCGGCACTGACGGCGGCGAACTGCGGGGTTATCAACCCGGCGCCACCCTTGGCACGGGCGGCGTAGTAGGCAATCATCCGGTCTGTGGCCTTTCCCTTCTCATCCGCCAGCGCCGTGCCCATAGCCGACATGATGATGCGGTTCTTCAGTTGCAGAGTTCCTATCTTGCCGGGCTGAAGTAGCGCCGAGTATTGCTGCATCCAGTTCCTCCTGAGAATCCGCCGGTCTGAAGTCGAGGTTGTCGAACGAATGGGGGGAAGTAGCCGAGCCTCTACCCGGTCGTCGAATTCCGTCTTACCAAGTATGACTGCTGGATATAGATTATATCCGCCGAGGTCTCTAAGCTGCAACGCGGAGCCGGTCCGCGCCCCAGCCGATCCTTCAGGGGCGTGCAGAGGGGCGAAGCCCCTTTGCCGGGAGTCCGAGGGTGTCCCTCGATACCATTTTTCTTCTCCCCCCAAGAGTGGGGGCCACGGAATTGAAGGTGAGTCTTGATCAGTAGGCTCCACAGGCTGTGTCCCTGGATTCCCGCCTGCGCGGGAATGACAACAGCGCTGCAGCAGGATGCCGCCAGGGGTCTGGGGTTGTCTGTAGGGGCTTGATTCATTAAGCCCTTGCCCGAGGTCCCCTCAGAGACTGGGGGTCAGGGGGTTGAAGGTGAGTCTCAAGACCCGCCCCATCGGTCTTCCAACAGGGCCGAATGGAAGAGCCTCTACTTCACGATCTGGCTGACTTCCTTGAACTTGGGGCCCTCGGCCACCTGCATCAGTTCGAACAGTGCCATCTCGACGCTGGTGATCCCGGCCCCCTCATCCCGCATCCGCTGCAGTGCGATCTCCCGATTCTCCACCGTCCTGGAGGAAACAACATCAGCCACTACCTCCACCTCGTAGCCGGATGCCAGCAGGTCAACAGTCGTCTGATACACGCAGACATGGGCCTCAATCCCGCAGATCAAGATCTGCCGCCGGTCCACCGCCAGGAGTTCCCGCTGGAAGCCTTCGTCACCGCAGCAACTGAAGGCCACTTTGGGCAACGGCTTGAAGTCCGGGAAGAGCGCCGCGATCTCGGGTATCGTCGGGCCCAGCCCTTTGGGGTACTGCTCAGTGACTATGATAGGAATCTCCAGTACCTGAATCCCCTTGATCAGCTTCTGGGCATTCTCGAAAAGGGCTTCCTTCCGGTACATGAGCTGGGCCAATTTGCTCTGAATATCAATGACGACTAGGGCGCACTTGTCTACTGCCAGCATGGACTCCTTGCTCCTCTCTGTTGTGTTGAAATCGATGCCGAGACTTATGTCTTCAGCCGCCGAGACCGGCTCTCTCAGCACGCTGCCACGCTCAAGACAACCTGACACATCTTAGGTGCTCACCAAGTCAACCGTCAAGCCAGGTTTCAGCACCTGAAAAAGAGCGACTGGTTGACTGCGAACGGGGTGTGCAACGGTATCAAGGCAATCACAGCGCCAGCGTATCCCAGTGGTTGAAACCTTTCGAGTAATCCAGGTAGTTGATGCTCTTGGCGGTGATGCGGAGGAATGGGATTATGTCAATCGTCACCCCGTAGCCGGCCAGGTACTTGTGCACTTGAGGGAACTTCTGGGCAAACATCTGCTGGATCTGCTTCAGTTCTGTTTGGTCTGTGATCCACTCAACGCTGCCGGTCAACTGAACCCCTTCAATCTTGTCCCAGTCCAGGTAGTCCTCGCTGATGGCCATCCCCACCTCCGGGCAGAACTGGATATTCCTGCCCTTTTGGCTGCCCGGGTCGGTCATGAAGAAGATGGTCAGGCCCTTGTTGACGTATGACACAATGCTGGCGTACGGGCTGCCGTCATCTTTGACCGTGGCCAGAGCCATATGGCGATGGTTGTCCAGGTAGCTCACGATGGCTTTCTCCAAATCCTGTTTCATGGTCTTCCCTCCCACAGACATACTACATGGACTGTCAATAAGATATCCGCCGGACGAAGCATCACAGCCGTCTTTGAGTTCCACGCCGAAGACTGATACAATCCCCCATGTGTCTTGTATTCCCGAGCCAAGGTCAATGCCTTCTCCGCCGGAAGCACACGATCCTTCTTATCCAGCCCAGGCGAGTGGCGAGTCGAGAGGTCGCACCATCAGCAGAATAACCAGAACCATCCTGATCGGCATAGGCACCGCTTCCCTGGTCGTGGGGATTGTGGGCATATTCCTGCCAATCCTGCCCACCACTCCTTTCCTGCTGCTGGCTGCCGCCTGCTACATCCGCAGTTCAAAGAGGTTCTACAACTGGCTGATATCAAACAGGCTCTTCGGAGACTACATCAGGAACTACATAGAACGAAGGGGTGTCCCGCTCAGAGTGAAGGTGTCGTCCCTGGCGCTCCTGTGGATCACCATAGGGTGTTCGGCTGCTTTTGCCACGGACACCCTGTGGGTCAGGATTGTCCTGGTCGTGATTGCCATCGGCGTCACAGTCCACATCGTTTCCCTGCGCACGTTGACTCGATAGCTCAGCCCCTAAAACAAGCCCGGCGTAGTCCCCAGCGTCTCCCACTTCGCAAGACAGTCATGGTCGGCGGCCGCCATTTCGCTGTCCTTCATCAGCGGCCATGGGACCAAGACCTCCCGCGCCCATGAGAACAAGGCCCTTCCTGCCATCATCAGCAGCGCCTGCCTGTACATCACGAGTTGTTACATTTCCGCGGCACTCTGAGACATGCCTGTGAGGTTGCTAGTCTAGAATGGTCGGCACGCGCGCAGACCGCACTGGTCTGCCAAGGCCAGATTGTAGTGAGGCCTGAAGCTTGCAGCAGGGGGTTCGATTAATGGTGTACGTCAAGTGCGATCCATGTGATGGCAAGGGGTACGTAAGGAGCAAGACCTGCCCAAGGTGCCACGGACTGGGCAAAGTAGACACCACGCTCAAGCCGGTGACAGGCAAGCCCAAGAAGCGGAAGTAGAGATGAGGACACGGTCCGCATCAGCCGTAGCGAAAGGCGATGGAGGTGTGAGATGAACTTCAACTTCAGTGTCAGAAACGCAGCGTACATAAGACAAGGTCACCGTTGCGCCAAGTGCGGAAAGCACTTGGAGTGGACATTTGAAGATGATCCGCAGCATGAGGGAGCCTGGACGGCGCATGCTCTGGACGAGGGCGGCAGCAACAGGGCCTTCAACTGCATCCTCCTTTGCATCTCGGAGCCCAACTGCCATCTGAACTATGCTCATGGTGGAACCGCGGACGGACTGGCTGTGTTGACTCAATTCAACTTCCCGTATTGGGTGTCCAAGCGCGGCGGGAAACAAGCCTGGTACGAAATCGAGGTTCCCGTCGGGCAAAAATAGAGGGGGGCTGAAGGCCAGCCATCAGACCAGTGAGCGCAAGAGAACCTGTCTTCAGGGCGACTGAATCGTCACCTTGGTCATCACCACGTTCTGCAAAGGCTTGTCGTTGGCCCCCGTTGCGACCGCGGCTATGGCCCGGACGACGTCCATGCCTTCGACGACCTGACCAAACACGGCGTAGTTGCCATCCAAACCATGTTGCGGGCCGTCGCACATGTAGAACTGAGATGATGCGCTGTTGGGGTTGCTGCTTCTAGCCATCGCAACCGCTCCGTCGGTATGAGTGAGGTTCTTGTTTATCTCCAGGTTGATGGTTTCACCTGACCCACCCGTGCCTGTCCCCAGGGGATCGCCGGTTTGAATAACGAAGTTGTCAATCACCCTGTGAAATATCAGCCCGTCGTAGAAACCCCTCTCAGCGAGCTTGATGAAGTTGGCCGTGGTAATGGGCGCCTTGTCCTCGTAGAGCTCGAACTTGATGGTTCCCTTGCTGGTCTCCAGGACCGCGATGCGGTTGGGCACGGTAGTGAATGAAGCCTCGGCTGACCACATTGACCAAGCACCTCCTTTGTCTCGGTACCTCACTTGCCAGTAGTAGGTGGTGATATCGCTGAGAACACCAGGTTCCACGTCGATCTGAGTCAGGTTCACGTCGTCTGTGCCGCTGTCAAAGACGGGAGCACTATAGTCGCCCGACCTCGCGGCTATCCGCCACTGGGAAGCAGCGTGCGTGTGTCCGGCATCAGGATCAGAGAACTCAGAGGACTGCAGGTTAGGCTTCAAGCTGACTCCCAGCGCACCATCAGTTGGAGAAACGGGGATCGGCTGGTCAGGCGGAGAGCCGAATCCCCCGCAGCCCAGCATTAGCAGCGACACCACGGCCAGGGAACCCGTCACTGCCGAGAGCCAGCGTTTTCTCATGGGCACTGGCAGTTATGATATGTGAGTCGCTGTTGTCAGTCAAACCCTGCTCCCCCAGTAAGCCGGATCCCGTCGTCAAGGCGTCTATCTGTCCCCGGGTTTGCTGCCTGACACCCATCCCCAGCACCAACTTAGTGCCAAGAGGCGCGCTGTGCTATAATACTGACGTTGTATTGAATCTTCGGAGTAGGCTCGCCCCGGGCGGGCCGGAACAACGGAAGGGGATACCAGAAAGTGTCAAGCATCACCCAACTGAAGGGCGTTAAGAGAGGCCGGGGCAAACACTGCAAGAAGGGTAGAAGGGGAGGCTCCCGCCCCCAACTCCACCCCGATCCGCCATTCGTCAAGCCGCTGGCGAAAACAGCTGAGAAACACAAGGCCGAGCACAAAGCTGACGACAAGGCCGAATAGTCCCAACACCACGAAGTGTCGCCTGCCTGCTCTTTGGTATGCTGCCTGTGTTCGCTGGCAGGCCAGGTTCACTCATCAGATTAACCCCTCCAGGGAAGGCCGGAAATGCACGCCGGCCAGGTTTTCTTCCGGCAACAGGTCCTGCGCCCAACCCTCAAGGTCCAACTCATCCAGGAAATCCATAACGCTCTCGTACTCTTCCTCGTTCACCCCGCGGTCTATCTCGGGATACAGGTGGGCCTTGAAATAGGGCTGATACTGGAACATGAGGCTGATCAGCGCTTGAGGGGTGTTCTCGTTGACCCAGCGCAACACCTTGATGGTTTCGTCAACACCGCCCGGCAGCACCAAGTGCCGAATGACCAGTCCCTGCTTCACCAGCGGCTCCTCCCACAAAGCAGTCTTCTGGTCATACATCTTCCGCAGAGCTGCCTGATTGACGGCGGGATAGTCCGGAGCCTGGGAGTACCGCTCGGCCGGAGACGGCGTGATGTACCTCATGTCCGCCAAGTAGATATCCACCGCGTCTTCCAGGAGCTTCACGGTCTCCACCGTCTCGTAGCCCGAGGTGTTGTACACGATAGGCAGCGTCAGCCCATTTCGAAAAGCCTTGGACAGCCCGTCCATGACCCGCGGCAGGAAGTGGGTCGGCGTGACCAGATTGATGTTCTCCGCGCCCTTCTCCTGCAATCTGACCATGATCCGGGCCAGATCGTCGCAGGTCACCCTGCTGCCCTCCAGAGTGTGCGAGAAGCGGAAGTTCTGGCAGTAGACGCACTTGAGATTGCAGCCGGAGAAGAATACTGTGCCGCTGCCCCTCGCACCGCTGATTCCCGGCTCCTCCCCATGATGCAGAAAGGCCGTGTACACCACCAACTCCTGGCCGGCGCCGCAGTAGCCCGTCTCGCCCGCCATCCGGTTGGCCTCGCACTTTCTCGGACACAGGTGGCAGATCTGCAGTTGCCGGTAGAGCAAAGGCAGCTTCTCTTCTATCAATTTGGCCTTGTCAATGGGTTCCATATCTGAAATCAACCCCCTGACCCCCAGTCTTGGGAGTTAGAGAGGAAACGCAGAGGGGATTCGCCCCTCTGCACGCCCCATCTGTCATTCCCGCGAAGGCGGGAATCCAGTCGCAGTACTCTCCGACGCTGTCGGTGACTCTCATCAACCCCCGGCCCCCATTCTTGGGGGAGAACAAATATAGAACCGAGGGACACCCTCGGACTCCCGGCAGGAGTTCCTCCTTGTACCTCTATGACGCATTCTCACACCCTCTACCACTCAGCCCTCAGAGCCGTAAGCGGTCGCCGACGCCCTCTATCCGAAGGCACCGGCCATCCAGATTCGTCCTCGCACCCAGTATTCTCTCCACCAGCCAGAGGTTGGTCTCCACATGTTCGGTCACGGATGGCATGACGTACTCGCTGGCGCCGCCGGCAACGGCACAGAACGGGATCAACTGGTCCGCCACATACCGGTCAACGGTGGCCCCTGTCTTCAGGTCATCGAGTATGCTCCCGGCCACATATCGCCCAATCTCCTCTGATCTCCTTCCCAGCTTGCCTGCCATGTCGGCCCCAATGATAGCACCGCTATCGGTCTCCGCCCACACGCTCAAGTCAGCGCCCTTCTGGCTGGCCGACGCCTCGTACACTGCGTCTATTTCGGCGTCGTATCCGGCTTCCTTGAGCCTCGTCGAGCACTCATCGGCCATCCTGTCGCTGACTTCCTGCTCCGCCAGGTGCGAAGACAGGGCAATGCCCCTCACACAGGTGACCTTCCCTTGATCGGTCAGCATCAGCGGTCTCAGGCCGGCCTTCGCCGGCTTCACCCTGATCTCCAGGATACCCTTGCCTTCCGGCACATAGCCCGGCTTCTTGACGGAGAGTTCAGCGTCCACCCCCATCCTCCTCAGCAGGGGCATCAGCACCCCCCGCATGTGATGGGCCGATGGTGCAAAATCCTGAAAAAGACCCCCTTTGAGAGTGAAGGCGGATGGCTTGTCAGCAAAGCAGCCGACCAGCAGCAGGCTCATGGCCAGCATGGTCGTGGATCCGGCTGTGCCGATGTCCCATTCCCAGGCACCGCCCCTTATGCTTCTGCCCGGCCGGTACGTTATCTCGCTGGATCCCACCTGGGCTCTTTCCACCTCACCACCGCACAGGCTCGCACAGGCCGTCACCACCTGCTGGTGCTGCGGCCTCAATCCTCGCTTGTCCCTCTTGGCCCTGATATTGGTCAGGCGCAGCTCTTGCCCCAGAATAGTGCACAGGGACACCGCCAGCCGGACAATAGTGCCAGAGCCGGACCTCTCTCCCCCGTCAATCTCGATCATGCTATTGCCAACCAATCCAGCATATTGAATAATAGCAGAACCATGGAGAATGAGGTGAAGCCCCCGGAACACACTATCACTTTCCTGGGCACGGCCGGCGCCAGGGTCATGGTGGCCAGCCAGATACTGGCTTCAGGGGGTGTCTGGTTCAACCTGGGTGGCACCGAGATGCTCCTGGACCCCGCCCCGGGGACACTGGTCCGGGCCTGCAAGTGCAGACTGAATGCCGAGAGGCTGAGGGCCATCCTGCTCTCCCACAAACACCTCGACCATTCCTCTGACGTCAACGTGATGATCGAGGCCATGGCCGAGGGTGGCTTTCACCGCCGCGGAGTCCTTCTCGCCCCTGGCGACGCCCTGGACAACGATCCCGTGGTGCTGCACTACGTGCGGCCTTTCCTGGAGCGCATTGAGGTGTTGAAGGAGGGCGGGGAGTACCGGGTAGACAACGTCTCCATTCGCACCCCTTTGAGACACGTGCATCCGGTGGAGACCTACGGCATAATCTTCCGGACCGAACAGTACACCATCTCGTGTATCGTGGACACACGCTACTTCGATGAGCTGTGCCGGCACTACCAGGCTGACCTTCTCATTATCAACCTGATGCGGCTGGAGCCGGGGGCGCCGCTGGATCACCTTTCGGTGCCGGATGCGGCTCAGATCATCAAGAGCCTGAAGCCAAAGGCTGTCCTGTTGAACCATTTCGGCATGAGCATGTGGCGGGCCAAGCCCTGGACCGTGGCCGAGCGGTTGACCGAAGAGACCGGCGTCCGCGTCATGGCGGCTGGCGACGGCATGAGATTCGACCTCGCTGAGCTGGGAAAGGAAGAGTAGCGTTGGCTTTCGATCCGGAAGTCGCCCAGTTGCTGGATGAGATCCGGCGGGACAAGGACCACAGTGCCAGTTGGCTGTCTCTTCGAGCCATTGGCGCCCTCAGGTTGGCTGCCGCGAAGAGCACCGCCCGCACCGCGGCCGACTTCTTGAATGACGTGAAGGTGGTGGCCAGGGAGCTCGCCGAGGCCAGGCCGCCCATGGCGCCCATAGGCAATCTGGTGGCCCAGTGGTACTCCGAGATTGCCCAGGGGCCGGAAGTCGACAAGGGCCTGGACTCTCTCCTGGCCTTCGCCATTCTGAGGGGAGAGAAGATCATCAAAACCCGAAAGGGCGCTCTCAACAGGGTCGCCGAGCACGGGTCACAAGTGGTTGAAGATGACGATATCCTGATGAGTTGCAGTGACAGCGCCACCGTCGTCCAGAGCCTCAAGGCCGCCAGAAAGGCCGGCAAGGAGTTCGGCGTTTACGTGGCGGAGTCCCGAACCAGCGACGGCAAGGCCTATGGTGAGGCCATGGCCGAGAAGATGAGGGCAGAGCAGATTCCGGTCAAGGTCATTCCGGACAATCCCCGGACCATAGGTGATTGCGCTTTGAAGTCGGCCAAAGCCATGGTCGGCGCGGACAGCATCCTGGACAATGGCTCCCTGATCAACGGCAGTCCGACCCTGATCATCGCGGAGGCCGCGAAACAGAGACAGATTCCGTTCTACGTCGTTTGCGAGACCACCAAGTTCAGTGCCTTGCGGCTGGCGGGTCGGCACCTGTGGCTCGAAGAGGGTTTTGAGGTGATCCCGCCGCAACTGATCACCTGCATCATTACCGAAGACGGCATAATGAAGGTCGACCAGGCGATGGTCAGGGCAAAGCACATGGCCAGGTACCTTCAGGCGCTCTGGGAGTGAATTATGCTGCTGAGGATTTGTCAGAACCCTCTTTCAACCCCCTAACCCCCAATCTTGGGGGATTCTTGAAGCTGAGGGACACCCTCAGACTCCCGGCAGGAAGTTGCTGCACCTCTTCTGATACAGACCCACCACCATCTCCCGCTGTCATTTAACGTCTGAGTCTGGACAGACGCCACGCCTTCAGGTCAAGACCCGCAGGACCCGCTCGATGCCGACGAAGTCTTTGAGCAAGTCAACCTTGCTCTCCGGGAAATGCCTCTTGGCCAGAGATACAGCCTCGTCCGCCTGACCGAGCCCGATCTCCAGCATGACAGACCCCTGCGGCAGAAGATGCCCTTTCGCCTGGGCCAGCAGAAGCCGAACCTTGTCCAGGCCGTCGGCACCCCCGGACAGCGCCCCCACCGGCTCGAAATCCCTTATCTCTGGCATCAACTGCGGGATGTCGGCATCCTTCACATACGGGAGATTGGCCACTATCAGGTCCACTGACCGTGACAGAGGCTCCAGCAGATCGCCCAGAAGAAGCTCCACTCGCCCCTCGACGCCATGCCGACCGCAGTTGAGGCGGGCAACGTCAATGGCGCCGGACGAGACATCGGTGGCGTAGATAAGTGCTTGCGGCAAATGAAGCGCCAGTACCACGGCAATGGCCCCACTCCCCGTCCCCACATCCACCACGGAGCACGGCTGCTCCTTGCCAGAACGCCGCTCCACAAAGGCCAACGCGGTTTCCACCAGCAACTCGGTCTCCGGCCTGGGGATCAGTACACGGGGATCAACGTACAACTCGATGCCGTAGAATTCGTGTCGGCCCAGGATGTACGCCGCCGGCTCGTGCCGGAGCCTCCGCTCCACCAACACTCGGAAATCATCGCCAACAGCAGAGGGAAGTTGGTCACCCATTCTGGCGTAGAGCTCTGCCCTCTGGATGCCCAGGGCATGCATCAGGAGCAGTTCGGCTTCTATGCGGGCATCGGGGATGTTCCGGGAGGCGATTTGGGATTCAGCCTGCCGAAGCGCTTCTCTGAGGGTCACGCAACGGCTTCCTCTAGCTGCCGGGCCCTCTCGTCGGCCGCCACGGCATCGATGAGTTCGTCCAGGTCGCCCTCAAGGATGAGCGCCAGTTTGTGAAGCGTCAGTCCAATGCGGTGGTCCGTGATGCGGTTCTGGGGGAAGTTGTAGGTGCGTATCTTCTCCGCTCTCTCAGCAGAGCCTACCTGGGAGCGGCGCTCTTTGCTCAGTTCCTCTTGCTTTTTGCGCTCTTCATGATCCAGGACGCGGGCGCGCAATACGGCCATCGCCTTCTGCCGGTTGCGCAGTTGGAACCTCTCGTCCTGGCAACTGGCCACGATTCCGGTGGGGATGTGGTAGATACGCACCGCCGTGGCCACCTTGTTCACGTTCTGGCCGCCCGCGCTGCTGGCGTGATAGAACTCAATCTTCAAGTCCTCCGGCTTCAGGTCAAAATCCACTTCCTCCACTTCGGGCATGACGATTACTGTAGCAGTGGAAGTATGAATGCGGCCGCTGGCCTCGGTCACCGGCACCCGCTGCACCCGGTGCACCCCACGCTCATGCTTCAGGCGGCCAAAGACATTCTTGCCCTTCACTTCAAAGATGATCTCCTTGAACCCGCCCCTCTCGCTCTGGCTGCTGTCGACTATCTCCGTCCTCCAGCCGTTGTTCTGGGCATACCGCTGGTACATCCGGTAGAGGTCTCCGGCGAATAGAGCCGCCTCTTCACCGCCGGTGCCCGCGCGAATCTCCACGATGGCATCCTTCTCGCTGGTGGTGTCTTTGGGCAGTAACGCTACCCTCAAGTCCTGCACCAGTCCATCGCGGCGCTTCTTCAGCGACTCGATCTCCTGTTCGGCTAGCTCCTTCAAATCGAAATCCTCATTGTCCTGCAGTAGTTGCTCCGTCTCCGCCAGTTGCTTCACCACCGTCTTGTACTGCCGGTACTTCCCCACGACAGGAGCAATCCCGGCCTGCTCCTTGGACAGCGATTGCCACTGCCCCGTGCCGGACGCCATGAGCTGATTCAGCTCTTCGTAGCGCCGGTCTACTGTCTCGAGTTTGTCCAGAAAGCTATCCATAGCGTGTACCTGTATTATAGCAAGTTGGTCTTATGTCACCCAAAGTGGCCCGGTTCACCGCGCCGCGCCGACAAGCTCGGAGATGTCCCTGACACCTTCGCGCCGCATGAAATCCTCGATGCCCTCCAGGACATCCAGCAGCGCACGGGGATTGACAAACTGCGCAGTCCCTACCTCCACAGCGCTGGCCCCGGCCATGATGAACTCCAGGGCGTCCTGCGCTGACATGATACCGCCGCAGCCCACGATGGGCAGCTTCACCGAGCCAGCCACCTCGTAGACCATGTACAGGGCCACGGGTTTGATGGCCGGGCCCGACAGGCCACCACAGATGTTGCCCAGCGATGGTTTGCGCAGCGAGACGTCGATGGCCATCCCTCGCAGCGTGTTGATCAGGCAGAGGGCATCGGCCCCGGCTTCTGCTACCGACTCGGCAATCTCGACGATGCCGGTGACATTGGGAGTCAGCTTGACTATCACAGGGAGGGAACTGGCCTTCTTCACCGCCGCAGTGACGGATGCCGCCGCTTTCGGGTCGGTGCCAAACTCCATGCCGCCCGACTTCACATTGGGGCAGCCGATGTTTACTTCCAGCCCACTGACGCCTGCCACTCCGTCCAGCCTGGCCGCCAGCTTGGCATAGTCATCGATGCTCTCGCCGGCGATGTTGACAATGACCGGCACCTGCCAACTAGCCCAAAGCGTAGCCTTCTCCCTGACGAGTACCTCTACGCCGATGTTCTGGAGGCCGATTGAGTTGAGGAGCCCGGACGGAGTCTCCGCCAGCCTGGGCTGCGGATTGCCCTCCCGCGGCTCCAGAGTAGTCCCCTTGCAGACGATGGCCCCCAGCCTCTGGATATCAACGAAGTCGGCGTACTCCGTGCCGTAGCCGAAGGTGCCGGAGGCGGTCATCACCGGGTTCTTCAGCAACAGACCGCGCGGTGTCCTGGGGGACAGTTGAACCGACAGATTCACCTGCTAACCTCTTCTGCCATCCGTTTGCCGTCCGGCGTAATTGTAGGGGTATTATGTCACGCGCTGCAAGTGGAGCGTCCCAGAGTGTTGCCAGTCTTCCATTTCGCCGATGATCAGGAGCTTTTTTATCACAGTGCTGTTCTGGTCTCCGTTCAGTATGAAGTGTAGGAAGAGCCATAGGGAAAAGCACGAAACCACTTGCCTGCTCTTTCTGGTCGCAATCTGACAGACAAAGGTTTTGTCAGCCTGGACTAGTTCTTGAGGTATATCATCCTTGCTAGTTTGACATGCTCCCTGTTTCCCGTGTACGATCCTCACAGTCATGATAGTAGGAGTCAATAGTAGGAGTCATATGAAGGGGGGAGAGCGCTAATGAAACACCCAAGAAGACCATTAGGGGCGAACCTCCGTAACCTAGACTTCGAAACGATGGGCAGCACTTCCCGGATGAGAAGTCCTCGATCCCTAAAGCCCAAAGAGATCGAGATGATATCGCAATATCTCGAGAACCCGACTCACGCTGGCGTGTGGCAGCTGACGTTTCCCGTTCGCAAGGACGCACCATTCTGCGTCAGTATTCTCAGCCAGATCGAAAAGAGACTGAAGGGCAGAGACACTTTTGAGATTACGTCGGGAGGCGGCAAGGTAACACTGCGGTTGGACAGTGATAAGAGGCGACAATTGGAGTCTTTGGCAACAAGGAGACTGACATTTCACAATATCCTTTTCTTGGCGCTCCACCAGTCCAGACTGGCTGAGGAAGGAACGCTGGACAACTTGTTCACTGGCGATTCCGAGGACGAAGTCATCCTCCAACTGCTGGACCTACCCCAACTGCGGAAATTACTGGAGGGAGCACTCAAGTACTTTGAAGAGGAGATACTGTACGAGGGGTTCAGACCCCAGGTCGACATGAACACGTCCTTCTTTACAAAGGATGGGTTCATGCTCCTCCTGTAGGCGACAGATGGGGACCCTCGGGAGTTCAAGTTCGTCTCCTGCGACAAAGCTGCCTTGCAGCAATATGCTGAGTTCTTGAAGGCATCCGGCCGAATTCTTGAGTGCCACTTGATGCCAATATTCTCTCCTGAACAGAAGGTCTTCTCCCCTTACTTCGCCTTTCTGCGAGCTGCAGAGCCATCGGTCATCAAGGACATACACGTGAAACAGCTGTTTGAAAAGGCTTTCTCGGAATACGAAGCCGAGAGCTATTCTAACTGCATCAGTACGATTGGCCTGATCGCGGAGGATTATCTAACCGAGGTGTACGAGACTATGTTTCGAGAAGTTTATCCCAAGGGCCTTACACTTGGCCAGCTCTACGAATTCGTTCACTCGCAGATTGCCAAGAGGTACGGCAAAGCGGAGAAGGATGTCAAAGATCTGTCTACCCTCTACAAGGGCATAGGCGCAGCCCTGGAAGACCTGAAGAAGCACCCCAGGAAGAGGAAGGATAGGGAAAGTCTGGAGCTTCTGCGAAAGGTACTGAACGTGGTAAGTGACGACCGTGAGGTCTTCTCGAGAAGAGTGGACAGACTGAAGGAGTCGCCCAAGCACCTCTCAGTATTCCCATCCGAACTGCGAGACAATATCACGGACTTGGTTCGACACCGAAATGCCGTCTCTCATAGGACGATGGTTCCAATAGGCTCGTACGAGGCTTTGCGGTCAGTCTACTGTCTCATGTCATTGGTCATGTGGTGGGGCAAGGAGAAGACTCTGATCAACTGGGAGGATGATCCAGACACCATCATGCGTGACTGCATCAAGCGAAATAGTGGCGCCTCCATATAGGGAATCAGGCCAGAACTGAAGCCAACCATCGCCTTGAACGACCCCCGCTTGCAGCAGCCCACGTTCGCCACTATACTTTTTGCAGCTATGAGTGATGGCTTCGAAGTTATCGTCGTCGGCGCCGGCCCGGCCGGCTGCGCCGCTGCTTATACCCTAGCCAAGGCCGGCATCGAAGTCCTGCTGGTCGAGAGGAGCAAGTTCGCCGGAGGCAAGAACGTCACCGGCGGTGTGCTCTATGGCTCCGCCCTTCATGAGCTGATCCCGGAGTTCTGGAAGGAAGCCCCGGTGGAGCGGCGCGTCCAGCGCCACGTCATATCCATGCTTTCAGAGAAGTCGTCCGTTTCCATCGACTTCAACACCGGGGAGTCCGGTCATCCCGAGTCCGCCGGCTACACTGTCCTCCGGGCCAAGTTCGACCGCTGGTTCGCCCAGAAGGTGGAGGAGGCGGGAGGGATGGTGATTACGGGCAGCCGGGCTGACGATCTGATCTGGGAGGATGGCCGCGTAGCGGGAATAGTGGCCGGTGGCGACAACATCCCCGCCAAGGTGGTCATCGCCGCCGATGGCGTCAACTCTCTGCTGGCCGACAAAGCCGGCCTGGGAGTAGGCCTCTCGCCGGACAATGTCAACCAGGGAGTCAAGGAGATCATCAAGCTGCCGCGTCAGACGATTGAGGAGCGTTTCAATGTCACCGCCGATGGCGGCGCCGCCATGCACTTCCTCGGTTTCTGCACCCACGGCGTCCACGGCGGCGGTTTCCTGTACACCAACCAGGAAAGCCTGTCGCTGGGCGTGGTCGTGCAACTGAAGGCACTCATCGACAGCAAGCTCAAGAGCGTGGAGCTGCTGGAGAGCTTCAAAGAGCATTCCACCGTGCGGGAGTGGATCAAGGGCGGCACCCCTACCGAATACTCCGCCCACCTCGTCCCTGCTGGAGGCCTGAGGATGGTGCCGCAACTCTACACCGACGGGATGCTCGTCGCCGGCGACGCGGCCGCCCTGGTGCTGGCCACCGGCCGGGCGCTGGAAGGCCTCAACTTCGCCCTGGCCTCAGGGATAGCCGCTGCAGAGACTGTCAAGATGGCCAAGGAGAAGGGCGACTTCAGCCAACAAGTGCTTTCACAGTACGTGAAGCTGCTGTCGGAGAGCTTCGTCCTTCAGGACCTGGTGCGGTTCTATGGCGCGCCGCAGTACCTGGAGAATCCCCGTCTGTACGGCGTCTATCCGGAATTGGCCTGCAGCTTGGCCGAGAAGGTCTTTGAGGTAGATGGCAACCCCAAGAGGACGGTGTGGCAACTGGCCCGTGCGGAGATGAAAGACAAGGTCTCCCTCTGGCAGTTGATCCGCGATGCCATGGCCGCCAGGAAAACGATATGAGCGATATGACCATGGAGCAGCGACTGGCGCTCAACCACTACGATGTGGATGCCGAGGCCCACATCAAGGTCAAGCCGGATGTCTGCCAGGAGTGCACTGCGCGACCTTGCCTGTACGTTTGCCCGGCGGAGTGCTTCAAGCTCAAGGAAGACAAGATAAGCTTCAGCTACGAGGGTTGCCTCGAGTGCGGCAGTTGTCGCATCTGCTGCGATCAAGAGGCGATCGAGTGGTCCTACCCCAGGGCTGGCTTCGGCATCTCCTACGAGTATGGATGAACGGACCGGCTATCCGCTGGCCGGCGCCGGAATCTGGTGCCTTTCCATGTACTTCGCTTCCATATCCCGCAACTGCGCCTGGTAGGGTGAGGAGGTGATCTTGTCGGTAGTCATGACGACGGCGTCCTCGCTGTTGTCGGTGTAGTAGCGACGTCGAATCCCTACACTCTTAAACCCATACTTGGCATAGAGAGCTTGCGCCGAGTGGTTGGAGGCCCTCACCTCCAAAGTCACCACCTGGGCCTTCATCTGCAGTGACAGCTTGATAACGGCGATGAGAAGCAGTTCGCCGATGCCCTGATGCTGATGGCTCCTGCGAACCGCTATCGACGTGAGGTGTGACTCATCCACCATCATCCATATGGAAGCATATCCGACGATGAGCTGTGTGTCCTGGGCAGCGGCAACGTCGGCATGGGCATCATTTCTGCCCATCATGTGCCTTATTCCAGCGACCAGCGACTCCCACATGCTTTTATTGGGCGTCGTAACATCGCTGACTATACGGCGAGACTCGTCGAGAGCCACCAGATAGCGCACCATGCTGGAACTGAGTTCCCTCTTGAATGATGGAGGAGGCCACTCAGTGGGAAAGGCTTCCCGGTCAATCTCGCTGACCTGGGATATATCGTCAGCACTCATCGCCCGAACAGAGTAACCCATGATCTCCTCGCGTGCTTGCGGACACTAATTCTATCACAGCCAGAACACTCGGAGAATGGCACGGGAAACATGGCCCGTCAGCGTCGTGGTCGCCCTCAATAGTGTGATGACCGGTGTGATGTTTACAGCAGACGCCTGCAGTGCTGTTAGAGTTGGAGCACAGCTAGATGGAGGCTGGCGAGTTGTTCAAGATATGGGATACACAGACAATAGAACACGCAAACGCAAGTCGAGCCGAGCCACGAAAGGTAGCGCGGCTATCGATTGAGCGGTGGCATGAGCAGACTGTCGAGCCATTTTGTCACGACGTCATCAGCCTTGGGGAGTTGGTCACTGCCTGCTTCAGCCAGGCATGTGTTGATGCCTTCGGTGACAGAGAGCGAGGCGGCTGCAGCAACTGCCCCAAGGAGGACGAGGATGGCCAACGGATCAGCCATGGCTAGACTATCCTGCATGTTTGGCCCGCTGAAAATGGGATCCATGGTTTGCCTGCCCTCCCAAATCCTATCTTAATAGAGACTCTATCACCGCGTTGTCACAATTGTGACTCGATCAATGATGGCGGCCTCACAAATCAGTCACAAAACGCGCCGACTCTTCACGCGAAATGCTCCAGTGCGGACGCCGCTTGATCGGTATTCGCCCCCCACCAGACGAATGATCCTATTTGACAATCTAGCAGCCCTGCGCAATTCAGTCAAGCCTTTGTTGTGACATGCCACTTGCATATCTCCCCCCTTTCGTGTATAGTACGCGTGGTGGTTACAGTACAGGTTCTGCCAATCCTCTGGACAACCATCCATGCGGATGCTTACAGGCTTTGGATGACCGAACTCTAGCCAACTAGTTTTGAGGAAAGGAGGTCATCCAATGAGCCCTGCAGACAAAACTCTCCAATGCTCAGATTGCGGCACCAGCTTCACGTTCAGCGCTGAAGAGCAAGACTTCTTCGCTACCAAGGGTTACACCAATGAGCCCAAGCGCTGCCCAGCTTGCCGCCAGTCAAAGAGAGCACAGCGAAATGGCTCTGGCGGTGGTGGTGGTGGTGGTTTCGGTGGGTCGAGATCCAATCGCCAGATGTACTCAGCAGTGTGTGCCGAGTGTGGCGTCGAGACCCAGGTACCGTTCGAGCCTCGCGAAGGCAGACCCGTGTATTGCAGCCGCTGCTACGACAAGGTGAAGCCGAATAATCGGCGATAGCCTGAACGGTGATCACGCAACAGAGGCTGGGGTTGTCCCAGCCTCTGACCTCTCCAAGACCATCCACTGGGGCAACCCCAGAGGGCGGTCCGGTCAATCGAAAGGAGAACGTCAGTGAAGATTTACGTCGGTAATCTGCCTCGCGAACTAACTGAAGACGACTTGCGTCATGAATTCGAGGCTTTTGGAAAAGTTGAGTCCGTGGCCATCGTGAAAGACCGCTACAGCGGACAGCCCAGAGGGTTTGGCTTTGTGGAAATGCCTACCAAGTCCGAGGCCGTGGCAGCGCTCACCGGACTGAAGGGAAAGGTACTCCAGGAGCGAACCCTTGACATCAGTGAAGCCCGCCCGCGGCCTGAGGGCGGCAGGGGCGGCGGCGGACAATTCAGAGGCGGCGGCGGCAGGAGCGGAGGCGGTGGAGGTGGAGGTGGAGGTCGTGGTGGCTTCGGAGGCGGCAAAGGTCGCAGATACTAGTCCTTCGCCACAGCTTCAGAATTCAGAAGTGGAATCACGCTAGCCAATAGCACTTCGCTCCAAGATGGAAGAAAGACCACACAAGGTAGCACCGGGGACCTACTTGATAGAGGTCCCCTTTGTGCTTGGGCTGAAGTCAAAGGACAAGGAATCCGTAACTCTCTGTTACCTGGTAGAAGAAGAAGCCGGCTGGCTGATGATAGACAGCGGCTACAACGATGGCACTTCCTTCAACCACCTCTGCCACCAACTCGACCTCCTCAACACCTCGCTGAAGCAGATAAGGTGGCTGCTGCTGACCCACTACCATCCTGATCACAGCGGCCTGGCCAACCGCATCAAGGCCGCCTCAGGGGCACAGGTAATCATGCACCAGGACGACTGGAGCATTCTTCAGGCCACTGTCAGTTCGTCGGAGACTTGGAACATCCATGGCATGATACCGTGGGCCCGGTCGCTGGGCGTCCCGGAGCCTGAACTGGAAGGATTCTTCGAGATTGCGTCGCTGGGCAGGGAGTTCTTCCCCAGAGGACTTGAGCCGGACATCATACTGCAGGGAGAGACGAACCCGGTGGGCGACAGCGGGCGGCTGCAGGCCATACTCACTCCGGGGCACACCCCCGGCCACATTTGTGTCTATGACCGCGAGAACAGGCTGTTCTTTTCCGGAGATCACATCCTGGTCGAGATCACACCTCACATCTCCCCCAGCCATCTCACCAGCCAAGATCAGCTCGAGCAGTACATGGAGGCCCTGCGCAAAGTGCGGCCTCTGGACGTGAAGCTGGTTCTGCCCGCGCACGAACGGCCCTTCGCCCACTTCAGCCGGCGGGTGGATGAAATCCTGGCGCACCACGATCACCGCCTCGCAGAAGTTGTGACTGCCATATCCGACCGTGTCGTCACGCCGTGGGACATCGCCCGTCAGGTGGAATGGAACGTGGGCCAGTGGGCCGAGATGGATGCCACCAACCGGGTGCTGGCTGTCAGGGAGACTCTGGCACATCTCCAACTTCTGGAGCATCGGGGCGTCGTGGTCCGGGTAGAGCGGGACGGGCCTGAGGGCTACAGGCTCGCCAACGGCAGTCTCTAGCCAACCCCTCTCAGCACCCACCAGTCGAAAAGCTATATCATAGTGCCTGGCCCTTCCGTCCAACCGTCTGAAGACTCCGGGGCATCATACTCAATCACGAGAGAAGCCGGAGATACAAGAGCCATGACTAAACACGACGCATCAGTCCCGCCAGCCGTGCTGCCGGTGTCAAGAACCAAGCTCCAGGCCCAGCGTTTCTACGACCGCATCAGCCACATCTACGGCTGGATGACCGGCGCCTTTGAGCGAAAACACGGGGAAAGGGCCATGGAGCTGCTTTCGATCCGAGACGGAGAGACCGTCCTGGAGATCGGGACCGGCTCTGGACACTGCTTCCGGCGGATCGCCGGACTGGTGGGATACGGAGGCAAATGCTGCGGTGTCGACATCTCCACCGGCATGTTGGATGTGACCATGGACAGGCTGCTGAGATCGGGGCTGGCGGCCAGAGCTGGTCTGTGTTGTGCCGATGCAGTCCGGCTGCCTCTTCGGGATGAATCCTTCGACGCCATCATCATGGCCTTCACCCTGGAGCTGTTTGACACGCCTGAGATACCAGGAGTTCTGAAAGAGACCATGCGTGTGCTCAAGCCCGGGGGCAGGATCGCGGTCGTCAGCCTGTCCAAGGAAGGCAAGACGACCGCGGCCATGAGGCTATATGAGTGGGCCCACCGGAAATGGCCGCAGTTCGCCGACTGCCGGCCAATATACGTGGAGAAGTCCATGACAGGCTGCGGCTACGTCGTAGCCAGCAGAAGCAAGGCCGGAATGGCTGGCCTGCCTCTCGAGATCGTCCTAGCCACCAAGCCGGACTCGACAACACCCCACCGAGTCTAAGGCGGCGGGCCAGTAGGGTCGTACTGTGTCAGCCTTTGGCGGCGTCTCCGGTCGACAATGGCCCAGGCAATGACGCCGGCGATCGCCAACCCTGAGAATACTATGAACAGGATCAGCTTGAGTTCCAAGCCCCAGACGAGGGTGTTGATGGCATTGTGGGCGACCTCATCGGCCTTGTCCGCTATCAGGATTTCGACTTGAGTGGCGTCTGACCCTTCCGGACGCTCCACGATCCTATCCGGAATAGGCGCAACGGCCCGGGCCACCGCCACGAAGACGACGAATACCAGAGAGGTGACAAACAGGACGCACAGAGGCCAGAGCATACGGCTCTTCCAGTTCCGGCCACACAGGAACCCGATGCCCACCAGCAGCAAGATCGATACCAGCCAGAAGGCCCAGAGCCACATCTTGACGGTGTGTATGGTGCTGCGGGCTTGGTCGAAACCTTCTTCCTCAGCGTCATTCGATCCGTTGTCCTTTTTCCGCAGTTCCTCGTCGGTTATCTGCCCATCCTTGTCCACAATGAATTCGCGGGCGCTGTCCAGCGCGTCGGCCATGTCCTCTCCCAGGGCCTCTGTCAGTTGGCCTTGATCGAAGTAATAGGAGTTGGGTATCAGGTCAATGACATTCTGATCCATGGCTTTGGCGAAGGTCATGTCCGTGCCCATCTCCGTCTCGAGAGCCTGTTTGAAATCTGCATAGGTGTAGCCAGTGGGTTTGCAGGTGGGCTGGGTATCGGGATCCAATGCGGCCAGAAACGCAGCCTCACTGGCACACGTGCTATCAATGCCGTCAAAGACAGCTTCAAGCTTCTCGTCCAGTAGCTCATTGAGAGCCGTGGCCATTCTTGACTTGACGTCTGTGAGAACGATATTCAGGTTCAGGTTATCGACATCACCCTTCAGGTATGCAGCCAGGCTGTCGATCATGTTCTTGAATTGCGCGACGGCCCAATCCTGCGGCATCGCTTGCGCCACTACGTCACTGATCTCCTCATCAGTCAGGGTGATGCCATAAGACAGGTCAGCACCAAGAGCCAATTGTTCTGTCACCGCCGGTACAATGAGGTCGGCAGTCACGTAGTCGTATATCTCCGCAGCGTGGCTATCCACCACGTCCTTGATGCCCTCGGCCATCGGATCGATCCGACTCTGCACATCAATGG
>Ga0114946_10000815_pt1 | contig 21250 bp, 16 predicted proteins | sample WalLakDeSediment_FD_88676 | JGI IMG/M metagenome (GOLD analysis project Ga0114946, IMG submission 88676) | Lake sediment microbial communities from Walker lake, Nevada to study Microbial Dark Matter (Phase II) - Walker Lake 11/02/13 Deep Sediment | ecosystem: Environmental > Aquatic >...
AAAGTCCTTTCGACTTTCCAGAACTCCAACGCGCGATTCCTTCTCATGGGAGGTCAAGCCTGTATCCTCTACGGCGCCGCTGAATTCAGCCGCGATACAGATCAGGGAATCGCTAGCAGCCTCACGGCCGCCATCACAGGCATATGATCCGAAGGTCTTCGATTCTCCTCCCCATAGGTGTCGTCCAGCACCGCATATTCCAATACCTCCACCTCATCTGTGACGAAGATATAGTCGATTCGTTTCCCCGGTACCGACGTGACATGGAAGGGACGAAAGGTGCCCTCGGGTCCTTTTGCCGGCGTCTTCGTCGTCTTCTGCGCGTCAAGGAAATAGGACGATAAGGTCTGATATGCCTTGCTCGTGTCCAGCATGTTGAAATCTCCGATCAGGACGGCGGGAATCTTGTAGGCCTTCTCTGTCAGCCATCCTCGGACAAGGTAAGCGCTTTGTTGCCGAGCTTCCTCGCTCTTGTGGTCGAAGTGCGTATTCATCAGATAGAAGTCCATCCCTGTCTTCTTCTCCCTGAAATATCCCCATGTGGCCACCCTTCGACACGCGGAATTCCATGAAATTGAGGCTGGTACATTCGGCGTTTCCGAGAGCCAGAAGGTCCCTTCTTCCATCCGTTCGACCACCTGGGGTTTATAAAACACCGGACACCGTTCGCCAGCGTCCTTTCCATCGTCTCTGGCCAATCCGAACCATTCGTAGCCAGGAAGGTCTTCCACGAGATGCTCCAACTGAACATGCAAAACCTCTTGAAGCCCCACCAGATCCGGATCATACTTTTGAATCAACTGAGCGACTTCCTTTCGACGATTGAACCAGATATCCTTTCCATCCTGAATCGATATACAACGGATATTGAACGTCATAACCTTCAAGGAACTTTCCGGCTGCTCTCCCGCCAGAAGAGGCACAACCAAGGAGAAGAAAATCGACATCAGGCAGAGATAACGCATGAGATCTCCTTTCCTGTTTTCATGTCCGCTTAGAATACCTTTATCCTCTATCCTAGAATCATGGCCATCTCCAAGCAAGGGTATATCCCTTACCTGTAGAATGGTGACTCATGAATCTTCATATCGTACTCGTTGCTCCGGAAATTCCTCAGAACACAGGGACAGTCGGCAGGTTGTGCGTATGTCTGGATGCTCGACTTCACCTAGTGGAACCTCTAGCCTTTTCTCTGGAGGAATCCCAGGTGAAAAGGGCGGGATTGGACTACTGGAAACATCTCAAGCTCGATGTGCATTCCAACTGGGAATCGTTTCTCCATCAAGAACAACCTGACAGGCTCTTCTTTGCCAGCACTCGCGGAGCTCAACCCTATTGGGATTTTTCCTTCCAACTTGGGGACTATCTTGTCTTTGGCAACGAGACATCGGGCCTTCCGGAAGAATTCTACGAACGCTATAAGGAATTTCTTTACAGGATCCCTATGCCAGGCAAACATGCCAGAAGCCACAATCTGGCCAATGCCGTTTCCATTGTGGCCTATGAAGCGGTACGCCAGATCGATTCCCTCCTTTTCTCTGAATCCTGACAGACGTTGCCCGGCCAACTAATCCCCTGACTCCGACAAGAGGAGATCTTCACAAAGCCTTGGGTTCATGGATTTCCAGCAGCCTTCCTCCGCGGATCTTCGGATCGTATCCATGAGACGCTGGACATAGATTCCCTGTTCCAATCCCGGATCCGCTGGACGACACTGGTCCACACACTGAAGAAAGTTGGCCAGGCACGCCATATGACCCCTCATCCATCCAATAACGATCTTGCCCCCGGGAAAACCTGAAGCAGGGGCGGGATAACGCTGTCCGACATCCAGTTTGAGCCAACCACGTTTCCCTCCCAAAGGACAATCCGTCGCGGTAGCGTCATATACCTCCAGATGATGCGGATCCATTCCGTTGTATCGGATGGCCCCGCGGGATCCATGGATCTCCACGCGAAGTTCATCCTCTGTCCCCGTGGCGATCTTGGTGGCCTCAACGAACCCCAGGGCCCCAGAGGCCATTCGCGCCAACAACATGACGCAGTCCTCGGCGTCCACGGACACATAGACCGAGGGATCCTCCTGGGAGGGCCTCTGATCGTAGGCGATGTGGGTTGCCGCTAGAAAGGCGCCGTACTCGCCCAGCAACATATACAGAAGATCCAGCACATGGGACGCCAAATCCGCGATGACCCCGCCCCCGGCTCGAGCTGAAAGCTTCCATTTCAAAGGAGTCTTGGGATCAGCGCTTCCCGCATGAAGGTAACAGGCACGAAACTCCAGAACCTGTCCCACGAATCCTTCATCCATGAGTTGCTTTGCTTTCATGGTGGATGGAAAGAAACGGTTCTGAAAGGTCATCTGCGACACCCCTTTGTAGGAAGACAAAGCTTCTTGAATCTCCAGGGCTTCTTTCCACTGGGACACCAAGGGCTTATCGCAATAGATATGTTTTTGATTCTTCATGGCCGAAAGCAACGCTTCCTTGTGAAGGTGGTTGGGGGTGCAGATATGGACAATATCGATCTCCGGGTTCTCCGTGATTTCTCTGTAATCCAACACCGCGTGGTCAGCACCCACCATCCTGCAACCTGCTTCGGCTGTCTCTCGATGGGCCGTGCAAATGTGGGAAACCCTGGCCTTCAAAGGCACAGGGTCATAGTAAAGCGGCAGATTGAGGTAGCCGTAGGCATGTACCTTGCCAATGAACCCAAACCCCAGAAATCCCACCTTGTATTCCTTCATGATCTCTTCTCCTCTCATCCATGCGATCTTGGACAAGGCATTCTATCTCAGATTCCACCCACCTGGATCCTCTTGAAAGTTTGTATGTTGACCGCTCCTTCCGATCGGGTTCCAGCTTTCCGCGAACTGCCTTTTGGGGGACAGTCACCATGCCCCCCGGCTTCTTCCAGCATACCGAGGCCACGCGGATAGGAGAAAAGGATCAGGGAACAAAAAAAGGCACCCTATGATGCAAGTGCAATCCCCCCCAAAGAAAGGTACTCCTCACGTCGAAGTAGGCGGTACCCAACGGCTCGTAGAGCAGAACCAACAAGGTGGCCAGGGCAATGCAGGGGCCATACCTCAAATAGTGTTCCCCGGATCGGACCAGTTGAAGAAGACCCCAAAAGGTGCCGAAAAAGGGAGCCAGGAAAAAGATCAACAAAACCGCTTTCCATCCAAGAAGAGCGCCCAGCATGGCCATGAGCTTCACATCCCCCATCCCCATGGCCGCCTTCCTGAAAATAACCTTCCCCAAAACACCCAAGGACCAGGTCAAAGACCCTCCAACGAGCGCGCCCAGAAATACGTCCAGCACCGCGTTCACTCTTGGGCCCACGGAAAAGATCCACGTCATGTTCCAGTGCGTCTCTGGGAAAAGCAGCGCCAAAGGGATCGCCAGGATCAATCCTGTATAGGTCACTTCATTGGGAATGATCCCATACACCATTGGTCCCAGTTCCGCCTCCAGCGTTCGGCCTTCCTCCTCCAACTCGCGGCACAAGGCTTCTGTTTTGCGCTTCTCCTCCTCTGTCTCCTCATAGTCTTGCATGTCCACAAAGCCCACCAGGATCAGTCCAGCGACCAAGGGCCAATACACGATGAGGCATGTCCAGGACAGCAATGGCTCGGCGCCCGGATTCGGAGAGCCATTCAGCAGGACGACATACCAATAGAGCGCGCCATAGAGAATCCCATTGAGGCCAGCCACGAGAAAACGACGTTTCAACGGTCTTCCCCAGGCTGGCGTCTCAGGACTCACCTTGGAGAAAAGAGGAATATTTCGAGGCAGCCGGTGGATCGCGACATCCAAAACGAAGCCCACCCCGGCGCCCAACACCATGGAACAAACGAGAAAAACGATCTGCCAGAAAAAATTCACCTGACCTCCTCCAAAGTTTCCAGAAGACCTATTGTAGCAGCAACGATGTATCCGAGATACGTTGAGGAATCCACGGTGGAGACGCGAATGTGAACTCGTTTTTGCGTGGCACCTAAGAGACAATCCCTTTTCTGGAACGCCAATAGATAATACACATGAAAACAACGAAGACCATGCTCATGGAAAGGCCCAAAACATTGGCATTCCTGATCGCCGCCTCCGGGCCTTTGCCCTCAAGAAGCCTCCCGATCACCTGCTCCTGGACCACAGGCCCTATGCTTCCCATCCCGTTGACCAGCCCGGCCACAGCCACCGCGTTGCGTTGCCCCGCCACGACAACGGATCCCGCTCCGCACAGAAGCGTATCCGGTCCATACAACATGAATCCCACCAGACCAAAGGCGATCGCGAGCAGAACAGGATTCGTCCCAAACATCAAGACCGCAATGTACCCCATCACCGTGCCCACACCCAGGAGCAGACACAGCATCTCCCAACGCCCCCTGCAGAACCGGTCCAGAACAAACCCTGCTGCGATCGCTCCCACCATTCCCGCCCAATCAAAGATGGACGAATACCACGCCGCTTTGGCCACATCCATGCCCTGAAGATCGAGGAACGTGGGCAACCACGAGTCCAGGGCGTACCGAAGGAATTTGATACAAAAATAGCTCAGTCCCATCATGGGAACCACTGGATTCATGAAGAGCTTGGCGTATTCTCGAAAAGATACTCGCTCCGCAGAAGACGCCTTCACGGAACGTCCATCGGTTCTCTCTTGATCCACAATGGGATCCAGTCCCAGGTCTTCAGGCTTGTTTCGCTGCCAAAAGAACACGAGCCACCAGATCATGAAGGCGATCAGGGTGCATCCAAAGAAGGCGTACCGAACCCCATATCGGGGTCCATGACTTTCCGTGAAATGAAGCAGAAGAAAACCTCCCAGCATCTTGACGACAATGCTGCCCACGACATAACTCGTGGACCAGATTCCCATGATCGTGCCGCGATCCTTATCTCTGAGCCACTCAGCCACGCCTCCCACGGCGCCTGGCCAGCCGGCGGCCTGAACCAGGCCATTGAAAAACATAAACACCATGAATGTCTCATAGGAATTGGCAAATCCAAACACAATGTTGATGGCTATGGATGTCCCCAAACCTCCCAGAAGAAGGATTCGGGGGCCCCATTTTCTGCCGAGAAAGCTGTGGACGAACTGACCGATCATATAAGCGACCAGATACGATGTCCAAATGTTCGCGACCCCGTCGAATCCAATCCCGTATTCCATCGCGAGGGTCGTCTTGCTGATGGTAAACACCCTGCGTACAAGGTAATACCCCGCGTAGGCGAAATAGGTAGATATCAGGACACGAAAACGCCAACGCCGTTGTTCATGGGAAAGCGGCAAGTCTTCGATCGAGCCATTCCTCGGCGTCTTTGTCATAACAACCCAACCCACCTCTCCAAGTTGCTCTCAAACCCATATCCCGTGATAAGTTTGCAAGTCAAGGGCCTGAAACGAAATACGCAACGATCTCTATGGACGAATCCTGAAACGATTCGCCATGCCCCGGCTCCAATAGCAGAAACCGTAGCGAGAGAAATCAGACCCCTTGCCTCGCTCGGATAAAAACAATCCCGCCAACAGCACGAGAGATATCAGGCTCAAAAACAGACCTGTCCCGAACAAGGGAGGACGATAGATGAAGATAACCTCCTGGGATCCATGAGGCAAGACAACCCCCATGAAGGAATTCTCTTTCGACACAGGCAACCGTCTCCCGTCCGCTCGGACCTGCCATCCCGGATCCCAACTTTCCCGCACAAGAATCCGACCTGGATTCTTCCCGTTCAAACGAATCCTGTATCCATTCGGTATCCACTCGCTCTCCAGCTCCACATGTTCTCCATGATCAAGAAGCAAGGTCACATGCGACAAGGAGCATGGCACGTCTTGAAGAATGGGTTCTCCCATCTGCAAGGCAGATCGAAGCGGTTGCGACGGGAACTCGGGTGCGCGTCCATGACGAGGATCCCCGGCTGAAGAAATCCCATATAGTGTCGCCACGCCCATCTGCCTCCAACTTTCCTCCCTTTGCGACCCGGATAGGGCCCTTGCTTCCGTCGCCTCCACATGTCGCATGGAAAGCAACGGAATCATCGGGTTGTCTCCCCCTGCGCTGGCGAGACCATGCCACAGGTGACGGTTTCCCACGGAAAATCGTCTGGCCCAGAAATAAATCTCCTCGGATCTCACACCATAGAGATAATTGTTCCACCACTGAAGCCCGGATGTCTGAAGGATCCTGGGACGTTTCACCTCACGCAAGTCAACGGATCCCCAATAGAGCCTGGGATCTCCCATGAAGAGGAGCCCAAAGGCAAAGGGAAATAGATCGATCAAGACCAGACAAAGAAAATACAAAGAAGACGAAAAACGCCAGCGCAGCCGGCACCCCAGGAGAATTCCACACCAAACCATCAGAAACGTTCCCTTGGCCGCGTCCCATTTTACGCCTTCGATCAATGCCACGCGAACGTTCTCCCTGTCCACGGCGTACCATAGGATTCTTTGCGCTTCCAGGGAACGAAGTCCCAACCATAGAGCCACCGACGCCAGGCCAAGCTGCAGAAAGAAAAAGGTCTTGGAAATGGGACGACCCTGCCAGCGTTCCATTCTCTGCAACACGCATCCCAAGATCAGAGGCATTCCCACCCCGGCCCAATACAACCATCTGGCAGGCCAACGGAACCGAAGAAGCCAGGGAACCATGGAAACGAAGCTGTGCATTCCAGGCCAGAAATCCATGCTGGTCGCGGCCAAACCGCATAGAACAAGCAGACACAGTCCACATTCCTTTGTCCTTTGACCCTTCGAACGAAATACGATCCACACGCAGGATCCCAACGCCATCACACTGGCTATCCCCGCGTATCCACACCCCAGCCAGAACTGTCCTTGTTCCCCCCAAAAAGATCCCACGATGGCGCCTCCAAATCGGTGAGGGAACAGAAAGCGTATCCATTCCCGAGGCGCTATCGAACCCCACAACGCCTCTTCAGGCAAGAGAGGTCGGGAACGGAGAGAACGCAGAGACAACTCCAGGGATGGCAGAAACTGGATCGAGGAGAGCAGACAAGCCATCCCCATGGAACAGGACAAGACCCAGAGGGTTCTTCCTCGTGATCCGGGAAGCTGCAACCAAGGCGCGAGGAATAGAAGTCCCATCCAACTCATGATCAGCGTTTGAGGATGTCCCCCAAGGATTTGCATGGCTAGACACAGGCTGAGCCAAACGAATCCTCTTCGCGATTTCATGGCCCATGAAACGAGCAGAAGACACCAAGGGAACCATACCCCCACGCTCAAAGCGGGTAAGAACTCCATGCGAGTGACAGCCCATCCCCCGAAACAAAAAGAAATCCCGGCCGCCCAACAAGCTCCCGTGCTGCACCCCCATCGTCGCAACAAGACAGCCATACCCACGCCCGCGATCCAATCGTGCAGAAAGAGAAAGAGGGTCAGGCCGACAGAGAAAGGCAAAACCCAAAGGATCACGTTCAAGGGATAGAGCACCCCCACTTGCGGGTTGGCCCACAAAGGTGTTCCACAAAAGGAATACGGATCCCAAAAAGGAAAACGACTTCGACAAAGAAACGCCTTCACCAGGCCATGCCAGGGATGGTAATGGGAAAGAACATCCCGAAACACAGGGACCCGTCCGAATAGCAGGCTTTCCCAGAATAGGCCACCCACGCAAACAGCGAAGAAAAGCCCGGTTTTCCAGAGCCAACGAACACTCGGTTTATCCTGTTCTCGAATCTCCAATCGACCGTTCCTTCCTGTGGAGCAGGACGATCCATATCAACAGCACAATCGTACAACCTGTCACAGCCATCCCCAATCGAAACGCGGGCGCTCGATACACCCAAACGATCTCATGTTCCCCCACTGGGCAAAATACAGCCATCATCCATCCATTGACATTCCTGAGGGGAATGGGGTTTCCGTCGAGAGTTGCGTGCCACCCAGGCAAAGCCATTTCGCTCACAACGACCCATCCAGGCCGTTTCGTCGACACGAAACACTTTAACCGACCTGCTCCATGATCCATCAAGACCACCTCCATGGAACAGGCTTCAAAAGCAGACTCCTTTTCTTCTTGTTGGTGCCTCCTTTCCCCCCTTTCAGCACGAAACTTGCCTTTCAAGGGTTCATCCCGGTGAAGAAGCAGCGTTTTATCCGGGGAAAAAGCCTGTTGTTCCAGCAAGAACCATCCTTCTTCATCATGGACTTCAAGAACATCTTCCACCCACCAGGCACGAGGCAACCATTGTGTGTTCTCGTACACATACACCCGCGGCAGCACGTGGCCGCCCGCGAATTGAACGAAGGTTGGAACTTCCTCAAAACGCTCTCGGAGAACGAGTCCTTCCAAGGACGACGGCGTTGAAGTCGCCACGTATCGAACGTTCAAAAGATCCAGCATAATCCTGTTGGCAACCCGATCCGCTTTCACGATCCAAAAAGGTTCATGGAGCCATGGTTTGCCTTCTAGAAGACAAACGGATCGCGACGTGATTCTCATAGTTGTAGGATCATAGCCTCCTATTTTCTGCAGCCCGTATCGCCACGAGATCCCATCGGGCAACGCCTGGGCCCCTTCGGTCAAATCCAGCACCCTGAAGAGCCCTTGCTGTTCTCCCAACCATGCCGCAACGGGACTGCCAGGATAGACGGTTTCCTTGGGCAATGTCTCAAGAAACGGCATGGAGCACACGAACGCGTCCGCGATCACCAGACCTATCGCGGCTCCTCCCGACACCATGGAACATCGTCTAGCTTTCCCTGCCAGAAGAACCAAACCCAACGCTGATCCGAACCAGATACACGATCGAAGGCATGCCTTTCCTGAGGACCGAATCACTTCTTCCATGGCCATGGGTTGCTGGTTGCTGGAGAAAAGAACCTGTCCCGAAGCCTGGATCGCTATCGAATTGAATCGAAGTCCGATCACCACCAAAGGAAGCCAAAGGAAAAGAAATATGCCACCAGCCCACAATCCACGCATCTTGGAACTGCTTTCCTTGGCGAGCCACGTGAAACCGTGGCCTGAAAGAAGCGCCAGAGCTTGTCCGAGGAAGAAAAGGATGCGCGCTGGAGCCCTGAAATGTCCCAGCCCTGGGAGGAACCTCCAACAGAGCGAGTAGATGGGAGACACTTTCCCCAAGCTAAAACCCAAACAAAAGATCACCAATATTCCCAGAAGGTATCGTTCCCTGCGTGGGGCGTGCACCATACCGATCAGACCGAGAACCAGACATCCCGCGGTGAAATAACATCCCATCTCCCAGAAATTGGGATCACCCCGATAGGTGCCCAATGTCGGAGAACCATAGAAGTCAGGAACGAGAAATCCAACGAGATGTTTCAGGGGCAAACTATACTGGCTGGCCATGTCAAAGGAGAGGGATTCCGAACGGGTAGTGAGAGAAGACAAAGCGACCGAGGGAAAAAGCTTGAACGCGGACACGCCTATGGCCACCACGGCCGAACCCGCGACATGGCCAAATGTTCTGAGGAGATGACCGAAATCCCGATCCAGGATGAAGGATCCTAGGCCCAGAATCCCAAGGCAAAGACCGTTGAGAAGGACCATCTGAGACCATCCTCCAAGAAAGCAAAATCCCAAGGCTATACCGGACACTAGAATCCCCCGTCCGTATTGTCCCCGTAGCATGATCCAGAAACCCAGCCAGACCCAGGGAATAAAACTCACCGAGGGAAGCAGCAAGGAAAACCCGGCGTACACGAAACTTAGACACCTGAGATTCAATGACGCAGCAACGGCCGTCAGAAGGCTACCTGAGACGGCAAGCCCGCATCGCCTCGCCAGGAAATAGCTCCCAATCGCCAGGATCCAAGCGTGAAGGAAAAAATGAAAACCCGCAGCCCAGTCCGCGTCAAAAAGATAACTTGCGATTCGAAAAGGATAGTATTCAAGATATTGAATGTTTCCGGTCACTGGATGCCCGCACAGGGTGTAAGGATTGTATTGAGGAATCCAACCGGTGCGCCGAAATTCCTCCCTCAAAAAACCCTCCCAATATCCGAACTGTCCGATCACATCGGAGACCGGAGAGACCATCAATTCCCCGGGCTTGAGAAACACGTTATGGAAAAACAAAGCGCATACCACGCCGAGGAACAGGACCGCGGCGAGATGGGTTGACGCAGCAAATCTCACGATATTCTCGTGAACCTCACCCTGTTTACCCGCCTTGTCGTGGACTCCAGAACTTCGATCTTGTACGACTGCCATCCATACACCTCTCCAGGGGAAGGGATCTTGCCTGCCAACTTAAGAACAAGTCCTGCCACGGTCTCGAACCCTTCCTTCTGAACCACGATCCCCGTCCTCTCCTCTAGTTCATCCAGTTCCATGGATCCATCACATATGAAGACACCCTCCTCCATCGGGACCAGGCCATCTCCCTCCTCATCCCGCTCATCCTGAATCTCCCCGACAACCTCCTCGATAAGATCCTCACGGGTAGCCAAACCCACCACGCCCCCATGCTCATCCACGATCATGGCCATGGGCATTTCGTTGCTCATCAAATCATGAAGGAGCGATCCCACGGACTTGGTTTCCGGGACAAATAGGATATCCTTTCTCACATAAGGGGCGATTGGAGCGGTTCCCACATCTCCCAGAAGGAAATGTCCCCGAAACGCCTTGTCATACAGGACATCCATGAGAGGCACGATTCCGACCACATTATCCACTCTGTCCTGATACACGGGGAACCTGCTGAAGCCTGTCTCCGCGGCCAAAGAAGTCAACTCGGCCACAGAGCCCTCTTCATCCAAAGCCACCACATCCACCAAGGCTACCATGGCTGAACTCACGGGTGTCGTTTCCAGATCCAAGGCCCCATGGATCATCTTCTTCTGTTCCTCCTGCAGGAAGCCCTCCCGTTCCCCCAATTCAGCCAAGATCTTCAATTCCTGCCTCTTGGCATAAGCGTTTGGTTCTCCTCGGGTGTCTCCAATCAAACGAATCAATTGGTGGGCAATGAATGTGACTACCACCACAAGAGGCATCATGACTCGTTGAGCCACAACTAGAGGCCCGACAACCCAAAGGGTGATGGAATCTGGATTGGCGCGACAGAAAGCCTTGGGCACCAATTCGCCGAAGACAAGAACTATGGGCGTCATAACAAGCACCGTCACCACGCTTTCCCATCTCTCCGAAACGAGTTGTTCCATGGCCAAGGTCATCAAGGTGGTTCCAAGCACCACCGAGAGGTTGGTGCCAACCAAAGTCGTGGCAAGCAGTTTCTCCGGATGTTCCAGGAGTCGCACGGCAAGACGCGCCCGAAGATAACCTCGGTCCGCGCGAGCCTTCAAGAAGAGTTTGCTGGATGAAATCAAGGCCGTCTCCGAACCGGAGAAGAACGCTTCGAAAAGCACGCAAATCCCGGCCATAAAGAGATAGAAGAGGAGCATCAGGTTTCCCTTCTCACTTCCACGCGGAACACCCTCTGATTCCTTGCCTCCAATACCGTGAAGACGAGTCCTCTGTCGCTTGCCGATTCTCCCTGCGCTGGAAAATGTCCCAGAATGGCCGAGATGTACCCCCCCACCGTGTCCGCCTCTTCCTCATCCATGTTGAGTCCAAACATCTTGTTCGCCTTGGACACTGACATTCGACCAGACAAAACCACACGGTCCCGCTCCGAAACCACGGCATGCTCCACTCCATCGCCGGTACCGGCAATCTCACTTAGAATATCCGCCAAGGTAATCATACCCGAGACCCCCCCGAACTCATCCAGGAGAATGGCCATGTGCTGCCTGGTTTCTTTCATCTTTCTGAACAAGGCGCCTGTCCCCTTGGACTCAGGCTCGAAAAGGACTTCTCGAACCAACCATCGTTCCCCGGCTGACCACGATCTCTCTTGTTCCTGAATCCATTCCCTTAACGTACTGCACTTCTCCCCAAAATCTTGCCAGACAACACCTTCTTTCAAATGCAACACGGCGTATATCTCATCCACTTCCCGATGGTAGATCGGAACCCTGGTATGTCGCCATTGAATCGCCTGGCAAATAGCCTCATCCACTCGCATCTCGTCGGAAACGCAATGCATCTCCGTTCTGGGGATCATGATCTTTTTCGCCTGTACATTGGCCAATTCGAAGATGTGCTGAACGATCTTTCGCTCATACTCGGCCAGAACACCTTCGTCAACGCTCAAATTCACCTGGGTTTCCAATTCCTCTTTTTTCAACTTACGTTCGGTGTCCGGATTGCTTTGTCCCAGGACGAAAAGAATGGCTCCGGAGACATTTCTGAAAATGAAACGAATGGGCGTAATGCATATGGAAAGAAAGTAGATGGATTTTCCCGCCAACTGGGCGAATCGTGCGGCGTGAAGCACGGCAAGGCTCTTGGGCGTCACTTCTCCGAAGATCAAGAGAAGGAACGTTGACAAACCAATCGCCATACCGGCGCCCCGATTTCCCCAAAGATGGCTGAAAAGGGCCGCCATGATGCTGGATAAAGCCACGTTCACCACCATGTTTCCCATGAGAAGGGTAATCAGTAACCTTCGTGGCGCTCTCAGGAGAATCTTCACGTACCGAGCCGCCTTACGTTGGCTCATCTTTTCCAGATCCAATGGGGTGAGAGAAAAGAATGCCGTCTCCGAACCGGAGAAAAAGCCGGAAAGGAGAAGAAGGATTATGATTCCCGCAACGAACAACAGAAGCCCGCGCTCAGCCATCGTCTCTCTCCACCCGTCCGATCAAGTCCCCCAGGTGAGATATCACCAGATCCGCCCCGGACTGCTTCAACTCCCATGCGGTATGGGATCCTGTGGAAACACAGATACATGGTATGCCCGCGGCATGAGCAGTTTCCACATCGACGGGAGAATCTCCCACCATGATCGTCTTCTTGGAATCAATCCCTGTCTCCTTCAAAATTCTTTCGATCATGGATGGATTCGGTTTCAGTTCGGAAACATCCCCTTCCCCCAAACATATCTCCATCAGATGAAACATCCCCAATCGAGCCAACCCGCCTCGACAATGCTCCCCTCTCTTGTTGCTTGCCGTCGCGATTTTCACTCCTTTGTCCCTGAGATCCTTCAACAGGTCTAAAGCCCCTGGCATGGGATAAATCTCGTCAAGGTATCTCTTCTTATATTCCCCATAAAACAGATCCAATGCCTCGTCCAACTGTTCTTCGAACACGAAAGGCTTCAACAGCGCCCGCGAACCGGTACCCACGATACGACGAACCTCCTCCACGGTTTTTTCGGGGCAACCCAAGGCTTTCATAGCCACATTGAAGGAGGCTGCAATCATATCGAAGGCGTCCGCGAGTGTACCATCCATATCGAAGATCACAAGGTCCGCCCGAAACAAGGGCAACTTGGCTTTGCCTGGGGTCATTTCCCCTCGTTCCATCCAGTTTTCTTCCCGTACCACACGCGGAGTCCCACCCGACAGAGGCCCTTCAGTGTAATGTCCTGATCCACGATCTCGATCCATCGGCTCTCCCTCCGAACCATCTCCGCCAATCCCCCAGTTCCTATCACGCGCGGTCTTTCCCCGAGACAATCCGTCAATCGGTCCAAAAGACCGTCGATGCTGGCCGCCACGCCGTAATACGCTCCGGAGAGAATGCTGGACACCGTATCCTTGCCTATCAGTTCTGCTGGAGCCTCGAAATCCACGGCAGGGAGCAAAGCGGTATGGGTATGAAGACTTTCCAGGGACATGTGGATGCCAGGCATGATGATTCCCCCCTCGTACCGCCCCTCCCTGGAAATCAGGTCCAAGGTATTGGCGGTCCCAAAATCCACTACAACGGAAGGTCCTCCCAGGTTTTCGAAGGCATGTACCGCGTTGGCCAGACGATCCGCCCCCACCTGAGAAGGATCCCTGTAAGCCACCTGGATACCCAGAGGAGAGGCATGGGTCAAGAAATGCGGGGCCTCCTCGAACAATCCTTCGGAGGCCTTGAAGATGGACGGTCGAAGATCCGGCACCACCGTGGCAACAACGATATGGGATGGGATCGGATCCTGGTCACGCAACTCGGACAACCAGGAAATCCAATCGGTCCCTCGTTTCAGCATGCTCGTCTTTCGGTGCGTCCTTCTCACCAATTCCATGCCTCGAAACACAGCCGCGGAAACGCTGGTATTGCCCACATCCACACAGAGCAAGAGCGGATCTTCAACCACGAAAGATCACCTCCAGAGACACATCCAGGCTCGGAGCGGAATGGGTCACGCTTCCCACGGAAATCCTGTCCACCCCGCTGGATGCCACCGCTCTCACCGTCTCCAATGAGACCCTTCCAGAGGCCTCCAACAAGACCTTTGGGTTCTCCTTTCTGGCCCTCTCCACGGATCGAGCGAGCTGGTCCAGCGACATATTGTCGAGAAGAATCATCTCGGCGCCAAGTCGCGCGGCATAGGCGGCCTCTTCTTCGGTCTGAACTTCGATCTGCCTGCACATGCCCAGATCCCTCGTGAGATGAAGCGCCCTTTCCATGGGATCCTGAATCCCAGAGGCCTTCAACGCGGCAAGGTGATTGTCCTTGATCAAAACCAAATCGTGCAGTCCCATCCTATGGTTCACCCAACCACCCACTCGAGTGGCATATTTTTCCAAACTCCGCAAGCCGGGAAGTGTCTTTCGGGTATCCACCAGATCCACATCGAACCCCTCCACGGCCTTTCGATATGCTTGGGCGAGCGTAGCCACGCCGGATAGATGGCCCAGGAGATTCAAGGCCAAACGTTCCGGGACCATCACCGAGGCAGCGGCCCCTCGAAATCGTGCCACCACATCGCCGGCCGCCACAGAAGCACTCTCAGCGATCATGGCATCCCATTCAAGGGTCGGGTCCACCCTCTCATAGAGACGATGGACCAGATCCAGGCCGCAGACCAATCCATCCTGCTTGAACAGAATCTCGGCATCCGCTTTCAGGTCGTTTTCGAACAGACTGGAACTGGTCACATCACCCGTCTGTACATCCTCCTGCAACCAGAGGGTCAGAAGAGAGTCCAATTGCCCACGATCCATAAAGGCGCCTCGATATGATCTGAATGAAACCGTTTCCTTTGCGTCGAAGAGAGACGTATCATAATGTCATACCGTCGCTCGACTCAACAAGGGGTCCACGATTTCCATTTCAAAGGACAAACCATGTCAGATGATATCTCGCGATTCATGTTCGATTTGTTCGCCTTGGTTCAACAAAAGGGCGCATCTGATCTTCTCATCACGGTAGGCGTCCCGCCCATGCTTCGGATCAACGGTGATTTGCAGCCTGTCGCATCCTCCAAGCTGACTCCATCACAGACACAGAAGATCCTCCTCAATCTTCTCAGCGAAGATCAGACGAAGCGTTTTGAACTGGCCAAAGAATTGGATTTTTCTCTCTGCCTGGGTGAGCAGGGGGGGCGATTCAGGGCCAATTATTACATGCAACGAGGCTGCGTGGCTGGCGCCTTTCGGGCCATTTCCACCGAGATACCCACCTTCGACACCTTGAACCTTCCTCCCATCATCAAAGAACTATCCCACAGACAACAGGGAATCATCCTGATCACCGGGCCCACAGGACACGGCAAGAGCACCACCCAGGCAGCCATGATCCACGAGATCAATAGGACTCGAAAATGTCATATCGTTACGATCGAAGACCCCATCGAGTTCGTCCACACGAACATTCATAGCGTCATAGATCAGAGGGAGATTGGGACAGACACCAAGGATTTCGCTACAGCGCTCAAATATGTGTTAAGACAGGATCCGGATGTCATTCTCTTGGGCGAAATGAGGGATCTTGAAACCATTTCCGCAGCGCTGACAGCCGCTGAAACAGGCCATTTGGTCATCTCCACGCTGCACACCAATGACACGGTACAGAGCATGGATCGAATCATTGACGTATATCCGCATCACCAACAGCAACAGATCCGTATTCAGTTCGCGTTTTGCCTGCTGGCCATTGTGGCACAGCAGCTCCTGCCCAGGGCTAAGAATGAAGGACGTGTTCCAGCCGTGGAAGTTTTGGTCAACAACCCGGCGGTAGCCAACCTGATTCGGGATGGCAAAACCCCACAGATCTACTCGGTCCTTCAAACCAGGGCCAAGGATGGCATGATCCACATGGAAGAGTACATCAAGAGACTCCACAGAGAGGGAGAGATCAGTCTGGAAACCGCCCGGTCCCGAGTAAAGGACCCTCGTTTCCTTTGACCAGGAGATCTGAATGGAAAGGTAAATTCATGAGAATACAATCTGTCACAGCCTTCTTGATCGGGTTCTTTTCCTTGCCCCTGTCCCATGCAAGCGCCACCATAGCGAAAGGGACCTCATCCAACCCGGCGATCCTCGCGAAAGATGGCGAACCAACATCACAAAAGGAGTTGAGGGTGCAATTACGGTCACATGAAGACAGGTCGAAACCCTTGCTGGACCCCCGTTTCCAAGCGGATTCCATTCGAGACAACAAGACGTCCCACACCCTGGATGACTATGGATCCCTTGTCGAGTGGGAGGCTCGATCCAAGCTGCTCTGCCAACAAATCCGATTGGCCGCGGGTCTGTTTCCGGAGCTGAAGAGGTTCGAACGGAAGGCCAACGTCTTCGGCAAACTACACCGTGAGGGATATACCGTGGAGAAGGTCTATGTGGAGACCCTCCCTGGCTTCTATGTCACTGGCAATCTGTATCGTCCCACCAACGGCAATCCCCCTTATCCAGCGTTGGCAAGTCCCCACGGGCATTGGCCCCAGGGACGATTGGAGGATAGCGAAAGGGGATCGGTTCCGGGACGATGCATTCAACTTGCGAGAATGGGGTTCGTGGTCTTCAGCTACGACATGATCGGCTACATCGACAGCCGGCCCCAAATCGAACACAACTTCGGAAAGAAAAGGGAGGCGTTATGGGGACTGAGCGCCATGGGATTGCAGTTGAGAAATGGCCTGACAGTCGTGGATTTTCTGGAGAATCTGGAGGACGTGGATAGAGAAAGAATAGGCTGCACCGGGGCCTCCGGAGGAGGAACACAGACCTTTCTCCTTACAGCCGTGGATCCCAGAATCAAGGCGTGTGCTCCAGTCAACATGATCTCCGCGCACTTTCAGGGAGGTTGCCTCTGTGAGAACGGTCCCATGCTTCGAAGGAACACCTTCAACGTGGAAATCGGCGCCCTGGCCGCTCCGCGTCCCATGATCCTGGTTTCGTGCACAGGAGATTGGACCTCCAACACCTTGGAAGTGGAGCACCCAGCCATTCAGTCCATCTATCGTCTATATGGAGCAGAGCACAATCTTGGCGCTATCAGGGTCGAAGCCGAACACAACTACAATCGACAGAGCAGGGAAGCGGTATATTCCTTCTTCGCCCACGTCTTTCAGGGAGCGCTCGAAGACACGTTGATTCAAGAGACGCCATTCCATGTGGAGAAAGAGGAGGATCTACGTGTTTTCATGGACAAGAACCTTCCGGAAGGACATGTCACTTCAGAGGAAATGACGGAAGGCTATATCCAATCCTGCCTGGAGACCTTGGCTCTGCTCTTCCCCACGGACCCTTCTTCCCTTATATCCTTTCAAGAGCAGATTCGGGAATCCTTTCGTCTTGTGGTCCTGGGACCTCACAACCCCAAGGAGGGTCCTGTAGAGAATATACGAACCTGGTCGGACCGAAACATGCAAGTCCATGGCTGCATCTTACGGGATTCAGATCAAAGAGTCGCCATTCCTTGTCTTCATATCCCACCCAAGGAAGGCTCCGGGTCCCGCGGAGGAGTACTCCTGGTTCACGACCGAGGAAAAGCCTCTTTTTTGGAAAAGAACGAAACAAGATTGGGAAGGCTCCCCATGCAGCTGGCGAGCCAAGGGTTCCATGTGCTGCTCATGGACGTATTCGATCAAGGTGAAGCGACGCTCCCGAATACACTCAAACAGAAGAGGGATCTGGTGGACTTTTTCGATACCTACAATCTCACGGAAACTTCGGAAAGGGTGAAGGATTGCATGACTGGACTCGCTTTTCTTCGGAATCGTTGCCCGGGACAGTCCGTTCACCTGGTGGGTCTGGGACAAGCCGGGATTTGGGCGATCCTGACCCGAGCCTTGGCACCCATGGAAGGAAAGACCGTGGCAGATTGTTCTTCCTGGCCCCAGACAGACCAGGATTTCCTAGACACGTGCTATATCCCATGTCTTCGAAGACTGGGCGGTCTACGATCCGCACTGGCGCTCCAAGCGCCTGGCGATGTCCTGCTGGCAAACTGCCACGATCAGGAAATGGACTGGATCCAAAGCTTGTATGCCGCGTTACACGCCTCGGAGAAGCTAAGACTGGAACCCAAATCGCCAACCTGGAAACGCCTCGTTACATGGCTGGCCCGTCCCTAAACGCCGGAATTTCCAGAATTTTATCTCTTGGCATACCCAAGAGATGGCATTTCTCCCAGATATAATATCGGTACAGATCGCAAGAAACCCCTCCAGGGGTTCGATGGTCCACGTGGGGAATGAATCCCCCCTCCGCGACCAAAGGTTCCAATCGTTTGAGTTCGTCCAGGATCGCCTCCTTGGATCGGAGCAACACGAGCTTATCGAATCCTCCACGGATTAGAATCTCTTTTCCGTATTCCTTTCTCAAAGCGAACAGATCATTGCCAGGCTTGACTTCCGCCGGGAAAAGGCAGTTGATCCCCGCCTCCATCCAGATGGGCACCAATTTCTCCACATTGCCATCGCAATCGGTCCACACACAATGCACTCCACGGTGCCGAATCGCTCGAATCACGGGCTTCATTCGCGGAAGGATGATCCTGGAAAAGAAATCCGGACTCAACAAAGGTCCACTATTGAAACAAATGTCTTCCCATCCAGCAGCCGCGTCGAAGGATATTTCTTCCAGGATAGGCTCCTGGAGGATCCGCACCATATTGGCTACGTGATCCACCATGTCTTCGACGAGATTCGGGTCATCGTAAACCATGTAGGCCAGATTCTCGAAACCCGTCCAATTCCTGATCCAACCGATAAAAGATCCGAAGCCCAGCACAAAAGGCACTTCAGAGACCCTAGAATTTTCCCTCGCGCGCCGAATCTCATCCAATGAGAACGTCCGCCAATTCGCCTCCATCTCCAGAAATTCTTTCCGAAAGGCGTTCCAATCCGACCTTGTCTTGATGGGAAAATCGATAAAATGCGGGATAGAGCGAATTCCTTCCTTCTTCTCCTGGCAAACCACCCCCACACCATCCCTGTAAACGATCTTGTCCTCGGTTTCTTCGATCACTTCCTGTTTCCTATGAGGCCCTGTTCCGATTCTGGGACCGAAACCATCCATTTTCTCACAACCAAAATAGCCCTCCAGCACGGCATCAGACACATGTCCGTTGGAATCGGCCAGCCGTTGAGGAATGGACCCCTCTCCCAGCCAATCCAGCTTCAAGCCATCCCAATAACCAAACTCATAATGAGGCACCCAGTCCACGGATTGAAAACGCATACATCGATTGAAACGCTCTCTGGATGTGAGTTGTCCCTCCATGTGCGCTTCGCCTGTTCTGATGTTCATAAAATTCCCTTCTTCCTCATGCTTCGAGCCCTGTTGGTCAGGATCGGACGGTTCACGAATTCTCACGTCCGAGAAGCATGCCAAAGAGGCAACATCTCGTCAAGGTCTCCTGGCATGGACCCCTCTCTTACAAGGCGCCCCTCGACATGCTCGTCCCGACATCCCCTTGACGTCAGGACCACGAAGGTGAACAATGCCTCTTTCTGTTTTCAACGTAGGAGGAACCCATGCCCGAGATTCGACCCTTGCGAGGATATCATTACAACCCAAAGATCATAGAAGACCTTAAGCGCGTCCTTTGCCCTCCGTACGATGTGATTTCCAAGGAAGACAAGGAGATTCTTTACAGCCTGTCCCCCTACAACCTGGTCCGAATTATCAATGGCGAAGAACTGCCCGGAGATGACAGCAAAAACAACAAGTATACCCGGGCGGCCCAATTCTTTCAGAATTGGAAAGAGGATCAGGTACTCATTCCGCATAAGAATCATCACATTTACGTCTACGAACAAGAATACTTCCTGCCCAATGGGGAAAAACGAATCAGGAAGGGTTTCATCGCGCTCATGAAACTGGAGCCATTCAATCATGGGAACATAAGACCGCATGAGAAAACCATGAAAGGACCCAGCGAAGATCGTTATCGACTCTTGGATGCGTGCAAAGCCAACTTCGGACAAATCTTCGCTTTGTTTTCCGATCCCCATGGTGTCATTTCCCAGATCATGGAAAACGCAGCCAAAACCACGCCTTCCGGAGAACTGGTCGATTGGGAGAACACGCGTCATCGCTTCTGGCATGTTCACGATTCGAAGCTGGTCTCCAGGATCCAACAGGAAATGCTGGATGAAGTGGTCTACATCGCAGACGGACATCATCGCTACGAGACAGCGCTTCGCTACATGTTGCATGAGAAGGAAAGAACGTCTCGGTGGACAGGGGAAGAACCCTGGAATTTCAGGCTGACAACCTTCATCAAGATGGATGAGGGGGTCACCATTCTCCCTGCTCATAGATTGGTGCGAGGATTGGGTGAAATCGACTCAACCTGGCTGGAATCAGAACTTCTGAAATATTTCGACCTAACCATCTTTCAATTCGGCAGGGAAGACGAGGTAAGACAACGGCAAAAGATGGCTCTCCTTCTGGAAGAAAGTCAAGGCAAGCATGCCCTTGGACTCAGCATACGAAAGGCAAATCGGTGCTATCTCATGCGCTTGAAGGACCAGTCGGTCATTGACAAAGAAATCGATCGAAACCATTGTATGGCATGGCGACGGTTGGACACCACGATCCTACATTCTCTCTTGTTGGGCAAGGTCCTGGGGGTCCAGGAAGCGGAACAACATGTCTCTTATGTAAAGGGAGATGTTGAAACCACAGTCCAACGCATGTATATGGAGGATTTTGACGCGGCCATTTTTCTCAATCCCACCACCGTACAAGAGGTAAAGGATGTTGCTGACGCAGGAGAACGTATGCCCGAAAAATCCACATATTTTTTCCCAAAAATCATATCAGGGCTTGTTATCTATGGCTTCGATTGAAGGTAAATATTCAGTGAACCCGATCCAGAGATAAACCGTCGTGGGAAGAGGAGACAGATTGGAATGCCGTGATACGCACCTTGGATTTCAAACCGTTCGAAAACAGCATCTCTGTCTCTTCTCCGCCAAGGGCTACGTTTGGATCGGGTTCACTGAATATTTACGAT
>Ga0114946_10000816_pt1 | contig 21250 bp, 19 predicted proteins | sample WalLakDeSediment_FD_88676 | JGI IMG/M metagenome (GOLD analysis project Ga0114946, IMG submission 88676) | Lake sediment microbial communities from Walker lake, Nevada to study Microbial Dark Matter (Phase II) - Walker Lake 11/02/13 Deep Sediment | ecosystem: Environmental > Aquatic >...
GTCCAGCTTCTGGCTCCACCCACTACCGAGGCAACCCAGAATCCTTTTAAGTCAGCACTTGCGAGCATTATATCAGAAGGAAAATATCAAAGTAAGATTTCGCCAGACATGATTCTTATCAGTTGTGATTTTTAGATTAAGCTTTACGGTTGGTTATAGAGGCTCAAAGCACTATTGGGGCATTAAGGTTTGCTAAAATAAAGGATCGCTAGGCCGCTTAGCAATAGAGGCTTGCCCTAGATACAGTAGCCTATGCACCGACGGACTTTTCTCGCTAGGGGAGGATATGGTTACAACAGCATTGCTCAGAAAAAGGAACATTATTCAAGACCGATTAATTGGAAATGACACATAGTACACCTCAACGCCGGAAACTCTAATTTTAGAAGTGGTACAATAATTGGGGGCAGGCCATATTGGCCAATACTTAGAGAGTAACCTGGAGGTAATGCACATGGCTTATTTAGGGATTCTTTTAGTCGCTATACTTATTTCTTTTATTGTAGTGCGTATAGGAGGCCTTGCTTTACAGCTAACAGGCATGGAAAGCGATGTAGCCAGATTTCAGGCACTTTCCGCTTTTACGGGAACAGGTTTTACCACAACGGAGGCTGAAAGGGTTGTACAACACAGAACTAGACGACGAATAGTGACTATCCTTATCATATTGGGAAACGCCGGTCTGGTCACCATAATAGCCACACTGGTTGCCACCTTTACCCAAGTAACTGGATATGGCTGGTTCTTTGCACGTCTCGGGATAATAATCATTAGCATTTTCGTTCTTTATCGACTTGTAATCGGAAGCAGGTTCGGAAACCGATTTCTGCAATTGGTTCGAAAACCGCTTATAAAAAGGATACTGCGAGATACTCCGACATCTGAGGAGATATTTAACGCTGGTAAAGGATGGGGTGTTAGCCTTATTACAATAAGAGAGGAGTCGAAAAAGGCAGGCCTGTCTTTAAACGAGTTGGTTGGTGAGGAGGACTTGATAATACTTACATTGGAGGCAGCAGACGATTTCATATCCAGGCCTGGTGTAGGGGAGAAGATAAATGTGGGTGATAGGCTTCTGGTATATGGAAGAAGCGAATCTATAAAAAGACTTCTAGCTTGATACGCTTATAATCGCATTAGATTGATTGGACTTGCGTTACTTACAACAGGGGCAAATCTAGAAGGATTTGGGGGGTATACTGCTAGCTGTCCATTTAACTGCAACTGTGGGTTCGTAATCGCCAGTTAGATCCATTTGTTCCACACGGTCACTGCTGGCTGTAGTAGAAGTAAAGAAAGCAATTACAGGAATCATCATTATCGCCATTACCTCTTGCGTTGCTCACCTCCTGCCGCTGTGCCAGTAAGGTCTTTCTTTAGCTCTATACTAATCTTGTTATAATTATTCATAGTCGGGATTCCGTTTATATAGTTCTTTTCAACCTTATTTATACCCACCAGTATTGTCTCCCTTTGTTTATCAATGACTACAGGTTGGTTCTGTAAAACAGGAAGTGCATTAATACCTTGGGATGATTACAACCAGAGTCTGGGCTTCAAGAGTGCTTCCCCAACATAGCCTGCAAGCTTATGAGGCTCTACTTTAAACGAGCTTATCCTGGTCACGCGCCACCTCCTCCGGGCTAGCCAGCTGCGAATCCATAAGAACCAAAGGGCCGTCAATATAACCGTACCGATAAATCCGACCACGGTAAAGTAGCCCCAGTGCCATCCCAGATCAGGCATATACTTGAAATTCATCCCGTATACCCCTGCCAACAAAGTCAGGGGCAGGAAAATAGTTGCCACAATAGAGAGTACTCTCATAGTTTCGTTCTGACGGTTTGCTACAGAGGATAAATGGGTAGCAATTGTATTATCCGCTCTATCCCTGAGCGATTGAATAAGGTCTTCAATCGTCACGATGTGGTCGTAGATATCACGGTAAAAGACGGTCGCTTCATCGCTTATGACCGGGAATTCGCGCCTGCTGAGACGATTCAAGAGCTCACGTTGGGGTGACATGACCCGGTGCAGTCTGAGAATGGAGCGCTTTAGCTTGAGAATAGCTTCCAGTGTGGACTGCTGTGGGTATCGAATCACCTCTTCCTCAATGTTTTCAGTAACATCGTTCATCGCGTCCACAGTGGGCATTACGTTATTGACCAAGGTGTCAACTATGGTATAAGCAAGGAAATCCGAACCGCGCTTCATGGGGCGTCCGTCGCTCTCAACGAGCCTGCTTATCGATTGGACGCTGTGAAGAGGAAAATCGTGACTGCTAACAACGAAGTTAGGGCCGAGGAATATGGCTAATTCCGTTGTCTCCACTATATCCGATTCTACAGAGTAGTTCACGCCATGAACTATGAAGAAGATATAGCTACCGAAATCATCTACCTTGGGTGGGTGTATATTTTTACTGACACAGTCTTCTATAGACAATGGATGAAAACCAAAGACTCGCGATAGGAATTCACCGTCTCGTTCCGTGTTCTCGCTGATATCTACCCAGAGCAAGCCTTCTTTACGTTGGAAAGCAACTGAAATATCTTCTTCGCTAAGGTCACGGTGCAAGTCGCCATCAGGTCCTAAATAGTACGCTTTAAACGGCATTATTCACCTCCACATATATAAAATCTTCCAATGGACAAATGGATTAGAATAAGTATATAGTCTTTGATTCAATTTACAAGATTGTGTTGGAAACGAACCAAGAAATATGCTATAAATCGTATGGGGTAAAATGATGGGTTCTTTAACCTGGATTGGAATTGTATTGTGTCTCAGTCAGTCTGCGATATTCTCAGGCCTCAATCTTGCGGTATTCAGTATCAGCACACTTAGACTTGAAGTTGAAGCTTCTAATAATGACAAAGGGGCGCTAAGAGTACTTTCTTTGCGTAAGGACTCAAACTTCGCCCTCACAACTATATTGTGGGGTAATGTAGGGGTAAATGTAATATTGGCGCTTTTAGCCAATTCTGTACTGGCTGGGGTACTGGCTTTTCTGTTCTCAACCGTGGTAATTACTTTATTTGCAGAGATAATGCCGCAAGCTTACTTCTCACGGCATGCCCTGAAGATGGCATCTTTACTATATCCGGTTTTGCGATTATACCAAATTCTGCTCTTCCCGGTTGCCAAGCCAACAGCGAAGCTACTTGATTACTGGCTCGGGCCTGAGGGTATCCGCTTCTTTGCAGAAAGGGATTTTATGGAAGTAATTAGAAAGCATATGAAATCAAGCGATACCGATATCGACGATATTGAAGGTAAAGGTGCTTTAAATTTCTTGGCTATAGATGACCTCGCTGTGATACAAGAGGGGGAGCCGATAGATCCTCAAAGCGTGATAAGCGTTCAATTCGTAGATGGCTCGCCAGTCTTCCCTAAATTTAAAAAATCTCCGTCTGATCCCTTTCTTCAGCAGATTCAGGCTTCTGGCAAGAAATGGGTAATTTTAGCAAATAGCGAGGGTAAACCTCAAATAGTTCTCGATGCCGATGGTTTTCTTCGAGCGGCACTTTTTCAACGCAGTAGAGTCGATCCGCAAAAGTATTGCCATAAACCGATTATTATAACTGATGTGAAATTGCCACTTGGGGAGGTTATTCAACGACTGAAGGTAGAGAGTGAAAGACCGGGTGATGATGTAATAGACAAGGATATCATACTGGTTTGGTGGGGAACCACAAAACAAATTATAACTGGTGCCGATATACTTGGAAGACTCATGCGGGGTATTGTGGCACAGACAACCCCTCTAATCAGAGAAGATTCGCTTGAAACTGACAAGAAAAAACGTGGATATACTTTGCTGCGGGGTAAAAGGCGTATAAATAAAGAGGGGAAATAGCCACAAATTAACCATATTGATCTCATATAACAGAAAAGGATGCCTTTTGGAACAGTGAATATTGTTCCTTTTTTATATTAAACCCATATTTTCCTCTAGCTTCACATAGAAAAAGGTCCGCACAAAAATACGCGTGGCCCCCAGTTTCAGCGAATAAACCTGATTACCCCGCTTAGCGCTCCCTTATTCTTGTCGACCCCGGTTCACTGGCTTTACGATTGGCCGATTGGGGGTGAACTGTTGTCAAGAATAATCGATCACATGCAGGCGCTATCTTTGAATAGAGTTTCGCACGTCCCGGAAGACTTTAGATGTTACTGAGGCCTGTCTTAAGTTCCACCCACTACCGAGGCAACGGCATAGTCCCGGGAGTGAGACAGGCTGATAGCGAGCTCTTTTATCGCCAGCTTGTTTGCCCGGCGGCGTGCCCTTCCGTGGAGGAAGACGAGCGGAGCCCGTCGCTTGTTGGACAGTATCTCGATATCGCGCCAGGAAACGCCCCGCCTCCCCGTACCCAGCGCCTTCATCACCGCTTCTTTTCCGGCGAACCGGACGGCCAACTCCGGCACCCTGCCGCGGCAGAAATCAAGCTCGGCCCCGGTATATATGCGTCCCAGGAACCTTTGCCCCCAGCGGTCGATGACTCCCTGGACCCGTTCTATCTCGATTATATCCACGCCGACGCTATACATAGGCACAACAACAAACCAAAAAGAGCTCGTGGCTAAAAGTATACCATAAGAGAGATGTCCTCACTATGGCACCCTGCTTCACCCTGGAAGTCCTTCGCCTAACCTCTTTGCCTCCAGACTGCTTCAATGCAGGCAACAGGCAGCCACTAGATTTTATATTATTTACGATACTCTCATAAGGGAAAACCGACAGTGTATCCCTGACACACAGCATGGTGAAATGTTGACTTTCGCAGCGTTTACGGATAGACTTTCACGTGAATTCCACGCACAAAAGCGCCTCTAAAACACCAAATCTAATACTAAGAAGGGGTAGAAAATGCCAGAGAAGGAAATTACAGCAGGATTTCTTCCTCGATACCGGGTTCTAGATCTGGCTGATGAGAAGGGTACCTATTGCGGTAAGCTTCTCGGCGACCTCGGGTCTGACGTGATAAAGGTTGAACCCCCGGGAGGGGACAGAGCGAGGTCCCGAGGTCCATTCTACAAGAATGAGGTTCATCCAGAGAAGAGCCTGAGCTTCCTCTATTTCAACACCAGCAAAGGCTCGATCACGCTGAACCTCGAGGATAGCACTGGCCAGGCTATCTTCAAGAGGCTAGTCGAGAAAGCGGATGTAGTTGTGGAGAGCTTCCCCGTGGGGTATCTTGCCAGCCTTGGGCTGGGTTATTCTTCGCTGCGGAAGATCAACCCCAAGCTGGTGATGAGCTCCGTCACCCCGTTCGGCCAAAAAGGTCCTCTGAGCGGCTACAAGGCCGCCGATATCAATATCATGGCCATGAGCGGCTATATGCAACTTATCGGCGAGCCCGACCAGCCGCCGCTGGTGCTCGGCGGCGAGCAGTCATTTTACCCCGCGGCACAGTATGCAGCAACCGGCACATTAGCTGCCCTTTTCTATAGGGATGCCACCTCCGGGAAGGGACAGCACGTGGATGTGTCCATGCAGGAAGCGATGATAACCTTCTATCACGAGCAGATGCCAGTATCGATGTGGAGGAAGACGAAGGAGAACGTGGCACGGGTAGGGGTAATGGATGCCATGGTCACGCCCTGCGGCCTCTATCCCTGTAAAGACGGCTGGATTTCGATGTGCGTAGTAACCCCTCTGGAATGGGATACACTGGCACAGTGGATGCACGAGGTAACGGGCAACGATGAAGTCCTGAAAGATGAGTACAAGGGCGGGCTTATCGACCGCATGCCGGTCCGCGATATGGTAAACGTGCTGGTGATAGAATTCACCGACAGGCTTACCTCACGGGAACTCTTCCTCGAGGGCCAGAAGCGCAAGCTAGTGGTTATGCCAGTGAACGACGTGCCTTCACTCGTCGACGATGCCCAGCTTAATTCACGTGGCTTCTGGGTAGAGCTCGACCATCCCGTGGTAGGCAAGATGAAGTACCCTAAAGGCGCGCTATACAGCGACGCCATCGGGGCACCCCGAAAGGCAGCCCCGCTGCTGGGTGAGGACAACGAGAGAATCTACTGTGACGAGCTGGGATATTCCAAGGAAGACCTGGCAGTGCTACGCACCGCAGGCGTAATCTAGAGCCTTGAAGAACGCGTGAAAGAAAGGAAGGATAAGGCTATGACAAAGAAAGCTCTTGAGGGTGTAAGAGTCATAGAATTCGGGCTTTACATAGCACTACCTCTAGCCACACGCCTGCTGGCTTCGATGGGAGCAGAGGTTATCAAGGTCGAGACACTCACATCTCTTGACATGTCGTGGTACGGTCCCCTCTACGCAGGCGGGGCATTGCAGCTCGAGTACCGACCACTCAAACGGAACGTTACCCTCAATGTGCGCAAGCCGAGAGGCAAAGAGGTCATGGAAGAGTTGCTTAAGAAAAGCGACGTGTACATTACCAACCTTGGGGCGGGAGCCCTGGCCAAGTATGGTCTGCCCTTCGACCATGTTCAATCGCTGAAGAAAGACCTGATCGTACTATGGCAGACCGGGTTAGGTAGCACAGGACCCTACGGAGGCTATAAGGCATACGGGAGGCTGATGCAACATGCCTGCGCCATATCCACCATGAGCGGTACACCTGACAACCTCGGCGTAGCAAACGTCTCCTACTCCGACTACCATACCTCGGTGTTCAACGCTATGGCAATTATAGGAGCACTGGATAGACGGCGCCGCACGGGCGAGGGCTGCTTTATCGAGTGCCCCATATACGAGTCCGGTGTAGTCACCGTGGGTCCCGCCTTCCTGGATTACCAGGCAAACGGAGTAGTCCCCGAGCGGAGAGAGAACAGGCACCGCTTCTTTGCCCCCCACGGCGCGTACCCGTGCAAGGGAACAGACAGGTGGTGCACCATTGCGGTGACCAACGAGGAGGAATGGAAGGCCTTCTGCGGCGTCATCGGCAATCCCGCGTGGACCAAGTCTCCGCAGTTCGCCACCGCCGCTGACAGGGTCAAGAATGTGAAAGATCTGGATCGGCTGATAGGGGAGTGGACTTCAACGCGCATCGCCCATCAGGTCATGGCAAGAATGCAAAAGGCAGGGGTGCCAGCGGGAATCGTGTCCAAGGGAGAAGACCTGGATAAAAGTGAGCATCTGAAGAGCCATGATTTTTACAAGGAAGCCGAATACTACGCCGCTGACTTCCAAAAGCCGGGCGTAACGTGGCCCGTAGCGGGGAAATCGCCAGTCTTCTCAGAGCCAATCGGGTTATCTGAAACTCCTTGCCAGTTCGGGCCCATGCACAAGGTAGGGCAGGATAACAACTATGTCTACGGCAAACTTCTGGGTATGTCGAAGGAAGAGATCAAGCAACTGACAAAAGAGGGTGTGTTCGCCTAGTACAAAAGGGCACGATTGCAGTTCAAATTATATTTCATCTCAAGGAGGATACCTCAATGGCTACGAACCGCTTGACAAACCCCAAAGCTATCGATATGGAGTGCCTGATGAGCACCAAGGAAGGCGCGGTAAGCCGGGACCCCGCGATGATAGAGGCGTTGAAGGAGTATTTCAAGACGTCAGGAATGCGCATAAAGACCGAAGACGAACAGGCACAAGACTGGAGAGACGCCGGTGTACAGGTGGTAATCCTCACAGCTACAGGCAAGCCCTTCGGCTTCACCGAGTTCGAGCAAATAAAGGACAGGCACAACTACATAGGCCAGCTTAAGAAGGACTATCCCGATGTCGTCCTGGGTTTCTGGGTAGGGCTTCCCCTCGACTGGGGTGTTTGGACAGCACTGAAAGAGGTGGAGAGGTGCATCAAGGATCTGGGAAGCTTCGGCGTTTTCATCTCGGGAATGGCTGGAATTCCAGCCAATGACAAGACGTGGTGGCCCTTCTATGAACTATGTCAGGAGGCGAAGGTCCCTATCAAGATTACGGTAGGTGCGACAGCCGGCGGCGCAGGGCAGGGGGGAGGAATGGGCATACGCCTGGGGACCGAAAACCCGATCCCTAACGTGGATGACGTCGCCGCAGCTTTTCCCGGCCTGACCATCATCGGACATCATTACCCCTGGCCCTTCATTGATGAGATGGTAGCGGTGATGATACACAAAGATAATGTGTATTGCGAGGTGCATGGCTGGCGGCCCAAGTATCACCACGAGGTATTTAAGAGAGAACTGAACACCCGCGTCAAGAACAAGATAATGTTTGGCTCTGACTACCCCTTCTTCCAGTATGAAGTACTGTTCGGGGACTGGGAGGTAGCCGGTCATAAGCCGGAGGTGCTGCAGAACCTCTACCTCAATACTGCGCGGAAGGTGTTAGGGTTAGATCAGGAACCCAAGTAAATATAAAACTCGCGAAAACGGAGGCAAGCCCAATGGAGTTCAGTTTTACTCCCGAGCAAGATCGTTTGCGCCTAGAGGTGCGAGAATTCCTACAAAAAGAGGTCACGGATGAGAGCAGGATGGATTTCAGATTCGACCGGCAGTATGGCCCCGACACCTGGAGAGTCCTGCGCGGTCTTGGGGAAAGGGGCTGGCTCTGTCCTGCATGGCCCAGGGAACTGGGCGGTATAGGGGCTTCACCTCTGGACAACTACGTCATTCAGGACGAGATCTCTTATGCCTATGCACCGACTCCATTCGCAGTGATTTCAGCCATGGTTGTCGGCCCCACCCTGCTCTTACACGGAAGCGAGGAACAGAAGAAAAAATACCTGCCGATGATAGCCCGCGGCGAAGTTGAGTTCTCCATGGGTTATACCGAGCCCCAGTCGGGCTCAGACCTCGCCTCGCTGTCACTCAGAGCCGACGACAAGGGTGAATACTACCTGGTCAACGGGCAGAAGATGTTCAGCACCAAGGCCGATTTCGCAGACTACGGATGGGTAGCGGTCAGGACCGATCCCGATAATCCCAAGAAGCATAAAGGTATATCGCTGCTCATTATAGACCTTAAGAACACCCCGGGCATCACCATCAACCCCATCTACAACATGAGCGGCTATCACTCAACCGAGGTCTTCTACGATGACGTCAAAATTCCGAAGGAGAATCTGGTCGGCGAGCTGAACCAGGGCTTTTACATCATCGGAGCAGCACTCCTCTTTGAACGGGCGATTTCAGTCAGCGGGTTTCACCGCCCGCTGGAAATGCTCGTGGATTATGTCAAGAATACCAGGCGTGGCGGGAAGCTATTGTCTGAAGACCCACTCGTGCGGCGTAAGATCGCCGAGATAGAGATGAAGTTCGCTGTGACCGGCGTGATCGCTCGCCGCCTCTCCTGGATGCAGGAGGAAAAGCTGTTTGCCCTGAATGAGACCGCAATGGCTAAGCTGCTCAGCACCGAACTGGTTTACGACCTGGCCAACGTGGGCATTCAGGTAATGGGCCCTTACGGAGAACTGGTGTCCGACTCCAAATACGCAGAGCTCCAGGGTTGGTTTGCGCATATATATCAGGAATCTCCGCACTACAAAATAGCCGGCGGCACCTCTGAGATTCAGAGACAGATCATCTCTACCCGAGGGTTAGGTCTCCCCAGGGGTTAGTTCCGACTTACAGGCGAAGCTGCAGCCATAAAACGGAGAATTGTGACTGATTTATGGGCAATCTGAGAGGTTTGCCTTTGAGCAATTCAAAAGGCGCTGAGAAGACCAATATAACGGGTTGCGTTTTCAACATAGAGCGGTTCGCGATCCGCGACGGCCCGGGGATCAGGACCACCGTTTTCTTTAAAGGTTGCCCGCTGAGATGCCTGTGGTGCAGTAATCCTGAATCCATGCAGCCACACCCGCAGCTTTTCCACTTTGTCCATTTATGCACGAGATGCTATCGGTGCGTCAAGGCATGCCCCAATGGAGCAACCAGAGTGGGTCCCGAGGGCGCGATAGAAATAGACCGCAGCCTGTGTAAGAACTGCGGTGAGTGCGTGGATGCATGCCCCAACAAGGCCAGAGAGATGAGCGGGAAGATTATGACTGTCGAAGAGGTCCTGGAGGAGGTGAAGAAAGACTCCCTGTTCTACCAGAACTCAGGCGGGGGGATTACTGCGTCAGGAGGCGAGCCGACGCATCAGCCGGAATTCCTCTGGCACCTTTTCGCAAAGAGCCACGAGTCAGCTATCCACACGTGCCTGGACACCTGCGGATACGTGAAGACCGAGACCCTGCAAGGGATTCTGGAGCATACCGATTTGGTCCTTTACGACATCAAGCATATGGATCCAGCCAGACACAAGGAGCTTACCGGCGTCGATAACAGTCTAATCCTGGAAAACGCAAGAGTGGTTGCTGCCAGCAGGCCAATGAGAATAAGAGTGCCTCTCATTCCAGGGTACAACGATTCGGCAGAGAACCTCAATGCCCTGAGCAAGTTCATGGCTGAGCTGGGGCTCAAGAGAATCGATCTTTTGCCCTATCACGCGCTGGGCAAGCAGAAATACGAAAGATTGGGCATGGAATACAAACTGGGCGACCTCAAATTATATGAGAGTGAACAGGTGGCAGCTATCAAGACAGCTCTTGAGTCTCATGGGCTGGAAGTCGGAGTAGGCTAAATATATTTAGATTTTGAATTTGCCTGCGACCCGAGCGCAGGCCGGGGGTTTATGATTTCAAGTTTAGCATTTCGGATTTGGTGATAAGCTACAGTTCATACATAACTATTTAGTCCGTTTTCGTAGTTCAAGGAGGAGAGTATGGATTACGCCCTTAACGAACAACAGGAAATGCTGAGGAATACGGCCCGCGATTTCCTGGCGAAGGAATGCCCCAAGACCCTGGTACGCGAAATGGAGAAAGACGAGAAAGGCTATTCGCCGGGACTGTGGAAGAAAATGGCGGATCTGGGCTGGATGGGCCTGGTATTCCCCGAGGAATATGGCGGCAACGGGCTGAGCATCCTCGATTTAACCATCCTCCTCCAGGAAATGGGCAGGGCGATTGTTCCCGGTCCGTTCCTTTCAACGGTCGTCTGTGGTGGGTTGACTATCTTGAAATGGGGAAGCGAAGAGCAGAAAAAGGAAATACTGCCCAAGATAGCCAAAGGTGAACTGATACTAGCCCTGGCACTCACCGAACCCAGCGCCAGCTACGATGCGGCGGATATCACTGTTCAAGCGGTTCCCGACGGAGATGACTTCGTTATCAGCGGCACCAAGCTCTTCGTTGAAAACGCACATGTTGCTGATTATCTGATATGTGCCACCAGGACCAAGAGCAGTGAGAACAAACAAGACGGGATCACCCTCTTCCTGGTGGACGCCAAGAGCCCAGGAATAAGCTGCACCCTGTTGAAAACGTTCACCGCCGACAAGCAGTGTGAGGTCGTTTTCGATAAGGTACTGGTTCCCAAAGCAAACATGCTCGGTGAGCTCAACTGGGGATGGGAGATAGTGGAGGACATCATAGAACAGGCAGCGTTTTCCCAATGCCCCTGGATGATGGGTGGGGCCGAGCAAGTTCTGGAAATGTCCGTTAATTACGCCAAGGAAAGGGTTCAGTTCGACCGACCTATTGGAAGTTTCCAGGCCATCCAGCACAAGTGCGCCAATATGTCAACAGATGTCGCAGGCGCAAGGGATATCATCTATCAGACGGCCTGGAAGATAAGCGAGGGGCTTCCGTACAAAATGGACATCTCAATAACGAAAGCTTGGACCTGCGAGGCTTACCGAAAGGCCTGCGTTGAGGGAATCCAGATTCACGGAGGAATTGGCATCACCCAGGACCATGACGCACAACTCTACTACCGCCGTGCCAAGGCGATGGAAACCGCCTTCGGGGATGCTGATTACCACCTCGAACTGGTAGCTCGCCAGATGGGCCTATAACAGCCAGCATTATTCATGATGATTGCAAGAGTAGGGGCACGGCATGCCGTGCCCCTACTCTCTGGGTAAGCGGGACGACGTCGTCCCGCTTACCCAGAGTCACTAAATGCTCAACCTCATCCCCTCATAGCTCAAGGATATGTCCACCCCAAGGCTCTTTGCCACCTGCTCAACCTCTTCCTTGATCTCGTCCTCGAACACGGGGCTGAGGTGGATAATCATCACCTGCGGCAGATAGCCCCTGGTTCTCCTGAATCCGGCCAGTTCCTCACCAAGCAGACGAGGCGTGAGGTGTCCAGAGGAGACAGCGTGCGCTTCCAGCCTGTTAGGCAGTGTCATATCGATGAACAGCAGTTGCGGCGATATGTTTTCCCAGCATGAGGACAAACCGGGCCCTGTATCCCCGCTATAAAAGAGGCTTCTTCCCTCATCAGAAGTAATCTGATACCCCACCGCAGGGACACCATGCTTCACAGGGACCGCCAGCACCTTGTAGCCGCCGATAATCTCGACCTTGTGGGGCTCCAAGGGACAGAATTCCAGCGGAGGGTTGGCGGCAGGTATCTTAGTAAAGTCAGGGTATATAACGCCGTTGAGAATGTGATCAGAGATAGCGTGGAGCGTGCTGGCCTGAGAATAAACTCGGATATTCTTCTCAAAATGCGAGATATTGAGAGCAATAGCGGGCACATCCCTCACGTGGTCGTAGTGGCAGTGGGTGAGCAGAATATGACTCACCTTTTCCTGCTCTGAAAGAGAAAGGCTGGAGGTAAGCGCCCCGGCGTCCACTGCAATAGTATCGTCGATGAGCAGGGTCGTCAGCCTTGTAGTCGCCGATTCAATATTGTGTGCTCCCAAAACCCTGATCTCCATTTCGCGTTCTCCTTTCTCAAGTAGTCGCTCTCAGCGGGTAACCAGCAGGGGATTGAAATCAGTGTCGTAGTCGTAGGTATCGATGTCTTCTTTTCTCTTCAGGTAGTTCACCACGGCGTAGGTAAAAGGGGTGGCCACCACCTCGTAAATGGTCTTGACCAGCCAGTGGGTAATGATTATGCCGCCAATGACAACCCCGGGCAGGGTGCCGCCGAAGGCGATGGCGATGAAAACCGAGGTGTCCAATCCCTGACCGACGATAGTGGAGCCAATAGTCCTGGCCCATAGAAATCGCCCCTTGGTCTTGACTTTCATCTTGGCCAGGACAAAGGAATTGGCGAACTCGCCAACAAGATAAGCGGCAAACGAGGCTGCCAGAATCCGGGGGGTATAGCCTAAAATGCGATCATATGCGGTCTGAACATCGGCATCAAGCGCCGGGATTTGCCCCGCCACCCAGAAAGCTCCGACTGCGATCATGTTGCAGAAAAACCCCAGCCATATAACACGGCGTGCCTGTCGATAACCGTAGACCTCGGTGAGAATATCACCAAATATGTAGCTTAGGGGAAAGATGACTATGGCAGCGGGCAAAGGCGCCGGTAGTTCCAGACCGCCAAGCCTCCATGAACCAACGCCCAGGGTTATCAGCTTAACAGCGATAATATTCGCCGTAATGAGGCAGGTAATGAATATAGCGGCAACAACAAGGAACCGTTGCGAGACGACCATCGACTTCTAAATCCAGCGCCGTGAGCGGAAGAAAAAGAGCATACCCCCGATGATACCGACCATGGCTATGATTATTCCGGCAAAGACTGCCGGGCTGTCAATAGGCATGGGATAGATATTCATCCCTAAGATGCTGGCAATAAGCGTCAGGGGCAGTATTATCGTCGAGATGATAGTCAGCACCCGGATAACCTCGTTGATGCGAAACGAGGTCAGCGCATTATTGGTATCGCTGAGACCCTCCACTACCTCTTTGTAATCTTCGAGGGTATCCCGAATTTTGCGCAAGTGGTCTGCGATATCTCCGAAATAGATTTCGGGATCCTCCTTGAAGATGGGCCACTCCTTTTGCTCCAGTGTCTCCACTGCCTCCGTCTGAGGCTTAATTATGCGCCTAAGTGAGATGATATCGCGGCGAAGTACCGCTACACCGGCAACCGTGCCTCGGGGGTTCTCCCCAAAGATGCGGTCCTCCACCTCCTCAATGTTATCGCCGATCTTGAACAAGATGGGGAGGCAATAGCTAACGAGCCTATCGAGGATTTTATACAGCAGATAACCAGGGCTCCGGCCCATGTTTTCCTCTCGTGCCTTCTCGTTCGTTTGACACGTTTTAAACAGACTCACCAGTGGCTTGAGGTCCCCCTGATGTAAAGTGATCAGGTAATCTTCGCCGACGAAGACAGAAACCTGGCTCGGTGTGGTGACGCCAGCTTGGAGATTGAACACCGGGAAATGGAACACCATAAAAAAATAGTCTTCGTACTCGTCGATCTTTGGCATCTGGATTTTACTTAAACAGTCATCCAGATCGAGAGTATGAAAGGGGTAATTCTCGGCAAGATACTTTGTCTCTTCCTCCGTGGGCCTCTCGATATTGACCCAGGTTAGCTTTTGCCATGTAATAGATCCAACGCTCGGCTCCATTTTGGTTACAGTGGATGTAACCACATCAGGCCCATGTCTTCTCCCAACCGGAGGTCTGGTTATCCGTCTTATCTTCATCAGTAAGGAAACAACTCCAGTTGATAATCAGATGGAAGAAAGATACCTCTCGGCGGAGATGGCAGCGGTTGCCCCGTCACCCACAGCACTGGAGACCTGCCGTGCCGAACCCGCACGTATATCGCCGGCAGCGAATATACCAGGCACCCCTGTTTCCATCTGGTCATTCACCAGTATAAAGCCTTCTTGAGATAAGGCAACCACCCCCTCCAGATAGCCTGTGTTGGGGCGTAACCCAACAGCTACGAAAATGCCCGAAACCCCCAGTTTTGATTTTGTCCCGGTTTTCACATTTCGCAACCCCAGTTCCCTGACCTGGCCATCTCCTCCGATGGATTCAACCACCGTATCCCAGAGAAACTCTATCTTGGGCCGGGCAAGGGCCCCTTCACTAAGTATCTTTGTCGCCCTAAGCTGGTCACGACGGTGGATTACAATCACTTTAGAGGCAAACCTCGTAAGAAAAAGGGCATCGTTGATAGCAACATTCCCACCTCCCACTACCGCTATCACCTGATCCTTGAAAAAGGCGCCATCGCATGTGGCACAATAGGATACCCCCCTACCCCTGAGCTCCTCCTCCCCAGGCACACCCAGCTTGCCATGCTCGGAGCCGCCAGCGATGATAAGTGCCTTCGCACGATACTGACCCTCACTTGTATGCACTATCTTCTCCCCCTCCCCAACCTCAACCCCCTCAACCTCGGCCATGATTATCTCAAGGCCATACTTCGTTGCCTGCTGTTCCATCAACGAGCCCAGCTCAGCCCCAGAGATACCCTGGGGAAACCCAGGGTAGTTCTCCACGAGCTCTGCATTGATTATCTGGCCACCAGGGATGGCCCTTTCAATCAATAACGTGGACAACCTTGCCCTGGTGGCGTACAAGCCAGCACTGAGACCAGCAGGCCCACCACCGATAATGATTAACTGGTAGGAATTACCCATATTTCAACTCCCGGATAAACACAATGTAAGCGTTCAGTCATCAGCTTTAAGCTCCCTGCAAAATCTGTAGGGGCGTATGGTCATACACCCCTACTTTTTTTAAACTGAACGCTGAGTGCTTATAGCTGAACACTTGCTTTTTAGGTCAGAGTAGCATCCAAGTGCTTCTTCAGTTCCGCCTTGGACCTGAGTCCCACGATCTGCGTCATCGGCTTACCTTCTTTGAATAGCAATAGAGTGGGAATGCTACGAATGCCGTAATCTGTTGCCGCCTTGGCGTTCTCATCTACATTGACCTTACCAAATCCTACCCGTCCCTCGTACTCGCCGGCTAACTCCTCCACCATAGGAGCAATGGCGCGACATGGGGCACACCAGGGTGCCCAAAAATCGACCAAGAACGGCGTCTTAGCCTCGATCACGACTTCGTTGAAGTTCTTGTCATCCACACTTAGCGGCTCAGCCATATGTACCTCCGTAACAGCTTTATTGACAGGCTAACCCTTGATAGCCCCGGCCAGGTCCTGCAACACCTCTCGCTTAGCGGTGATAATTGCATTCCTTATCGCATCGGCATCGCTACGACCATGGGCTACGATGACATTGCCGTTGACGCCGAATAGAAGAGCGCCGCCATATTCCCGATAGTCCAAGGTGCCGATAATGGAGTGGAAGGTAGGCTCAAGGAGATCAGCAGCCTCCATAAAATTCGGGTTCTCAGCCACAGCCTTTCTCAGAGCGCCAAGAAGCATTTCACCAAGGCCTTCGCCCAGCTTGAGCAAGACATTGCCGGTGAAACCGTCGGTTACAATCACATCAGCCCGCCCACTGGCGATATCTCTACCCTCAACATTGCCAATGAAATTGAGCTTGGATTTCCTCAGCATCTTGTGCGCCTTCTGAACCATCTGACTGCCCTTTGTATCCTCTTCACCACTTGAGAGAAGCCCGATTCGAGGGCTTTCCACGCCGAAGATCTTCTGCATATAGATACTGCCCATTTTGCCGAACTGAGCCAATGACATCGGCTTGCAATCAGCGTTCGCCCCAAGGTCAAGGCAGAGAACCGGTCCCGTAGGGAAAGGGAAGACCGCGCCCAGGGCGGGACGGAAGATTCCTTTCGTTCTACCCAAGATCAGAGTGGCCGCGGCCATCACTGCCCCAGTATTACCCGCAGAGACAAATGCCGCGACCTCCCCGCTTTTAATCAGATGTATCCCGACTACAATGGATGAATCCCTCTTTTCCTTAACCGCCGGGACCGGGCGCTCCTCCATGGATATAACTTCGCTGGCATGGACAACGCTTACCCCGCATCCAGCAGGGTCATGGTTATTCAGTTCCCCCCGCACCACGTTCTCCTGCCCCACCAACACAATCTCTATCTTGTCGTCATCGACTGCTGCAATTGCCCCCTTTATTAGCTCCCCAGGGGCATGATCACCACCCATGGCATCCAAAGCGATCCTGATTTTATTAGATACCTTTTGCCTGGGCACTCTCCGTTCCCTCCCATAGGTCGCAACGCCCACCCCAGTAGGCGACGACCTCGTCATTTTGCAATATTCGGGCGACCTCACAGCGATCAGAGCACGCTTTGCATTCAAAGGAGGAGGTGCGATAGCCCGCTTCGCTCGCCTCGAACCCGATGAAGCCAGTCGATTTGCCATTGCAGAACATCTCTTCGCGAACTAGCAGTGCCGCCCCTATAGCCCCCATCGCCTCGTGATAAACTGGGACCATAACCTCGGTGTTCAAGCTTTCTTCGAAGGCATGGACAACCCCTTGATTAAAGGCTACCCCACCCTGAAATACAATAGGAGATAGCATCTCTCTCCCCGCAGCAACATCATTCAAGTAATTGCGAACCAGAGCCTGACACAGACCATAGATTATATCGTCTGTGTCATGTCCCATCTGCTGCTTGTGTATCATATCAGACTCAGCGAATACAGTACACCGCCCATCGATGTGCACAGGAACTCTACTCTGGAGCGCTTGCTCTCCGAAGTCCTCGATTCTCATATTGAGCCGTGCTGCCTGCCGATCGAGGAAGCTGCCAGTGCCAGCGGCACAAACCGTGTTCATGGCGAAATCGACCACCATGTTATCTCGGACGATGATTAGCTTCGAATCCTGGCCCCCGATCTCAATGATGGTGCGCACATCCGGGATATAATGCAGGGTGGCAACGGCCTGTGCGGTGATCTCATTCTTAACCAAATCCGCCCCCAAGATAACCCCTGCCAAGTACCGGGCGCTGCCCGTAGTACAAACGCCCTGAATGGTGCCCCCAGGGGGGAGATATTTCCGAATCTCCCTGAGTCCCTGCTGGACAACGACGATCGGCTTGCCTTCAGTGCGAAGATAATTGTAGGCGACAAGCTCACCTCCCCCGGTCACCAAGGCAAACTTGGTAGTAACCGAGCCAACATCGACGCCGAGATAGATATTCATTTCACCCCGCGATCAGTCAAGCTGTCCGTATTCTTGCCATTTTCTGGACTAGTATAGATACAAACAACTAACGGGTCAAGCATTTTTACTCGTCAATACTATTGGTTGCAAACCACCTCGCCACTCAGTTTATCGCGTTCTCTATGTGTTCCAACCGTGAGATTCCGTCATCGTCGTTGAGTTCCACCGCAACCACGTCGATGCGCCACGACGAAGGCGCATTATTAAGGGTCTGGATATAGGCATTGGCCAACGAGATCAGCTTCTCCCTCTTGGCAACGGTGACCGACTCTTCAGGGGTGCCAAAATCACAGATCTTCTTGGTGCGCACCTCAACAAAAACAAGGCATTCGTCCTGCCTGGCAACGATGTCGATTTCCCCCTGACGACAGCGGAAGTTCCTCTCAATGATTTCGTAGTCAAGCCCTTTCAAGAAATCTACTGCTAATTTCTCTCCCCTGGCCCCGACTTCTCTACGTGTTAACGGCATGCCCTTATCCGTTGCATCAGTTCTTCCCGAGCCAAGTCCGGTGAACCGATCCTGATGCAATAGACCGTTTGGGTCACTATGATTGAAAATAAACCTTTTGATGCGCTTCAACAACGCACTCACCGACAACCTCCCTTCTGCCATGGCACACCCCGATGCAATTTGCCCCAGGTCTGATATACCTTCTCCAATACGGTGCTATCATCACTGCTCACATACGAGCGAGCCTATTTTACCACCCGTAGTCAAGCATTTCAGAGCCAAAGTATAGCGCAAGCAATCCGTGGAACCGGAGGGGCTTATCCACGAGATTCTCCCCTCAAGATCTCTTAGCGGAATTAGCCTGAGAGGCCCTGAGACGCCCACAGCGCCCCCTGCGATTGAGACAGGGTGTTCCCCTGCAAATCCACCATTGCAGATAGTCTGAACTGGCCCCCATCGCCTCTGGCTGCACCTGGCTCCCATCCCTGGCTAATGCCCTGCCTTCCTCCCCTTAATTCGTGCGTAGGGGGTTCAGTCGCTAGGTTAGTTTCTGCAAAGGCGCCAGGCTCAGCAGGAATTTCTTGACCCCTGCATCCCCTTTGAAAGCGATGGTAACCTGATGGTCGCCACTTGCGGCCAAACAATTGACCACAATGCCGTCGCCGAACATGGCATGGTTAACATGATCCCCTGCTTTCAAAGGAGGCAGAGTGCGCGTCTCTACGGCCTGGGGCTCATGTTCCTTCCCTGCAGACGGTATGTGGGTGATAGCAGATGGGTGAGGATGTGCTCGCTTAGAAAGTGAATCCCCCGGCGAGGACAGCAGGTGCGACGGGATATCGCCCAGGAAGCGTGACGGGGGGTTGTGCGCGCTGCGCCCCATAAGGCTGCGGCGCAGAGCATGAACCAGATAGACCCTTTCCTTGGCTCTGGTTATCCCCACATAACACAGGCGGCGCTCCTCCTCCATCTGCGCCGGGTCAGGCATCGACTTAAAATGAGGCAGAATACCCTCCTCCATACCCACGATAAACACCACGGGAAACTCCAGCCCCTTAGCCTGGTGCAGGGTTATTAGCGTTACTGCATCGACTTTTTCGTCCAGATCGTCGACATCGGACACCAGGGCTACCTCTTCCAGAAAATAGGCCAGGCCATCCCGGGGCTCGAGGTCTCGGTATCCAGCAGCCACTGTGCGCAGTTCCAGGATATTATCCCACCTCTCCTCCCCATCCACACTATCCAACGTATATTTCTCATACCCGGTCCTCTCCAACACCAGGTCGAAGAGATCGACCAGATTCAACTCCTGGCTCTTCGCTATGACTTCATCGAGCATATTCAGGAAATCGCTCAGCGCCTGGATGCTTCGTGTCCCAAGCTGTGTTGGCTCGTCCCCCTGAGCTACAAGCTTGAGAGCGGCATAATATGACAGTCCCCTCTCGCTTGCCCACCGGGTGAGTTCAGCGATGGTGCGCTGCCCGATGCCACGTCCGGGCACGTTTATTATTCGAGCAAGGCTCACGCCATCATAAGGGTTATAGATCAGCCGGAGATAGGCCATGACATCTTTGACTTCACGCCGCTCATAGAAGCGTGTACCACCCACCAGCCTGTAGGGGAACCCATAGCGCACAAATGTCTCTTCAAGTGCGCGTGACTGCGCATTAGTACGATACATGATAGCGCAATCGCCAGCCTTCCAGCGACCATCAGCTGCCAGCCTTTCCAACTCACTGACCACAAAGTGCGCCTCCTCATGCTCGCTGTAGGTCTCTGCCAGGATAAGTGGAGTGCCAGCTTCGTTCTCAGTCCAGAGATTCTTCTCCTTTCGCTGCTGGTTGGCGGCGATTACATGGTCTGCGGCTTCAAGGATGGTCTGGGTGGAGCGATAGTTCTGCTCCAGGAACAAGACCTTGACATCGGGATAATCCTTCTCGAAGTCAAGAATATGGCGCAGGTCAGCGTGCCTCCAGGAGTAGATCGATTGATCAGGGTCTCCGACTACGCAGATATTACGATACTTCCCCGCCAGCTGCTTAGATAAGATGTATTGGGCGCGATTAGTATCCTGAAACTCATCGATCATAACATGCAGGTAGCGCGACTGATACTTGTCCAAGACCTTGGGGTGGTCGCGAAAGAGGTGCGCTGTCCTCATAATCAAATCGTCGAAGTCCAGGGCATTGCTCTCGCCAAGAAGCTCCTGGTAACGCTCATACACCCGCGCTACCACTTCTTCAAAGTAGTTGCCAACCAGACCCCGGTAATCCTGGGGGGCGAGGAGCTTGGCCTTAGCCGAGGAGATCGCTGACCCGATGCCACGCGGGGAATACTGCTTGGGGTCAAGTCCCACCTGCTCAATGCTGCGCTTGAGCAGGCTGAGATGGTCGCTGTCATCGTAGATGACGAAACCTCTGTCCAGCCCTATATGCCGTGATTCAGTACGCAGGATGCGGACGCAGGTAGCATGGAAGGTCCCCAGGGTCAGCCCCTCAACCGCCCGCCCGACCAGTTGATGGATCCTCTCCTTCATCTCGCGGGCTGCCTTGTTGGTGAAAGTGACCGCAAGGATGCGCTGAGGGCTGATACCGCAGACGGTAATGAGATAGGCTACCCGGTGGGCGATGACCCTGGTCTTGCCCGACCCCGGGCCCGCTACGATGAGCACCGGCCCCTCTATGGCCTCCACAGCCTCTCTCTGGGCAGGATTAAGACCGTCTAGAAAATCCATTTTGCACCAAGGCCATTATATCAGCGCGAGGGTGGCGACTTCAATAAAAGTCAGCGTAGGGTGGATGCATCGTAGCGAAACCCACCGTTTTCATCTCCCCTTTGGGAAGGTGGGTTCCATTTCATTTCACCCACCCTACCCTACTGATAAGTGCCCTTGGAAAAGAGGTCTGGTATGTTGACCGCACCCACGGCTTCCATTTGAGTATGACACCTCA
>Ga0114946_10000817_pt1 | contig 21241 bp, 16 predicted proteins | sample WalLakDeSediment_FD_88676 | JGI IMG/M metagenome (GOLD analysis project Ga0114946, IMG submission 88676) | Lake sediment microbial communities from Walker lake, Nevada to study Microbial Dark Matter (Phase II) - Walker Lake 11/02/13 Deep Sediment | ecosystem: Environmental > Aquatic >...
ACCGGTGCGCCGCACCTACGAGGCCGAGAGCTCCCTGGCCACCACATGGACCCCCGACGGGCGCCTGGTCTACACCACCACCCGGTACTCCACCCTCCCCCAGCCCCAGCTGGTGGCCATGGACCTGGAGCGGAACGCCCGGGAGAGAATCCCTCTTTATACCGCCACCGACGGCACCTATGACGAGGCCGGACGCACGCTCTATTTCGTCCGCCCCGCCTTCCACAACAACGTCACCAAGCGATACACGGGAGGGACGGCCCGGGACGTGTGGAAGTTCGAGGAGGGAGCCGCAGAGGCCGTGGAGCTCACCGGGGACTACGACGGCGAGAGCCACTCCCCCATGGCCTTGGAAGGTCGGGTCTACTTCGTCACGGACCGGGACGGGACCATGAACATCTGGTCCATGGATCCCGACGGCGCTGCCCTCCGCCAGCACACCTTCCACTCGGGGTGGGACGTGCAAAGCCCCGCCCTGGACCGGGGCCGGATCGTATACCAATCCGGCGCCGACCTCTGGCTCTACGACATGGCCGGCGACCGGGCCGCCGTGATCCCCATCTCTCTGGCCTCTGACTTCGACCAGCTGCGGGAGAAGTGGGTGGCGGACCCCATGGAGTACCTCACCTCCGCCCACCTCCACCCCCGGGGGGAGAGCGTAGTGCTCACGGCCCGGGGTCGGGTGTTCGTGGCTCCGGTGGGCAGAGGAAGGCTGATGCAGGCCTCCGTGAAGCCTGGCGTTCGCTACCGGGACGTGTCGTTCATGCCCGACGGGGAGCGGCTGGTGGGCCTGTCCGATGAGACGGGCGAGCTGGAGTGGGTGACCCTCCCGGCCACGGGAGTCGGAAGCGAGGAGCCCCTCACCACCGACGGCGCCATCCTTCGCTTCCGCGGCCATCCCTCCCCCGACGGGAGATGGCTGGCCTACACCGACAACAACCGGGACCTCTGGATCCTGAACGTCTCCACCAGGGCCAAGACCCTCGTCTCCCAGGACCGGGAGGGGGTGGGGAGCATGACATGGTCCCCTGATAGCCGCTGGCTGGCCTACGAGAAAACGGCCCCCAACAGCTTCACCCAGATCAAGCTCTACCGGGTGGAAGACGGCGTCCGGGGGGACGTGACCAGCGACCGGACAAACTCCTTCTCCCCCGCCTGGGAACCGGACGGGAAGTTCCTCTACTTCCTCTCGGACCGGAACCTGGTGTCGGTGGTGGGAAGCCCCTGGGGCCCCCGGGCCCCCACACCCTTCTTCGACCGGGCCAACGAGATCTTCCATGTGGCCCTGAGGCCGGACCTTCGATCCCCGTTCCAGCCCCACGACGAGCTGACCCGGGGAGGGGGGGCGGGGGACGAGGGATCCGCCCGCAGCGGGCGATCCGACGCTGGAGACGCCTCCGCTCGGGGCTCCGCCGCCCGGGCCTCCGCCGCAACCCGGGAATCGCCTCCCTCCCCGGTGGAGATCGAGCTGGCCGGGCTGGTGGAGCGCACCAGGCGGGTGCCGGTCCGGGCCGGTAACTACCGGGATCTCTCGGTGACCGGCGACGCCCTCTTCTTCACCGACCGGGACACAGGCCAGCGAGGTGGGGCCCGCCTCACGGCCGTGACCATCACCAACGAGAAGGAGCCCGAGCTCACGGTGGTGGCGGAGGGGGTTTCGTCCTACGAGATGTCCGCCGACCGAAAGAAGCTCCTCCTCCGACAGGGGAACAGCTTCTTCGTCATCGACGCCAGGGCCGGCCGCGTGAGTCAGCTCTCCGACCACAGGGTGGATCTCTCGGGCTGGGCCTTCCCCCTGGACGTGCGGGAGGACTGGCGGCAGATCTTCGTGGACGCCTGGCGCCTGGAGCGGGACTACTTCTACGACCCGGGAATGCACGGGACGGACTGGGAGGGAATCCTCCAAAAGCACCTCCCCCTGGTGGATAGGGTGACGACCCGAAACGAGCTCTCGGACCTCATCGGTTGGATGGTGGGGGAGCTCAGCGCCCTCCACACCAGCGTCCGGGGCGGGGACCTCCGGAGCGGAGACGACAACGTGCGGGTGGCGTCCCTGGGGGCGCGGCTGGCCCGGGACCCTGGAGCCGGCGGGTACCGGATCGACTACATCTACCGCAATGACCCCGACTATCCCCACGAGTTGTCCCCCCTGGCCGATCCGGACCTGGGGATCTCGGACGGTGACGTCATCCTGGAGGTCAACGGCCAGGACGTCCTATCGGTGTGGGACATGGGGGCCCTTCTCCGGAACCAGGACCGGCAGGTGCGCCTCCGGGTCCGGCCCGCGTCCGGGGGAAGTCCCCGGGACGTCATGGTGGCCCCCATCTTCAACGAGTCGGGGCTCCGCTACAGCGACTGGGAGTACACCCGCCGCCTCAGGGTGGAGGAGGAGGGGGAGGGGGAGATTGGCTACCTCCACCTCCGGTCCATGGGGGGAGGCAACATCACCGAGTTCTACCGGAACTTCTTCCCGGTCTTCAACCGGCAGGGCCTCATCATCGACGTCCGCCAGAACACCGGCGGTAACATCGACCGCTTCATCCTGGAAAGCCTCATGCGGGAGGCGTGGATGTACTGGAAGGGCCGGGTGGGCAACCCAACCTGGAACATGCATTACGCCTTCAGGGGCCACATGGTGATCCTGGTGGACCAGAACACGGCCTCCGACGGGGAAGCCGTCGCCGAAGGATTCCGGCGCCTGAGTCTCGGGGAGGTCATCGGGACGAGGACCTGGGGCGGGGAGATCTGGCTTTCCTCCGAGAATACCCTGAGCGACGGGGGCCTGGCCCGGGCGCCCATGACCGGCGTGTACGGGCCCGAAGGGGAGTGGCTCATCGAGCAGATCGGGGTGATTCCCGACGTGGAGGTGGACAACCTCCCCCACGCCACCTTCCACGGCCGCGACGCGCAGTTGGAGGCCGCCATCCAGCTCCTGAAGGAGAAGATCGCCGAGGACCCGCGGCCGGTACCGGAGCCGCCGCCCTATCCCAACCTTCGGTTCGACTACCCTGTGAGGCCCTCCGTCACCGGGGGAGGATGACCGGGTCGAGATCCTGAAGGAGGACGAATGAGGGCCGGAGCTGAATCGGTCCTCCGCCATAGGCCCGCCCCTGTCGCGGGCGCGCTCCTTGCATTACCTATGCGTGGTCGCGCCGAGAGGTGGCGGGACCTGTGCGCCGCTACGCGATCGTTTCAGTTTGCTGCCGCCTGCCCGGATCGTGCGGCCGATATCGAACCGGTCGCGCCTGTTGGAGAACCTTTAGCCGGTGCCTCGCACCGAAGGAGCCGCCATGTCGATGTCGGACCGGGACGGAAAGATCTGGATGGACGGCCAGCTGGTGGATTGGCGGGACGCGAAGATCCACGTCCTGACGCATACATTGCACTACGGCTGCGGGGTGTTCGAGGGCGTTCGGGCCTACGCCACCGCCGACGGCCCCGCCATCTTCCGCCTCCCGGAGCATACGGAGCGGCTCTTCAATAGCGCCAAGATCCTGCGCATGAAGATCCCCTTCGGCTTCGACGAGGTGTTGGAAGCACAGCGGGAGGTGGTGCGGGTGAACGATCTGGAGAGCGCCTACGTGCGACCCCTGGCGTGGATCGGCGATCAGAAGCTGGGCGTCAATCCGAAGGGCAATCCGGTCCACCTGATGATCGCCGCCTGGCCCTGGGGCGCCTACCTGGGCGACGACGGGTTGAAGAACGGGATCCGGGCCAAGACATCGAGTTACGCCCGCCACCACGTCAACGTCACCATGACCCAGGCCAAGGCCGTGAGCAACTACACCAACTCCGCCCTGGCCAGCCTGGAGGCTACCGACGACGGGTACGACGAGGCTCTCCTCCTGGACGTCAACGGCTTCGTCAGCGAGGGCGCGGGGGAGAACGTGTTCATCGTGAGGAAGGGGATCGTCCACACTCCCGACCTGTCGGCGGGGGCGCTGAACGGCATCACCCGCAACACCGTGTTCACCATCTGCCAGGATCTGGGCGTTCAACTGGTGGAGCGATCCATCACCCGGGACGAGGTCTATATCTGCGATGAGGCCTTCTTCACCGGCACCGCCGCCGAGGTGACGCCCATCCGGGAGCTGGACCGGATCGAGATCGGTAACGGCAAGCCCGGGCCCATCACCCAGAAGATCCAGGCCGCCTACTTCGATATCGTCCAGGGGCGCAATCCGAAGTACACCGAGTGGCTGACGCTGGTGCGGGACTGAGGGAAGGCTGGACCGACACCGGTTCGGCGGTCCCGGGCCGGTGTCACCCCTCACGGACCGGGACTGTCGGCGGATCAGGGAGAGTTGCCGCCGGACCGGGGAGCACCGCCATCGCCGCAGCGGCAAACCGTCACCCCTGACGACGTAGCAGCCACAGGACTCTTTCCACGGTCTCGGCGGCGGCGCCCCAGGTTTCCTGCTCACGAGCGTAGGCCCGGACACTCTCCGCCACCCGGGGGTCCATTGCGGCCACCTCCTCCGCCCGGCATTTGATGAGATCGATGGCGGTTCTGTTGAAGGCCGCTACCTGGGCCCGGGGCACCACAACTTCCTCCACCAGTCGGTCCCCGTGGGAGGCCAAGGCCGCCACAGCCTCCCCGTGGGGCCGGCACTCCTCGTATCCGGGGGGAAGGGCCCCTGCGAACCCCTCCGGGAGATACCCCTCCTCCAGGAGCATCCAGCCACCCGGGCGAATCACCCGCCGCAGCCGGCCCACCGTCTCGGCGTATCCCCCCAGGACCGCACCTGCCGCCGCCATGAGCACCGCGTCGAACGCCACTGGTCCCGCCGCAGGCTCCAAAGAGCCCCCGGAGGGCGTTCCAAGGGAGACGATGTGGGCGGCCCCTGCCTCGGACGGGATCCCGGCCCCGAAGTCCACGTACGCCCTGGCGTCCGCCGTCACGAGGGTGCAGAGATGGCCGACTCCGGCCTCCTCCGCAGCGGCCCTGGCCTCCTGAAGGAAGGGGGGGAAGAGGTCCACCCCCACCACCGAGCAGCCGAGCTCCGACGCCAGCGCGACGGTGGCCGCCCCCTTCCCGCAGCACAGGTCCAACACGCGGGTTGACGGGCCAAGCCCAGCCACCCGGGCCAGTCGAAGTAGCGGCTCCAGGGTGCACCCCAGGGAGGAGAGGTCCTGGAGAAGCTCCGGGATGTAGGTGAGGAGTTCCGGCGACACCTCCAGGGAAGCGCTCACCTGCTGCACCCAATCCTCAGGCTTCCGCAAGCCGAAAGGAACGGGGGCCGGGCCCCCGTCATGAGGTGGCCTGTTCACAATTTCCCCAAGAGTCCGGAGGTCACCGCCAGGAATCCCACCCCGTTCACCCCGGCGTGGATCGCCATACCCACCAGGGTCTTCCCGGTCTTCTGCACGGCCCAGGGAACCGCCACGAACACCGGGGCCAGCATCAGGCTCCTCTCACCCATTGGGCCGCCAGCGGGAGATCCGCCACAGGCCCAGGGCCAGGACGCAACCTGTGAACACCAGGATATGGAGCAGCGCGGCGGCCCCGGTGTTCAGCAGACCCGAGCGCAAGGCCCCTGCCAGGGTCCAGGCCACCTGGAAGGGCGGCAGCACCCAGCTCACAGCCGTTTGCAGCCCCTCCGAGGCCTGGAAGGTCAGGGCCGGAGCCAGCATGGAGAGGAGGATGGCCAGCACTGTCAGGTCCACGGCCCTTGGGACTCCCAATGCCGAAAGGACGAGGACCAGGGTCTGAGCCAGGACCGCCGTCACCAGGCCCAGCACAAGAAGGGAGAGCCAGAGGGACCAGGGCGCTAGACCGGACCCGAGGAGAGCCAAGGTCCCCATGGACGCCCACCAGGCAGCCGCTACCGCTGCCAGCCCCAGGTCCAGGAGCCAGTCCTCGACGGACGCCTCCCACAGGGGTATCCCCTTCTGAAAGAGCCACACGGAATCCTCCTCCCGGGGGCCCCGCTTGGCGGCGACACCCAGGGCGAAGGCCACGGCGAAGAACCAGAGGAGGAGGGCAATGCCCCTGAGTCGGTCCTCAAAGATGGGTAGAGCCTCCAGGGGGAGGAAGAAGAGGACGGGGAGGACCAGGTAGAGAATCCCTCCGGCCAGGCCCGGGGACACCCGCCACCAGTATGGCAAACGCCAGGACCACGCCACCGCCAGACCCCGGTTCATGCGCCCCTCCTGCGGAAGACGTCCTCGAAGAGTGCGTCGAAGCTCGGATACCGATCCAGGGCCTCCCGCTGCGTCCAGGTCCCCACGCAACGGCCGCCGTCCACGAACACCAGGAAGTCCGCCAGTCGCTGCAGCTCGTCCAGATGGTGCGAGGACACGACGACGGTCATCCCTTCCCGGCCCACGCGGGTCAGGACCTCCCGGAGATCCTGGACGGCCAGGGGATCGAGACCGTTGGTGGGCTCGTCCAGCAGGAGAAGCCCGGGGTTACGCGAGAGAGCAGCGGCCAGGGCCACCTTCTTCTTCTGGCCCAGAGACAGGGTCGCGATCCGTTTGTCCAGGATGGATCCGAATCCGGGGATCCCCCAGAGATCCCCCTCAGCCCCCAGACCGGACAGCACCTCAGGGGCCAGTCCCATGAGGAACTCCCTCGGGGTGAGATACCACGGCAAGGGAGGGCTCTCCGGAAGGAAGCCGATCCCGTGGGCGGACACGAAGATCAACGGATCCACCCCCGCGACGGAGATGGACCCCCGGGAGGGGGAGAGGAGTCCGCAGGCCGTCCGGAGAAAGGTGCTCTTTCCGGCGCCGTTGGGGCCCACCAGAGCCGTGATCCCGGGGCCGAAGCTGGCCGTGAACCCCTCGAGCCCCAGAGCGGCCCTGGTTCCTCGGCCGTACCCCACCATGAGGTCCTTCGCCACCACCGTAGGGCCCGGGGTCACCCTCTCCTCCCGTTCATCATTCCCGCTCCAGGACGAACTCATAGATCACCGACTCATCAAGGTCCTCGCTCACCATGAAGGCTCGGCCCCCATGGACGAACACCGGCTCCGTGAAGCCATCCCGGTTGAGGCGCCGGAGGGGGATACCCTCCGGGCTGAGGAGCTCCAGGTGCTGATGCTCCTCCCCCGCAGCCACCGCCAGGAGGAACGACCCGTCCGGGCGAACAGTGAGCCCCCGGATGGAGGGCCACTGCTCCGGGAGATGGGAGAGGCCGGCCGCCACTCCCCCCATCCGGCTCAGGATGTCGGCGTACCTCCGCTGTTGGCTCAAGGGCACCTCCCACCTGGGTGGATCGGGGCGCTGAAAGAGAGGCTCCGGATCCCCGGATCCGGGGCGAGCCCGGAAGAATGATTGGTCCAGGGCCATGGCTCCCAGCAGGGATTCCTGGTGAGGGGCGAGGAACGGTCGATGGAAGATGAAGGAACTGGCCTTTCCTTCCACGGCGAGCACCTTTACGGGAGCTTGCCCTTCCCCACCCACCCGGACCGCCTGCGCACCCACGTGACCGTAGGTGGTCGCCTCCCATCGCCCCATGCCTTCCCGTGAAATGGACAGGGAAAGGACAATCAGATCACCCCCGGGCCCTAGGAGCACCTGCATGGGCTGGAAGGAAAGCTCGTTCCCGGGCCGAAGCGGGATCTCCCCTCTCCTGACCCCACCCGTATCCCAGACCGAGACCAGGGAGCGCCCGGCGTCCAGGACGTAGACTGCATGGCCGGACATGGCGATGGAAACCGGGCGGGCCAGCCAGTCCGGAGATCCGGGGGTGGGGTCGCCGAAACCACCCCTGACCCCCTCTGCCCCCTGGGCATCCTGGATGTACCAACGGTTCCGGGTCAGAATCGCCAGGGCTTCCCCGGACGCTGCGAGATCCACGATGCGACCAGCCCCTCCGGGGATCCGGACCAAAGGAGCCAGAGGAACCTCCCCGTTGAAGGGGGCCAACACCCCCCGGTCCGGCCGGGCCGGGTCCTCCATGCCCCGGGGACCCTCACCCGGAAGCAGAATCCACACCAACACCCCCAGGGTGAGGGATAGAACGATGACCAACCCATGAGCGGCTCGCATGTCAGGATCCTTCAGGTCATCAGATGAGTTGAAAAGCTTTGAGAATCAGTAGTCCGGCAGAGCTCCCTCAGGAGACCACCTCCGCCACACACCCCGCCAGCATTCCTACGCACAGGATCCCGACCCCCACCGACTCGATCCAGTTGGCGTCTTCCAGGGCCTCGCCACACATGGTTAGCACCCTGTCGTAGCAATCCGCAACATCGCTCGCCTCCGCTGCGATGGGTGAATGGAATCCTGCGCCGGCCAACATCAGAATGGCCAGGGTCTTCCGGATCTTCGCGCTGTTCCTCAGCATGGTCGTACCTCCAGTCAGAAGTGGGTGGATGCCATCGCTCCCGACGCACGAGCCGCTCACGAGCATCGGCCTTCCGATCCGAGACCCGAGACGACCGGGCGTTCACCGGGGAGCATCGACCTGGAGGGCTGGCGGCGGTTGGTGGAAACGACGTTCATGGACTGGCATTCGACCGGAGTGGCTCCTCCACCCTTCTCTCGCGCTTCTTGTCTTGTGTGTGGTTCCCCCCGGGAACCAGGGGGTGTGCGCCCCGGCCATCCTCAGCTCAGGTGCGCCCCGGGTTCCGGGATTCGTAGAGGAAAGGAACATCATCCCCCAGGCCGGAGGGATGGCTGGATGGGACAGGTTTGGCGGCGGGGAGGCGCTTCCATTCCGGGCGCAGGACAGGGCGGGGTCTTGACACGATTCCTGGGTCTCTCGCCAGATTGACGCATGCGGAGACGAGGGGAGACGATACCGCCGCCCCCCCCCGGTGACAGCTTGGGGGTGGGATCCGGCGACCTCAACCGGGTCGTGGGCGTCCCCGGAGCCATCCTCATGGGCCTGGGCTCCATTCTGGGCACGGGCATCTTCGTGAGCATCGGCATCGCGGCGGGGGTGGCGGGCCCTTCGGTGGTCCTGGCCGTGGCCCTGGCGGCCGTGGTGGCCACCTTCAACGGGCTCTCCAGCGCCCAGCTGGCCGCCAGCCATCCTGTGAGCGGGGGGACCTACGAGTACGGCTACCGTTACCTGAGCCCGGCCCTGGGCTTCACCGCCGGTTGGATGTTCCTTGTGGCCAAGTCCGCCTCGGCAGCCACCGCCGCCCTGGGCTTCGGAGGGTACGTCCTCACGGCCCTCGAGGTGGATGGCCATCTGCCCCGGGTGGCCCTGGGGCTGGCGGTGGTGGGGTTCCTCACGGCCATCGTCGCGGGGGGCATGGGACGGAGCAACCGGGCCAATGCCGTCATCGTCTCCCTGACCCTCTTCGCCCTGGGTGCCTTCGTGCTCGCCGGCGCGCCGGAGGCGGTGGCCGGGGGCGGACGGCAGTTCCTTCCGTTCTTCCCGGATGACCATGACGGCGTGAGAGGGCTCCTGCACGGGACCGCCCTCATGTTCGTGGCCTATACCGGCTACGGCCGCATCGCCACCCTGGGTGAGGAGATCCGGGACCCGGCCAGGAGCATCCCCCGGGCCATCGTGGCCACGTTGGTGGTGACCATGGTGCTCTACCTGGCCGTGGTGGCGGTAGCGGTGGGAGTGGCGGGCGCCTCCGGGCTCGCGGAGGCCACCCGGACGGCGGCGGCACCCCTTGAGGTAGTGGCCCGGAGCTTCAACGTGCCGGGCATCGGGTGGCTGGTGGCCGCCGCGGCCATCACCGCCATGGCCGGCGTCCTCCTGAACCTCCTTCTGGGCCTCTCCAGGGTGATGCTGGCCATGGGGCGCCGGCGGGACCTCCCCGCCTGGGTGGCCCGCGTGGACCCGACGCAGGCTTCCCCCCGCCGGGCCGTGCTCGTGACCGGCATCCTCATCGCTGGTCTCGTGCTCCTGGGGGACGTGAAGACCACTTGGTCCTTCAGCGCCTTCACCGTTCTGGTTTATTACGCAATCACGAACCTCGCCGCTCTCCGGCTCCCGGCAGAGCATCGGCGCTTCCCCCTCATCTTCCCTCTTCTGGGTCTATTGAGTTGCCTGGGACTTGCGTTCTGGGTCGAGCCGACCATCTGGGTGGTGGGCCTCGGTCTCATCGCCGCCGGCCTGGCGTGGCACTTCGTGGCGCGACGGAGGGGGCAGGCCTCGTCCCCGGTGTAGCCCGGCCGGGGCGCCCGGCCCCCCCTCGAAGGCTCGACCCCCTCCACCGTGGCCCTGGAGCCCTTGTCCCCGTAAACTCAACGCCGTTACGGGTCCGGGGGTCTCTGGTTGGTAGCGAGGGAGGAGGCTTTCCGGACACGCCGAAGAAGACGGTTTGAAGAACAACACACATGGAGGGTCGCTCATGAGGCTGGCACATCCAACGAGACGCAAGCCGAGGCTCCCTGGGCTGATGGCCTTGGGAGCCTTCCTGCTTCTGGCGGCCCTCCAGCCGGCGGAAGCCCAGAGGGTGCCCATCACCTTCGACGACTACCACGGATACGGCGGCACGGTGGACTACATCCAGCGTGTAGCCCGGGCCCACCCTGCCATCACGGAGCTCCTGGAGATCGGCCGGTCCACCATGAACCGGCCCATCTACGTCCTGGTGATCTCCAGGATGAACAACGGGACCACCATCGACCGGCACGTGGAGCTCCGGAATCCTCGGGCCGAGGGAGTGCAAAATGTCACCCCCATGAAATCGTACCACGGCAAGCCGGGCATGTGGATCGACGGGGGGACCCACGGCAACGAGTATACCGGCACCGAGACGGCCCTCTACATCATCGACAAGCTGGTGTCCGGATATGGCTCCGACCCCTACATCACCCAGCTCATCGACGACAACGCCTTCTACATCTGCCCCATGGTGAACCCCGACGGGGTGTACAACTCCGTGGAGCGGGGGATTTCCCAGCGGCAGAACTCCGTGCCGCTGGAATCGGGCCGAGGCAGTCGCCCGACTGGCCCGCAGGATTTGAACGGGGACGGCAGGATCACCAGCTTCCGCTACCCGGATCCTCAGGGTCGCTACGTCATGGACGACCTGGACCCCCGGCTCATGGTCCAGCTGGATCCCAACGAAGAGACCACGAAGCAGCGATACTCCGTGGTGGTTGAGGGCCGTGGCTACGACGACGCCGGCCGCGGGGGCGGGAACCCGGAGCGGGGCATCGACGTGAACCGGAACTTCCCCGAAGGTTGGTTCAACGACGAGAACGAACAGGCCGGCAGCGGCCACTATCCGGGCTCCTCCCCGGAAGCCCACGCCATCCTGGAGTTCTTCACCAACACCCGGAACATCCTCCTGGTGCAGTCCTTCCACACCTCCGGCGGATTCACCTACCGTCCCTTCGCCCGCTGGCCCGACAGCCGCATCGACCCCAAGGACCTGGCGGTGTTCGATGGTATCATGGGCAAGAAATACATCGAACTGCACCCCGAGGAGGAGAACCCGGACCGGCTCTGGCGACCCCCCTACCGGGGCGACCGTGCTTACGGCTACGGGATCTTCATCGACTGGGCCTACGCCCAGTTCGGGTCCTACTCCATGACCACGGAGCTCTGGGACTGGAGGAGGGACACCCGGGGCCTACCGGGCTTCGACGGGGAGAACGACCGGAACGTCTGGTTCCGGGCTCTTCTCAATCATCAGGAGACGGCCTTCGGCGGCAAGATCTTCGCTCCCTGGCAACGCTATGACCACCCCGAGCTGGGACAGGGGGAGATCGGCGGATGGGTATCCACGTACGTGGGCGGGAACGCCCTGCCGGGAGAATCCCTCCTGCACGTGGCCGAAGTCCACTGGCAGTTCGAGCTGTTCAAGATGGGCCTCCTGCCGAAGCTGGAGATCACCGAGGCCTCCGCCGAGGTCCTGAGCGGCAGCGGGAGCCCCCGGATCGTCCAGGTGACGGCTACCGTGACCAACACCGGACCCCTGGCGACCCAGGTGGCCCGCGGGGCAAACCTGGCGGGTAACCGGGAGGACGTCATCTGGCTCATAGGGGACCGGGATCGGATCAAGTTCCTCCAAGGCAGCCCCTGGGAGAGGCTGGGCGTCCTGGACGGCACGATGGAGATTCCTGGAGTCGCGCCAGCGGCGGGCGTCGCAGGCCAGATGCGCACCGCCTCCCCGGCCCAAGGGCGCCAGACGGCCCAGCCCAGGGTCCAGGCCCGTCCTGGCGGTCCCCAAGGGCAGCGCGCCGTCCAGACCAACAACAGCCGGGAGGTGTCCTGGCTCATCTCCATTGACGGCAACACGCCCCTCAAGATCGTCCTCACCTCGCAGAAGGGCGGCACCCGAGTCCACGAGCTCACGGTCCGCTAGGACAGGAGGATAGAATGAATATCAAACGAAGCTCGAGGATCCTGACGGCATCCCTCCTGGCCACCGCCCTCTTCGCTGCAGGGCCCGGGCAGACCGGGGTGGGGCACATGCAGCTCCGCCTGGGCCCGACGTGGGCCTCCGCCCAGTCCAAGCTCCAGACCAGTCCCGGGGGTACCACGGCGAGCTGGACTTCCCCATCAGCTGGAAGAGGTACTACTCGTATGCCGAGTGGACCCAGATCATGCGGGATCTTCAGAAACAATACTCCCACCTGGCCGACATCGAGAGCATCGGCAAAAGCCGGATGGGCCGGGACCAGCTCCTCATGACCGTCACGGCCAAGTCCACCGGGAGCCACGACGCCAAGCCCGCCATGTGGGTGGACGGAGCCATCCACGGAAACGAGGTCAACGGCATCACCTGCTCCCTCTACCTCCTCTGGTACCTCCTCACTCGCTACGACTACGACCCCTATGTCCACGACCTGGTCAATACGACGACCTTCTACGTCCTTCCGGGCTTGAACGTGGACGCCAACGACTCCTTCGTCCGGTTCCCAAACACCCCCAACAACCCGCGGCGGACCTATCGGCCCTGGGACCGAGACGGGGACGGGCTGTACGACGAGGACCAGACGGAGGACGTGGACGGGGACGGCGAGCTTTCGGTGATGTACAAGGAAGATCCCGAGGGACCCCTGAAGCTGTCCCCCGACGGCCGGCGGTTCATTCCGGTAGCGGATCCCTCGGAGAGGGTCCTCCGGTTCAGAAGGATCGGCCCCGAGGGGTTCGACAATGACGGCGACGGCAGGATCAACGAGGACGACATCGGCGGACCCGACCCCAACCGGAACTTCCCCTTCGGCTGGAACCTGGCCGATGGGTACCCTTATCCCCTCTCGGAGCCCGAGACCAGGAACGTCTGGGAGTTCCAGCGGACGCACCCCAACATCTTCGCCACCTTCCATTACCACAATACGGGACGCCTCATCATGTTCCAGGCTCCCCCCGCAGTCCGCACCGGCGCGGCCGCTGCGGGCATCGGCGCCGGGGGACGGGGCCAGCAATTGACCTTCCAGGAGCGCTTGGCCCGCCTCCGGGAGGACAACAGGTACGCCCAACTCTTCGATCGCCAGGTGGCTCCCGAGTACCAGCACGATATGGACGTCCAGACCCGCATCGTCACCACCGGGGCCCGCCTCCTGAAAGACTACAACCCCGTTATCGGAGGCCTCTCGGGCCAGGCCCATGCCGCCACCTACTACATGCTGGGAGCCTACGCCTACCTCATTGAGCTCTGGGGCTCCCCCGTCTTCGCCGCCGATATCGACGGTGACGGACGGGTGAGCGAGGAAGAGCTCCTCATGTGGATCGACCTGGAGCTCCATGGAGAGGGATGGGTCACGCCCAGGAAGTTCGACCACCCGGATTTTGGGGAGGTCTGGATCGGCGGCACCCAGAAGAAGCACACGGCCAGGACCCCCCCGGCCCGCTACATCGAGGAGGAAGCCCAGAAGAACACCGACTTCGTCATGTACAGCGCCAGCCAGTTCCCAAGGATCGAGATCGACGAGATCAAGGTGTCCGGGGAGGGGAGCGACCTGTACTGGGTAGACGTGACGGTGAAGAACGACCGCGTGTACCCCACTTCCTCCGACCGGGCCGTCCAGCTGGGCATCGCCGTGCAGGACAAGCTCACCTTCCGGTCATCCAACAATGTCACCAGGGTCACCATCCCCGGAGGTATGACCCAGATCGACCCCCTGAACCCCGGGTCCAGGGCCGTGGCTCCCGACGGCGACACCCACGAGTTCCGCCTCAAGGGGCAGGAGAATCTGACCTTCCGGTATCTGGTGCGGGCCTCCGGGCAAGGCTGGGTGGAGTTCCAGGCCGACTCCTTCCACGGCGGAAACGCCGTGAAACGGGCGGAGATCCGGGGACGGTGAGAACCCGGGAGGGATGACGGGGGGGGAGGAGGATCGCATCGCGCGGGCCCGGAGGAAACACTTCGGGCCCGCGCGCGTACTCTATAGTGGACGGCCCTCCCATCCACCCCAACCATCGGCGGTATTCGACTCGGGCAGGTCGATCGTAACCATGCGTACTCTCCGCGCCATTGCGGTCCTCCTGTTCCTGGCGGCAGGGTGGGCCATCGTCCGGCATCCAACGGGCGTCCACGCCCAGGAGCAGGCCAGGGAAAGGTCTCTCGACGTGCCCGTGAGCGTCCAGGGGCTCGTGGTGGACCAGGCGATCCGTGCTCCGCTGGAGTACGCCGCCGTGTCCCTGGCGCCGGGCCCGGGAGAGGGCGCCGGATTGGGCACCAGGATCACCGACGAGGAGGGGTACTTCGTCTTCGACAGGGTGCCACCGGGAACTTACACCCTCGTGGTCACCCTCCTGGGGTACCGGGAGCGGCGGGATACCCTCCGGGTGGAGCCCGGCGAAAACCTGGACGTGCTGGTTCCCCTCTCGGTGGATCCCGTTCCCCTGGAGCCCATCGTGGTGGAGGTCCGCCGTCGCTTCGTTCCGATCTTCATGGAGGGCTTCGAGGAGCGGAGGAGAATCCGGAGCGGGACGTTCTTCACCCGGGAGGACCTCGCAATGCGAGGCCTGTTCCGGTTCTCCGACCTCCTCCGCATGGTGCCGGGCGCCAGGGTCACCTCCTCGAGCCGGTTCGGTCCGGTGGTCACTCTCCGTGGAGGGTGTAGGCCCCAGCTATGGGTGGATGGGATTCGGACCGTTACCTCCCTGGGCATGGACGACATCCTCCCCCCCATGGATGTGGAGGCCGTGGAGGTCTATCACGGCGTTCAGACGCCGGCGGAGTTCGGGAGTGATGCTTGCGGCACCATCGTGGTCTGGACCCGCCGTGGAGAGCCCGGCCCTGCGACGGGAAGCTTCTGGAAGCGCCTGGTGGTTGCAGTTGGATTCGTCACGTTGGCCATCCTGCTCACCCGCTGAACCTGCCGCATCCCTTCCAGGCACTGGCCCAGCCCGAGCCGAAGGGTTAGCCTCTCCGGGATCCTGGAGAAGCACCTGCACGGAAGACTGGACGGAGAGGCCACCGGATGACCGAAGCCCCCCAAGCCCTCCTCAACGACCCCATGTCCGTCTTCGCCTTCCTGGCGAGCCTTGTGGCAATCATCTTCTGGGTTTCCGGAATCCCCAGGCTCCAGAAGGTTTTCAAGTACCTGCCGGCCGTCATCTTCGTCTATTTCGTTCCCATGATCTGTACGACGGTGGGGATCACTCCCCCGGCGTCGGAGGCCTACCAGTTCACCACCCGGTACTTCCTGCCCATTGCCCTCTTCCTCCTCATGATCTCTGTGGACCTGAAGAGCGTGGCGAAACTGGGCCCCATGGCCCTGGTCATGATGTCGGCGGGGACCATCGGAATCATCCTCGGGGGGCCCCTTGCCCTGGCCCTCTTCGGCCACTGGCTGCCGCCCGACGCCTGGCAGGGATTCGCCGCCCTCTCCGGGAGCTGGATCGGGGGTACCGCCAACATGGTGGCGGTGGCCGAGAGCGTGGGTACGCCTCCTTCGGCCTTCAACCCCGTGATCGTGGTAGACACCGTGGTAGGGTATGGATGGATGGGTGTGCTCCTCTTCTTCAGCGTTTGGCAGGGTAAGTTCGACACCTGGACCAACGCCCGTACCAAGGTCATCGAGGAGACGAACGCGCGCCTGGCGGAGATGGACAGGGAGCGGCACCCCACCACGGTCCGGGACGCCGCCTTCCTCGTCGGGATCGGCGTGGGGGCAGCCGTGCTCTCCGTGAATCTGGGGGCCACCCTTCCCTCTCTGGGGGATCCCACCATCATCAGTGGCACCACCTGGGCCGTCCTCATCGTGGTGACCGGAGGGCTGCTTCTCTCCTTTACACCGCTGCGCAACTTCGAGAAGGTGGGAGCCAGCCAGTTCGGCTACACGGCTCTCTACCTGCTCCTGGCGGGAATCGGAGCCCAGGCCGACGTCAGGGCCGTCGTGCAGGCCCCCATGTACCTGGCAGCCGGGGCAGTCTGGATCGCCACCCACGTGGTGATCCTCTATCTCGCCGCACGCCTGGTGAGGGCGCCTCTCTTCTTCATCGCCACCGGGAGCATGGCCAACATCGGAGGACCCGTCTCGGCCCCTGTGGTGGCGGGGGTCTACCACCCCGCCATGGCACCGGTGGGACTCCTGATGGCGGTGGTGGGTTACGTGTTCGGCGTCTACGGCGCCCTCATCTGCGCCTACCTCCTCGGCCAGGTGGCCACGCTCATGGGGTTTGTCTAGGGGGTGGGACACGTCCAGCAATCCGGAGATTCTTCATGATCGTTCGTGGCGTTCTGGCTCTCACGCTTCTCGTCCCTCTGTTCACAGCCTGTGGAAACGGAGGAGAGTCCCCGAATGGATCGCCCGCCACAGGAGCGGCCTCCGGGCGGGCAGCCTCCCCGGGGCTCACGGCAGGGCTGTCCCCCCAGCAGGAGGTATTCTGGGATCGTCTCCAAGCCCTGTGTGGAAGGGCCTTCCAGGGACGCATCCTGCTGGCCCCTCCCGACGATCCCTGGTGGAGCGCTGAGCGGGTGGTGATGCACGTCCGGGAGTGCCATGAGGACGAGATCCGCATCCCATTGCACATCGACGAAAACCGTTCCCGCACCTGGGTGGTGACCCGCACCGATTCCGGGCTCCGCCTGAAGCACGACCACCGACTGGCCGATGGGTCGCCGGACGAGACGAACACTCAGTACGGGGGCGACACGGTGCTTCCAGGGTCCATCTGGCGGCAGGAATTCCCTGCCGACGCCTACAGCGTCGACGCCGTGCCCGGCCGGGAGAGCCAACTCTGGTACCTGGAGATCCGCCCCGGCGATGCCTTCGCATATGGCCTGCGCCGGGAGGCCACGGGCCTCCGGTACCACCTGGAGTTCGACGTCATGGACCCCGTTGAGGCGCCGCCGCCGCCCTGGGGTGGGTAGGGTCCGACCCGGAGGAGCGCAAGCCATGAGCCCTGTCCATCTCGAGATGCCGGGAGGCCTCGTGGCCTTCACCGACCTGGTCCTGGACTACACCGGAACCCTCTCTCTGGACGGTTCCCTCCTGCCGGGAGTGGGGAGGCGCCTTCGGCGCCTCTCCGCCGACCTCCGGATCACCATCCTCACGGCCGACACCTTCGGGACCGCCCGTGCGAGGGTGGAGGGCCTTCCAGTGGAGATCCGGATCATCCGGGACGGAAGGGAGAAGGCAGAGGCGGTTTCGGCCATAGGCCCGGACACGGTGATTGCCGTGGGGAACGGGAGGAACGACGTCCCCATGATGGAGGTGGCGGGCCTCTCGGTGGCCGTGGTGGGCCCCGAGGGGGCCGCCGGGAGTCTCCTGGCGGCGGCTGACGTGGTGACTCGGGACATCCTGGACGCCCTGGACCTCCTGGCCAACCCCCTGCGCCTCAAGGCCACCCTCCGGGACTGAGGAGGGACGGGCCGCCCTGGCTTGCCTCTCCCAGCCACCCTGCGGGGTGGGCCCCACCCGCCCCTGGTGCCGGCGCCGCCTCCTACCAGTCTCTCTCCCGGATCCTACCCTTCTTCCCGAGCCATCCCGACACCCAGGAGATGCCCAGCACGAGAAGGATGGATGCCGCCCCCACCAGGAGCGACTCGTCCACCCCGTAGGTAGCTATCAGGATGGGGGCCGCTGCGGTGATGAACCCCCCTCCCATGAAGGGCTCATAGAGAATCTGCTTGAAACCGAAGGCCTTGGCCGCCGGCGTCTCGAACTGGGGATCCGACACCCGCAGGAGAAGGAGCCCCATGGCCGTCACCCCCGTCTGCATCCCGTACTCCGTGATCCCCCGCTCGAACCAGGCGTCCGGTAGCATCCGGGGCGCGATGAACCAGGTGGCGAAGATGATCCAGGCCAGCCCCGCCACCATGAGGATCAGGAACGGCCAGAAGTAGGCCAGGAAGACGTCCAGCTTGATGGAGGCGATGGCCGACACCACCAGGAAGTCCAGGGACAGGCCCAGGATCCTGTTGAAGGTCTTGCGGTCGAAGTAGGTGGCCACCCCCACCCTGGTAGCCACGATCTGGATGAGGAGCCCTCCCATCATGGCCAGGGGGAAGAGGGGGAAGCTCCGGAAGAGGTCCGGCTCCATCCCGGCGGAGAGGCTCTTGATCCCGGTCAGGACGTACCACCCGATGATGATGGCCGCCCCCACCACCGCCCCATGGAAGGCCAAGGGCTCCAGGGCGTCCGGCGAGACGGTCATGTGTCCGGTGGGCTGGCGCTTCTCCACCGGCACCAACCCCCTCATGGTCTCTTCCGGGATCTTGTCCGGGGAGGTGATGATCTGCGTGTAGCCCTTCCTGGCCGCCAGGTTCACCATGACCATGCCGAACACCACGGCGCTGATGATCCCCACCGTGGCCGACATGAGGCCCAGGTCCGCCCCCGCCTCGAACCCCAACTGCTCGAAGGCCTCCCGCATCCCCGCCGCCGTCCCATGGCCCCCGGAGAACCCGATCTCCAGGAGCGTTCCGAAGAAGGCCGGCACGCCGAACAGGGGCCCCAGGATCGCATAGGAGATCCCCACGCCCACGATGTACTGCCCCATCCCCACCGTCCACCCGTAGCAGAACTGGGGACCTCCCTCCTTCCAGATGGTTGCAATCTTCGGGATGGCGAGCCCCAGGAAGAGGCAGGCGAACACGACGTTGATGAGCACCCCGGGCAGGGAGGCCCAGGTCCCCAGCATCTCCTCCGGGATGAGCTGCACCCCCGTGGCCCCCAGGATGTAAGGCCCCAGGAGGAGCCCCAGAAACCCCGCGATGATGGAGGCCGGCAGGAAGAGCCTTTGCAGGACCCGAACGCGGGCCCGGATGAGCTTGCCCACGAGGAGGAGGATGGAGAGCCAACCCAAGTGCACCATGAGGGTGGTGAGCTGCGCGCCGGTGATGCCCATGTCGTCGTCCCGGGGTTGAGCCTCGGATGCCAGGTTCAGGGTGGCGCCATTCTACACCACCCGGCCCGGGGGCGCAAAGCCCACAGCGGTCCCATGCCGGGTCCGAAACGAGCGACGGAAGGTGAGCCGGTGCGGATCCCGGCGGGCCGGAAGGAGGGCTGGCCTCCTGCCAACCGCGGGACCGAATCCGTCCTTCTACCAGTCCCGGGACCGGACCCGCCCCCCTTGCCGGAGCCAACCGGAAGCCCAGGCGATCCCCAGCATGAGGACGATGGAGGCCATCCCCACCAGGAGCGACTCGTCCACCCCGTAGGTGGCGATGAGGATCGGCGCAGCGGCCGTGATGAACCCCCCTCCCAGCATGGGCTCGTAGATGATCTGCTTGAAGCCGAAGGCCTTGGCCGCCGGCGTCTCGAACTGGGGATCGGCGACCCTCAGGAGGAGGAGCCCCATGGCCGTCACCCCCGTCTGCATCCCGTACTCCGTGATCCCCCGCTCGAACCAGGCGTCCGGGAGCATGCGGGGAGCGATGAACCAGGTGGCGAACACCACCCACGCCAGCCCCACCGCCATGAGGATCAGGAAGGGCCAGAAGTAGGCCAGAAACACGTCCAGCTTGATGGCGGCGATGGCCGACACCACCAGGTAGTCCAGGGCCAGGCCCAGGATCCGGTCGAACGTCTTGCGGTCGAAGTAGGTGGCCACCCCGATCCTCGCTGACAGGACCTGAATGATGAGCCCCCCCATCATGGCCAGTGGGAAGAGGGGGAAGCTTCGGAACAGGTCCGGCTCCATCCCCGCGCTCAGGCCCTTGATCCCGTTGAGGATGTACCACCCGATGATGATGGCCAGCCCCACCACGGCCCCGTGGAAGGCCAGGGGCTCCAGTGCGTCCGGCGAGACCGTCATGAACCCCGTAGGCTGGCGCTTCTCCACCGGCACCAACCCCCTCATGGTCTCTTCCGGGATCTTGTCCGGGGAGGTGATGACCTGGGTGTATCCCTTCCGGGCCGCCAGATTCACCATGACCATCCCGAACACCACAGCGCTGATGACTCCCACCGTGGCCGACATGAGCCCCAGGTCCGCCCCCGCCTCGAACCCCAGCTGCTCGAAGGCCTCCCTCATCCCAGCCGCCGTCCCGTGCCCACCGGAGAACCCGATCTCCAGGAGGCATCCGAAGAAGGCTGGCACGCCGAACAGCGGCCCCAGGATGAGGTAGGAGATCCCCACCCCCACGATGTACTGCCCCATCCCGACGGTCCACCCGTAGCAGAGCTGAGGCCCCCCCTCCCGCCAGATCGTCCTCACCCCGGGGATGGCGAACCCGAGGAAGAGGCAAGCAAACACGATGTTGATGAGGACCCCGGGCAGGGCCGCCCATGTTCCCAGCATCTCCGTCGGGATGAGCTGCACTCCCGTTGCCCCCAGGACGTAAGGACCCAGAAGGAGCCCCAGGAACCCCGCGATGATGGAGGCCGGAAGGAAGAGCCGCTGGAACGCCCGCACACGGGCCCGGATCAGCTTGCCCACGAGGAGGAGGATGGAAAGCCACCCCAGGTGTACCATCAGGGTGGTGAGCTGCGCGCCGGTGATGCCCATGGGACGTCCCGCCGTTGTTGGTTAGACCAACGCATCCGGCCCGGGGCCCCCGCCGCGGACGGCGACATCTGGGAGTCCCGGGCCTGTTGCGCGGGGCAAGATGGGGGATCGCTCGCCGAAGCGACAGGGGGCGGACCCCCCCTCTGAGACGACTCTCCGCACCGGAGCTCCCGTGCGGCCCAAGGCGATGAGGACTCGTGTCCGCCTCCCCAGCCCGACGCAGCCTTCAGGTCCTCCCCCAGCCAATCCGGCCGACCCGCCACCTCGGTGGCCCGCCCCCCCCCACCCTCCCCCCTCTGGGTTAGTCGGACGGTCAAGAATTGAGAGCGGCAACCGGGCCCGGGCGGCCCAGCCCAACCCGGGCGGCCAGCCCAATCCTGGCGCCCCAGCCCAATCAGGGCGGCCCAGCCCAATCAGGGCGGCCAGCCCAACCGGGGGGCCAGCCCAACCGGGGGGCCGTATCGCCCT
>Ga0114946_10000818_pt1 | contig 21223 bp, 17 predicted proteins | sample WalLakDeSediment_FD_88676 | JGI IMG/M metagenome (GOLD analysis project Ga0114946, IMG submission 88676) | Lake sediment microbial communities from Walker lake, Nevada to study Microbial Dark Matter (Phase II) - Walker Lake 11/02/13 Deep Sediment | ecosystem: Environmental > Aquatic >...
CAGGGCGTCGTGCCCGCCGCGCAGCCCCAGCGGCCGGACCTGGAGCAGCGCGAACCACTTGGCGCCGCCGTCCACCGGTGCCAGATCCACCGCGAACTCCAACGCCACCGGCACCGACATGCCCAGCTCGCCCAGCCGCAGCAGGCGCTGCAGCAGCTCCGCCAGGGGGAACACCCGGTGCTTGAGCACGGGCGCCATGGTCACCACGCGCACCCCGGGCCGCGACAGCCCGTCGACCACCACGTCGTTCTCCGGCGAGTAGGTGGACGCCACCGGCCACAGCGTCCCGTGGCGCTCGGCCACCTCCAGCGGCAGCAGGACCACGTTGACGTCGTCCAGGTTGGGCTTGGAGAAGTCCAGACGCTCGGTCATGTCCAGTGCGCGGAAGTTGCGTTGCGCGTGCTCCAGGATGTCGTTCGGCGTGGAGAACTGCGGCAGCCACTGGGGCCGCGCCGGCGAGAAGCGCAGCGCGCGCTCGCCGGCCACCACCGTCTTGCCCAGACCGAGGGCCACCTTGGCCACGCCGTCGTGCGGTTCCATGTCGCGAATGGGGTAGAAGTTGTAGGAATCGGCCGTGCCGCTCAAGTCCGGGTACACGTAGTCGCCGTGACGACGCCCGACCACCTCCTGGATCACCACCGCCATCTTCTCGTCCTCCACCAGGTTGGCGGTGGAGTCCAGGTACGCCCTGGCGGCGCGGAAGTAGGTGGCCGCGTACACGTGGCGCACGGCGTCGCACAGCTCGCGCAACCGCTCGTCATCCGGACCGTCGTTGGCCAGCATGTGCGTGGGGTAGATGCCCGCCGCCGGCAAGGTCTGCGAATCCTCCAAGAGGCTGGAGGACCGCACGGCGATGGGCACCCGCATCTCGCGCAACACCACGCCCAGGTCGTCCACCACGTCGGCCGGCAGCGGCGCCGACAAGAAGCGGCTCAAGATCCGGCGGTCGTCATCGGCCTCCAGGGCCACGCCCAGCAGGCTGCTGTCGGCCATGAAGCGATCGAAGGCGTCGGTGGCGATCACGACGGACCGCGGCACGGCCACCCGTACCCCCTCGAAGAGGGTGGCCATGTCGCCGCGCGAGATCAGGTCGTGCATGAAGGCCAGGCCGCGGCCCTTGCCGCCCAGGGAGCCGTCGCCGATCCTGACGAACGCCGACGTGGGGCCGTAGGCGTCCGCCCTGAAGTCGACCACGTGGCCGCTCGTCCGGCGCTCCTTCACGCCGGCCAGGGCACCCACCAGGAACGCGCGCATGGCCTCGATGTCCGCGAAGTCGGCCACCTGCATGGCCCGCAGCGCCGCCGCCATGTCGAACTCGGTGCGCGCCATGAGCCAGTTCGAGAAGTCGTGCCGCAGGCCGTGGAACTCGAGCGCCTCCACCGGCACGTCGTGCAGGGCCGCGATCATGGCCGTCACGTCGGTGGCCCGCGCCACTTCGGTGCCGTCGGGCAGCCGGAACACGAAGTCGCCAAAGCCCAGGCTGTTCAGCATGAACGCCCGCAGATCCTGCAGGATCGTCGGCGAGTTCTTGTGCAGGAACCCGGCTCCCAGATCGCGCGCCGCCGCCCCCAGCGTGCCCTGCGACGACTGCAACAGCAGCGGCGTTCGGGCGTCCGTGGCACGGATGCGCCGCAACAGCCGCAGTCCCGCCCCGGGGTCGTCCACGTCGGCGCGGCGATAGCGGGCATCGGTCATCACGCACAGCACGTTGTCGCGATAGCGCTCGTAGAGCCGCCAGCCCTCCTCGAAGCTGGTAGCCAGGAGCACCTTGGGCCGCAGTCGGCGCCGGAGCATGCGCTGACCCAGGTTCACCTCCTCCGCGATGAGCGAGTTGGTCTGCTTGACCAGCTCGGTCAGCAGGAGGGGCAGGTACGAGGAGTAGAAGGACACGTTGTCCTCGACCACGACCAGAACGCGCACGCCTGCCGCCAGGGTGTCGTGTGGCGCGTTGCGCTCGTCCTCCACCATCTTGATGATGGTCAGGAACAACCGCACGTCACCGCGCCAGACAAAGGCCCGCGTCACGCCCGGGATGGCGGTGGGGCCGCCCTCCATGGCGTGGAGCTCGAGCGCGTTGTACGCCACCAGGAAGATCGGCAGGTCCGGCCGCCCGGCGCGCGCGGCCAGCGCGAACTCGCTCGGGCTCATGTCCTGTACCTGGGCCATGGTGATGACCAGGTCGAACGGCCGCTGGCGCAGCAGTTCCAGCGCGCGGCGGCGGGTGGAGACGCGGGTGATCCTGGGGATGGAGGAAAGCGAGTGGTCGTAGTACGTGCCCGAGATCAGCTCCGCCAGGTGCTGGCCCTCGGAAAGGGTGAACGAGTCGTAGAGGCTGGCGACGAGCAGGACGTGCCCCACGCGATAGTCCAGCAGGGACTGCAAGCGGGACCACTGCGCGTCGTAGGCGTCGACGAGCGACTCGAGCTCTCTATCGTCCATGCCTCATCCCAGTTCCGCTACCAAACCCGTCTGAGCCGCAGGCATGCGCCCGGCACCCGCACGGCGGCCCAACGGGCACTTCCCCGCGGTCGCGCGCCCGCGGGGAAGTGCCCTGTCTTGCGGCAGCCGCAGGGCGCGGCAGCCGCGCTCAGACCACGCCCTGGTCCAACATGGCGTGCGCCACTTTCAGGAAGCCGGCGATGTTGGCCCCCCCCACCAGGTTGCCGGGCAGGCCGTACTCCTCGGCCGCGTCGACGCACTGCTGGTGGATGTTGGTCATGATGCGGTCCAGGTGCCGGTCGACCTGGTCGCGATCCCAGGCGTCGAACTGGGCGTTCTGCGTCATCTCCAGCGCCGACGTGGCCACGCCGCCCGCGTTGGCCGCCTTGGCCGGCCCGTAGGCTAGGCCCGCGCGCTGGAACACCGCCACCGCGTCCGGCACGGTGGGCATGTTGGCGCCCTCGCTGACCGCGATGCAGCCGTTCTTGACCAGCGCCTGCGCGTCGGCCAGCTCGATCTCGTTCTGCGTGGCCGACGGCAGCGCCACCTGGCACGGGACCGCCCACGGTCGCCGGCCCTCGTGGTACGTGGCGCGCGGATACTGCTCCGCGTACTCGTACATGCGCCCGCGGCGCAGGTTCTTCAGGTCCTTGATCCAGGCCAGCTTCTCGGCGTCGATGCCGTCCGGGTCGTGCACGAACCCGGCCGAGTCCGACAGCGTGACCACCTTGCCGCCGTACTCCAGGACCTTCTCCGTGCAGTACTGGGCCACGTTGCCGCTGCCCGACACGGTGCACGTCTTGCCCTCGATGCCGTCGCCGCGGGCCTTCAGCATCTCACGCAGGAAGTAGACCTGGCCAAAGCCCGTGGCCTCGGGCCGGATCAGCGAGCCGCCCCAGGCCAGGCCCTTGCCGGTGAGAACGCCCTCCCAGCGGCGCGTGAGGCGCTTGTACTGCCCGAACAGGTACCCGACCTCGCGGCCACCTACGCCAATGTCGCCCGCCGGCACGTCCACATTGGCGCCGATGTGCCGGAACAGCTCGGTCATGAACGACTGACAGAAGCGCATGACCTCGTCGTCCGACTTGCCCTTGGGGTCGAAGTCGCTGCCGCCCTTGCCGCCGCCGATAGGGCGCGTGGTCAGAGCGTTCTTGAAGATCTGCTCAAAGCCCAGGAACTTGATGATGCCCAGCGTGACGCTGGGGTGGAACCGCAGCCCGCCCTTGTACGGGCCTATGGCGCTGTTGAACTCCACGCGCATGCCGCGGTTCACCCGCACACGGCCGCTGTCGTCCACCCACGGCACCCGGAAGACGATGGTCCGCTCGGGCTCGCAGATGCGCTCGAGCAGCGAAGCCTCCCGGAAGTGGGGATTGCGCTCGATCACCGCCTCCAGGGACTCCAGGACCTCCCACACGGCCTGGTGAAACTCCGGCTGATCGGGATCGCGGCGCTTGACCTGCTCGAAGACGTCCTGCACGTACGTCATGACACTGCACTCCATTTCGACGGGTGTGTGGAACTCAGCGTTCCAGAAAGGGAAGGAACACCACTCCGGCGCCAGGCGGTGGGGCCGGCTCCCCGGCGGCGCCAAAGACGATCCGGCCGCGCAGCCCGACGTCGCCCACCACCTTGACGAAGGTCGGCTGGTCCGGCCGGGCCTCCAGCGTCAGGCGAGCCGCGCCGTCGAGGATGGTGCCGGCGCACGTGACCTCGGACAACGGGTGCGTGGACCCGCCGCGCCACACCGAAAGCACCAGCGCGCCCACTTCCTCGCTGTCGGCCTGCAGCGTCAGGCTCTCACCCGGCGGCGTGGTCAGGCGGTACCACACGCCGGCCTCCTCCGCCGTGGTGTCGAAGCTGCAGGCGGAACGAACCTCGCCCGGCTCCGCCGAGGCGGAGCGCGTGTCCACGGTGTCCTCGAACGGGACGGCGGCCACGACCACGGCGTCGGCCAGGTTGTCGTTGGCCGGCGGCGACGGCGCCGTCGAGGCCCGCAGCAGCACCGAGCCGGAGGCGTGGTAGGCCGGGCCGATCTTGATGAGCACCGCCTGGCCGGCCGCCACGTCCAGCGCCAGGCCTGCCGGCGCCACCGCGCAGCCCAACTCCCGCGCCAGCGGATGGCCGGTGCCCGTCCACGCGGACACCACGGCCACCACATCCGACGGCTCGACCGGCGTGCCCTGCAGCAGCAAGCGCGTGGGCGCCGGTGGCTGGAAACGGTACCACACCGCCCGTTCCGCACCGCCGGCGCGCGCGCAGCTGGCCCGCACCTCATCCGGCTCGTCGGTGGCGTGGGCGCTGTCTCGCCGCTCGGCAAACGGAAGCTCGGTGATCTCCACGGCGTCGGCGAGCGCGTCGTTGGCCGGCAGCGCGGCCGGCGCCACGGCCGCCAGCGTGGCCGGGCCACCTCGGCCTTCCATGCCGGAGACCCGCACGTAGTACGTGACCCCGGCCGCCGCGTCCAGCGTCACGCCCACCGCCCACGAGCCGACGGGCTCCGCGCCGCAGCCGGCTTCAGCCAGCGGGTGCGTATCGCCCGTCCACAGCGAGACGACCGGCGGGAAGAGCGCGTCCGTCACCGCAAACAGCACGCGCGTGGCGATTGGCGACCGGAAGCGGTACCACAAGCTGCGGTCCACGGCACCGACGACGGAGCACGACGCAGGCCGCTCCCCCGGCTCCACCGATGCCGCGGTGCTGTCAAACGCGGCACGAAACGGCACCGCGGGCACGTCCACGGCCCCGTCCAGGCTGTCGTTGGGCGGCGGTGCGGCCACCGGGCGCACGTTGAGCTGCGCCTGTCCCGTAACGCCGATCACGCCGGCCACCTTCACGTACAGCGGCTCGTCGGGGGTGGCGTCCACTATCAGGCGCGACCAGGTGACTCCGCCGCCGGCGTCGGCGCTGCAGTCCACCTCCTCGAGCGGGTGCCCCGGGCCGCCGGTCCAGACCGACAGGACGGTCTCCAGGCCTCCGCCCAGGGAATCCGTGGAGCCCTCGGTGTCCAGCACCAGCGACATCGGTTCCGCCAGGTCCAGCCGGTACCAGACACCGGACTCCTCCGGCCAGGCGAACTGGCACAGCGAGACGGCCTCGCCCGCCTCCCAGGTGGCGAACCGCAGGTCCCGCCGGTCCGAGAACGGCACGCCGCTGATGCCCACGGCGGCGGCCAGATCGTCGTTGGCCGGCTCGTCCGGAGCCGCCGCGGCGTTGAGCACCACCTGCCCGCCCAGCTCGTCGTTGCTGCCCACCTTGACAAAGTAGGTGACGCCCCGCTCCAGCCGCAGCACCACCCGCGACGTCAGGTCCACGAAATCCGCGTCGTCGTTGCAGATGAGCTCCCGCAGCGGGTGGCCCGGCCCGCCCGTCCAGACGGAGATGACCGTGTCCAACTCGTCGCCGAACGGGTCGGTGGAGCCGGCGGTGTCCAAGACCACCTTGGCCACCCCGAGACCGTCCATCCGGTACCAGACGCCGCGCTCGTCCTCCACCAGCGAGCAACTCGAGACCACCTCGCCGGCCTCGCTGGTGGCCTCGGTGGTGTCGCGCACGTCGCGAAAGGGCAGCGCGGAGACGGACCGCGCGCCGGCCAGGTTGTCGTTGGCGGGCGGCGCCAGCGGCCGCGCGCTGACGGGTGGGGCCGCGGGAGACGAGGGCAGGGCGCCCAGCGCCACTACGGCAACCAACGCGGCCAGCGCGTGGCGTCGGGTACGGGACATGGTTCCCTCTCTCTGAGCCGGCGGGGTGCGCGACACCGACCACCGGCCGCGATCGGCATGCGTCAGGCCGGGCCCAGCCCGCGGCGGCGAGGTGGCGTGCCGCACATGGTCAGGGGCCGGAGTGTACCGCTCGCGGCCCCGGCGGTCAACATGGGAGCTCGCGGCCGCGACCGCTCTGGCGCGGCGGCGCGCCATGCGCTATGGTGACGCCCGCCCGCTCCGCGGCGGGCCCACGGGGCGCCTGCCGCGCTCGCTGGATCGTGTGAGCATCCCTGGAGAGCTACCGTGAAGGTGATCATCCCCGCGGCCGGGCTGGGCACGCGCCTGCGCCCGCACACCCTGCACAGGCCCAAGCCGCTCGTGGCGGTGGCCGGCGACACCGTTCTCGGCCACGTCATGCGCAGGCTGCTGGTGCTGGACGTCACGGAGTTGGTGTTCATCGTCGGGCACCTCGGCGACCAGCTGGAAGCCTACGTGAGGTCCCGTTACCACGTGCCGGCCAGCTTTGTCCGCCAGCACGACCTGCTGGGTCAGGCGCACGCGCTGGCCCTGGCCGAGGAGTGGTTGGACGGCCCGGTGCTCATCGTGTTCGTGGACACGGTCTTTGAAGCCGATCTGGGCCGCCTGACGGAGACCAACGCCGACGGCGTGGTCTTCACCCATCCGGTGGACGACCCGAGCCGCTTCGGCGTGGTGACTCTGGCCGACGACGGTCACATCACGCGCTTTGTCGAGAAGCCGGCCGAGCCCATCAGCAACCTGGCCGTGGTGGGCGTGTACTACCTGCGCCAGGGCGCCCAGCTGCGCGCGGCCATCGCCCAGCTGATCGCCGCCGGCCGGCAGACCAAGGGTGAGTACTACCTGGCCGACGCCTTGCAGGTGATGGTAGAGGCCGGCGCGCGGATGGAGGCCTGGAGCGTGTCCATGTGGGAGGACTGCGGCACCGCGCCGGCGCTGCTGCGCACCAACCGGTATCTGCTCGAGCGCATCGAGCACTCGGTGCCGGATCATCTCCACGAGGGCAACGTGTTCGTGCCGCCGGTGCGGGTGGAGGCCGGCGCCCAGATCCGGCAGTCCGTGGTGGGCCCGTTCGCGCACGTGGCTTCCGGCTGCCGCGTGCTGCGCAGCATCGTCGGGCCCCACACCAGCCTGGCCGAGGGCGCCTCGGTCACCGACGCCCTGGTGCGGGACGGCATCGTGGAGGCGCGCGCGACGGTGACGGAGGCCGGCCTGACGGGCAGCGTGGTCGGCGCCGACGCCGTGGTGCGGGGAGGCTTCGAGCGCCTCAACATCGGTGACCACTCCACCTTCGAGCTCGGACCGCCGGAGTCCTGAGGCCGACCGCACGGGGGCCCCGGCCCCACCCGCATCACGGAGAGGTCCGCACATGAGCCAGACCGGTGACGCGCTTCGGCTGACCGACCGCGTGGCCAACGTTCCGCCCTCGGGCATCCGCCGTTTCTTCGACATCGTGGCCACCATGCCCGAGGTCGTCTCGCTGGGCATAGGCGAGCCGGACTTCGTCACACCCCAGCCCATTCTGGCGGCCGGCCGGGCCAGCCTGGACGCCGGCTTGACCGGCTACACGTCCAACAGCGGCCTGCCGGCGCTGCGAGAGGCGCTGGCGGCGCACCTGCAGCGCCTGTACGGCGTGTCGTACGACCCGGAGCAGGAGATCCTGATCACGGTCGGCGTGAGCGAGGCCATGCACCTGGCCGCACTGGCGCTGGTAGCGCCCGGCGACGAGGTGTTGGTGCCGGAGCCCAGCTTCGTGTCCTACCCGGCAGTCGTGCCGTTTGCCGGCGGGCGGGCGGTGCCGGTCCCCACCTACGTGCACAACGACTTCCAGCTGGACGCCGACGACCTTCGCCGCGCCGTCACGCCCCGCACGCGCGGGGTGATCCTCAGCTACCCCAACAACCCCACGGGCGCGGTGATGGACCGCGCGCGCCTGGAGGCGGTGGCGCGGATGGCGGAGGAGCATGGGCTGTTCGTGCTGGCCGACGAGATCTACGACCGGCTGGTGTACGGGGTGGAGCACACCTGCTTTGCCGCGCTGCCGGGAACGCGCGAGCGGACCGTGCTGCTGGGCGGCTTCTCCAAGAACTACGCCATGACCGGCTGGCGCATAGGCTACGCCTGCGCGCCCGCGCCCATCGTGGCCGGCATGCGGAAGGTGCACCAGTACATCATCATGTCCGCCCCCACCGCCGGGCAGCACGCCGCGCTGGCGGCCCTGACCCTGCCGGAGGCGGAGGAGGCGGTGCGGCGCATGGCCGGTGCGTACGACGAGCGGCGGCGCGTGATCGTGGACGGCCTGAACGAGATCGGGCTGCCCACCTTCGAGCCGCGGGGCGCCTTCTACTGCTTCCCGGACGTGCGCGTCACGGGCCTGGACAGCGAGACGTTCGCCACGCGGCTGCTGTACGACCACGGCGTGGCGGTAGTGCCGGGCGAGGCGTTCGGCGAGTCGGGCCGCGGCTTTGTCCGCTGCAGCTACGCCACCTCCATGGCCAACATAGAGCGCGCCCTCGAGCGCATCGCCGCCTTCGTCGCCACGTTGGGCTAGGCTCGTCCCGTGAGCACGGTGCGCGTGCAGCTTACCGGCATGGCCCACGGCGGAGCCGCAGTGGGCCGCGACGCGTCCGGCCGGGTGGTGTTCGTGGACGGCGGCCTGCCGCCGGAGGCGGCGGACGCCGTTCTGCACCGCGAGAGCGCCCGTCACGCGCACGGCGTGCTCGCCGCGCTGCCCCAGCCGGCCTCGGACGACCGCGTGACCGCCGCGCGCTGCCCGCACTTTGGGGACTGGCCGCAGCGGGGTCTGGCGCCGGCCACGGCCTGTGGCGGCTGCCAGTGGCAACACATGCGCTACGAGGCGCAGCTGCGGCACAAGCGACTGGTGGTGGTGGACGCGCTGCGCAGGATAGGCCGCCTGGACCATCCGCCCGTGGCCGCGACCGTGGGCATGGCCGAGCCGTGGGGCTACCGCAACCGGCTGACGTTGCGCCCGGCGGGCGACGGCCTGGGCCTGGTGGCCCTGGACGGCGAGCAGCGCGTGCCCATCCGCGACTGCCCCATCGCCCATCCGCTGGTCACGGACCTCTTGGATGCGTTGGGCCCGGAGCTGGAACCGGGCGTGAAGGTGGTGCTGCGCGCCGGCGTGCGCACGGGTGATCGGATGATCGTGCTGGTCGCGCCGCGGGAGGACGTGGAGTCGATCGACGTGGACGTGGAAGCGTCGGTCGTGTTGGCCCTGCCCGACCGCGTCGAGCTGGTGGCCGGGCGGCCGTACCTGGTGGAGCGCCTGAACGACCGGCCGTTCCTGATCCCGCCGCTGGCCTTCTTCCAGGTGAACACGCTCGTGGCCGAGCAACTGGTGCAGGCGGTGCGCGAGGCGGTGCCGGAGGGAACCGATCTGCTGGTGGACGCGTTCAGTGGCGTGGGGACCCTGGCCGTGTCCGTGGCGGACCGCGCCGGCAGCGTGGTGGCCGTGGAGCGTGACGCGGACGCGGTGGCGGCGGCGGTGGAGAACGCGGTGGGCCTGGACCACGTGACCTTGCTCGAGGCCGACGCCGCCGAGGGCCTGGCGTACGTGGGCACGGCGCCGGACGTGCTCATCGTGGACCCGCCGCGCGCCGGGCTGTCCGGGGCGCTGTTGCGGTTGGTGACCTCCCTGGCGCCGCCTACAATCATCTACGTCAGCTGCGAGCCGGCCACGCTGGCACGCGACGCGGGGGTGCTGGCCGGCGCGGGTTGGCGTCTGACCGACTGCCGGCCGTTTGACATGTTCCCGCACGGTTTCCATGTGGAGACGGTGTCCGTGTTCCAGCGGTAACGGTCCGGCAGCTACCGGTGCTCCGGCACGGGAGGGTTCTCAAGACCATGGCCCGGGTAGCCCCAGACATCGCGGAGGCGCTGGCGGGCGATCCCACCGTCCGTCTCCAAGCCATCGTGACCGCCGCGAGCGACCTGGACTCCTTGCTTGCGGTCCTCACGCGTGACATCAAGGTCACGCATCAGTACCGGCTGATCCGCGGCATTGCCGTGGAGGCCCCGGCGGGCGCGCTGCGGCAACTGGTACGCAGCAAGGCCGTGGCCTCCATCGAGCCCGTTCGCGACGTCACGCACCAATAGGGGCCGGCCGTGAACCCGACCAAGCTGCACCCATCGCTGGCCTCGGCGCTGAGCACCAAGGCCGCCGCCGAGGCGCCCCTCCACGTCATCGTGCGCTTCCTGGCCGGGCCGGTGGCGCGCGGCGAGGCCGTGGCGCTGGCCGCCATCGAGCCCGACGCATCGTTCCGTCTGCTGCACGCGCGCGCGCTCACCGTGTCGGCCGAGACGGTGGCCGCGCTGTCCATGGACCCGGGCGTGGACCTGATCTGGCCCGACCTGCCCGTCCACGCCTGGCTGGACACGCGCGCCCCACTCGTTCGCGCGCCGCGGGTGTGGGACCTGGGCTTCACGGGTCGCGGCGTGCGCATAGGCATCGTGGACACGGGCATCGACGCCGGCCATCCGGACTTCGGGGATCGGCTGCGGGCGTACCGCGACTTCGTGACCTCGGAGCCGGCGGCCCAAGGCGAGCCGCGCGACCCCAACGGCCACGGCACCCACGTGGCCGGCGTGGCCGCAGGCAGCGGCTCCGCGAGCGATGGGCGCTACCGCGGCATCGCGCCGGAGGCCGAGCTGGTGGTGGCCCGCGTGCTGGACGGGGCCGGCAACGGCCGCACCAGCCACGTCATGGCGGGCATAGAGTGGGCCATGGAGCAGGGAGCGCGGGTGATCAACGTCAGCCTGGGCGGTCCGCCGTACCCCAGCGACGGCTCCGACGCGTTCTCCGTGCTGTGCGACGCGGCCGTGGACGCCGGCGCGGTGGTGTGCGTGGCCGCCGGCAACCTGGGCCCCACCGGCCACACCATCGGCGCGCCCGCCGCGGCGGCCAAGGTCATTACGGTCGGCGCCTCGCGCTCGCTGGGCGACGACGGGCGCGAGGGCGTGGCGCCGTTCTCCTCGCGCGGGCCCACCGGCGACGGACGCGCCAAGCCCGACCTGCTGTTCCCGGGCGAGGCCATCACCGCCGCCCGCGCCACGGGCACGTCCCTGGGCACCGTGCGCGCCGCCCTCTACACCAGCCTGAGCGGCACCAGCCAGGCCACGCCCATGGCGGCGGGGAGCGCGGCGCTGCTGCTGCAGGCCACGCCCGGCCTCCAGCCGGACGAGATCAAGTCGCGCCTGCGGCGCGGGGCGCGGCGGCTGCCGGACGCCGCCGCCGTGGCCCAGGGCGCCGGGCGCGGCGACGCCTACAACACGTTCGTGGCCGCGGAAGGGCGGCCGGCCGGCGACACACCGCCGGCCGAGGAGCCCCCGCGAACCGAGCGTGCCGGGTGCCTGGCCGCGCCGGTGGCCGCGCTGCGCAGACGCTGAGGGCCCCGCCGATGCGCGGCAGGCCGGCTGCCGCGGCCGGCGGGCCGGCGGCGCGCGTGACCTGCGGCCCGCTGGGGCGTCATAGGTGTACGGACGCTTCAAGCGGGACGGGAACGCAAGGGAGGGAGAGGAGCTCATGCGCATGGCGCATCCACGACGGGTCGTCACCTTCTTGGCCGCCGCCCTGGCGCTGGGCGCACATGCGTGGTCCGCACCGGCCGCGCAGCGTCCCGCCGCGGCGCAGAACGGCCTGCCGGCCAGCGCCTATGCCCTGGAGACCGTCCGCCTGATCAACGACGAGCGCGCCCTGCTGGGCCTGGCCCCGTTGGCACCCGACCGCCGCCTGTTCGAGGCGTCCGAGGGACACACCGAGTGGATGGTGGCCAACAACACCTTCTCCCACCGCGGCGCCGGCGGGTCGACGCCGGCCGATCGGGCACTGCAGGCGGGCTACGTCTACACGGCTCTCGGCGAGTCGCTGGCCCGCGGTCACGTCTCGCCGCGGCAAGTGGTGCTGGGCCGCGCGTGCGACCGCTACTGCATCACCGCCTGCGACGTGGCCGGACGCTGCGACGGCTGGAAGCAGTCCAGCAGCCACTGGCGCATCCTGATGGGCGCCGCCTACCGCGACATCGGTGCCGCCTACCTGGCCGGCCCCACCTCCAGGCCGCACTGGTGGACGGTCATGGCCGGCAACAGCTCCAGCCCCACGGAGCCGCTCGGCACGCCGGCGCCTGTCCCGGCCAGCGCCACGCCGTCCCCCGCGCCGCCGCCCAGCGGCACCCCGGCCGGGGCGCTCCGGACGGCCACCACGGCACCCACGGCCACGCGCACGCCCACGCCGGTCGCCTCGCCCAGCCGCACGGCCACGCGCACGCCCACGCCGGTCGCCTCGCCCAGCCGCACGGCCACGCGCACGCCCACTCGAACGGCCACGTCGACGGCCACCACCCGGCCCACGGCCACCGCGCCCTCCGGCACCTCCGGCGTGCGCGGCCGCGTGACCTGGCTCGGTCTCGGCCCGCGGCCCGGCGTGGCCGTGTTCGTCAACGGCGCGCAGCGGGCCGTCACCGACGCCGGCGGCGGCTTCCAGGTGACCGGGCTGCCGAGCGGGCGTCACGCGCTGGAAGCCCGCGCGCCGGGCGCCCTAACCAGCCGCGGCGCCTTCGAGGTGCTGGCCGGCGTGGTCAAGGACGCCGGCTCCACGGCGCTGGTGCCGGGCGATGTGTATGCGAGCCAGAGCGTCGATCTGCTGGACCTGCTGATGGTGGCGGCCGCCCTGGGCCGTTGCCGAGGGGCGCCGCTGTTCGACCCCGTGATGGACCTGGACGGCGACGGCTGCGTGGACGACGACGATTACCTGATCGTCCTGGCGCATCTGGGCCGCGTGGGACCGACCGCCTGGACGGCCAATCCGTAGCACGCCGGGACGGCGCGCGGGCGGCGCTCGCGGGCGCGTCCGCCTACATACGGGCGAGCAGGTCGGCCTTCTTGCGCTCGAACTCCTCGTGGCTCACCAGGCCGCGGTCCCGCAGCGCGGCCAGCTGCTCGATGGCCGCGGGAATGTCGCCCTTGCCCATGGAGGCGCCGTCCGCCAGTCGCACCAGGGTGTCGAAGTCCTCCTTGTTGTCCAGCAGCACGCGTTGGAACTGCAGCGGCCGCCGGATGCGCTGCAACCTGTCCACGCCCATGTCGCTGCCCGTGATGATCTCCACGTCGCCGTAGCCGAGCATGCGCCCCACGAGCGACTGGCGCAACACGATGTCGTTGACCTTGTCCAGGTTGGAGTCGCTGACGGACTTGTTCAGCACCCCCTCCACGTGCATGACCCGGCGCGTGGTGACCACGAACTGCCGCGCCCACCACTGGGCAGCCTCGCGGAGGATCAGCGCCAGGGGCACGCAGGCCAGCATCAGGGCCGCGGCGGTCACCACGCTGCCGGCGGCCGTGCCGTACCCGTGGCCCACGCCCGCCGCCAGGACCAGGACGGCCGCGGCCAGGCCGTTGGCGAGCAGCGCCCGCGCCATCACCATCCAGTGCTGGCGCACCACGATCTGGACCGTCTCGCCGGTGGACATCAGGGAATCCAGGTATCGCATGTCAGGTCTCCCGCGCCGGGACGCATGGGTTGCCGGCCACCAGGACCGGAGGGCGAAGGTACCGCGTGGTGCGGGGCGCTCAGGCCCGCGGGTGCGCGTCGTCGTAAGCGGACCTGAGCCGCTCGTCCGACACGTGCGTGTAGATCTGCGTGGTGGAGACGTTGGAGTGGCCCAGGAGCTTCTGGACCTCGCGCAGCCCCGCGCCGCCGTCCAGCAGGTGGGTGGCAAAGCTGTGGCGCAACGTGTGGGGCGTGACGTCAGCCTGGATGCCGGCGCGCCGGACGTACTCCTTGATGATCAACCACAACCCTTGCCGCGTCAGCCTGGTGCCGCGCGGGTTCAGGAACAGCGCCCGTTGCGCGGGATCGCGCAGGTAGGACACGCGCCCCGCCTCCAGGTAGGACCGCAGCGCCTCGACCGCCCGCGCGTGCATGGGGATGACGCGCTCCTTGGCCCCTTTGCCAAAGCAGCGCACCGTCCCGGAGGCCAGGTTGACGTCGTCCATGTTCAGCGAGACCAGCTCGCTCACGCGCATGCCCGTCGCGTACAGCACCTCCAGCAGCGCAGCGTCCCGCAAGCCCTTGGCGCTGCCTTCCGCCTCCGGCGCCGCAAGCAGGCGCGCGATCTCCTCCGGTTGCAGCGTGCGCGGCAGCCGCTTGCGGACGCGCGGGGCGTCCACCGTGGCGGTGGGGTCGTCCCGCACCACACGCTCCGCGACCAGGAAGTGGAAGAAGCTCTTGGCGGCCGCCACCTTGCGCGCCACCGTGGCGGTGGAGTACTCGCGTTCCTTGAGGAAGAGCACGTAGCGCACCAGCGCGTCCTTGCTCACCTCAGGCCAGGGCTCGCCCGGCTCGTGGCGCTCCATGTAGGACGCGAACTGGCGCAGGTCGTTGCGGTACGCGGCCAGCGTGTTCTCCGCGTAGCCCAGCTCGGACTCGATGTGCTCGAGGAACGTCCGGATGTGACGCCGCATGGCGCTTTCCATGGACTCACCCCGACGCTAGTGTAGACGACTTTCCATAAGAAATCAAGGCCGGATAGACATGAGCAGCCCTGTTGACCTGAGGTGCGCAGCGCGACATATAAACGCTGTGTTTTGCAGCGTTATCTGTCGGCCGGGGAAAGCAGCGCCAACGGGAGTTCTTGGCGCGTCCCGCGCGCCTGTGGTACCCTCGTGCGCGTTGGCGCCGGGGAACGGACGGTGGCGTCCTTGACTGGTTTCCGCCCGTGTCTGCCGCCCCGGCCGGCCGCATCACCGACCGCCGGCAGGTACCGCCGGCCATCACCCAGAGGACCGCCCGTGAACATCATCGTGTTAGTCAAACAGGTGCCCGACACGGCCACGCGCATCCAGGACCGTATCAAGAACGGCACCATCGACCTGGAGGGCGCGACCATGGTGGTCAACCCCTACGACGAGTTCGCCGTGGAGGAGTCGTTGCGCCTGAAGGAGCGCCATGGTGGCTCGGTGACGCTGCTGGCGCTGGGACCGGACCGCGTGCAGAGCGCGCTCAAGGACATGCTGGCGCTGGGCGCGGACGAGGCCATCCAGCTGTGGGACCCGGCGTATGCCGACCTTGGCCCGCGGGGCGTGGCGCATGTGCTGGCGGCCGCGGTGCGCAAGCTGCCCCACGACATGGTATGGACCGGCTGGAAGGGCGTGGACGACGACCAGGGCCTGGTTCCGCCGTACGTGGCCCACATGTTGGGCTATCCCCACGCCTCGTACGTGTCGTCCTTCGAGCTGCAGGGAGACAGGGCGGTGGTGGTGAGCGATGTGGAGGGCGGCAAGGAGACACTGGAGGTCAAGCTGCCGGCCGTCTTCAGCGCCCAAAAGGGCCTGAACGACGTTCGCTACGCCAGCTTGAAGGGCATCATGGCCGTGAAGCGCAAGGAGATCCCGGTCTGGGGCGCGGCCGACGTTGGCCTTGACGTGGCCGGACTGCCGCGGCCCGGCCTGAAGACCGTCACGGTGGAACGGCCGCCGGACAGGCCGCCCGGTCGCAAGCTGGAGGGTAGCGTGGAGGAGATGGCACGCGAGCTGGTCCGCCTGTTGCACGAGGAAGCGAAGGTGCTCTGATGTCCACCACATGGGTGATCGGCGAGACCAGGGACGGCGCGCCCAAGCGCGTCACCGACGAGTTGATCACGGCCGCGCACCATGCCAGCCCCGGCGCCGCCGTGGTCGTGGTGCTGCTGGGCAGCGGCCTGGATGACGCCGCGCGCACTCTGTCAAACCGCGACGTGGCGTCGGTGCTGGTGCTGGACGACGAGCGGCTGGCGGCCTATTCGCCGGACGGCTGGGCCAACGCGCTGGCGGACCTGGCCCGCGAGTCCATGCCGGACGTCGTGCTGGGCGCGGCCACGTCGCGCGGCCGGGAGCTGCTCGCGCGCTTGTCGGCCGCCCTGGACGTGTCCATGGCCTCCGACGTGGCCGAGCTGGCCGTGACCGACGGCTACCTGGACGCCCTGCGCCCGACGTACGCCGGGCGCGCGCTGGTGCGCGTGCGGCTGTCGGGCGCGCCGCTGGTTGCCACCGTCCGGCCCAACAGCTACCCGGCCGCCGAGGCGCGGCCGGAGGCGGCGCCCATCGAGCGTCGCGCGCTCGGCGACTACGCCGCCGGAGCGGGGGTCACGAGCTTCGACGCCCCGGCTTCCACCCGGCCGGACGTGGCCGAGGCCGACGCCATCGTGAGCGGCGGGCGCGGCATGGGCGCTCCGGAGCACTTTCACCTGGTCGAGAACCTGGCCGACGAACTGGCCGCCGCCGTGGGGGCCAGCCGCGCGGTGGTGGACGCCGGCTGGCGGCCGCACGGCGAGCAGGTCGGCCAGACGGGCAAGACGGTCGCGCCCTCGCTGTACGTGGCGTGCGGCATCTCCGGCGCCATCCAGCACGTGGCGGGCATGAAGACGGCCAAGGTGATCGTGGCCATCAACAAGGACCCGGAGGCGCCCATCTTCGCCCTGGCGGACTACGGACTGGTGGCCGACGTGTTCGAGGCACTGCCGGCGGTCACCGCCGCTCTGCGGCAGCACCGCGGCCGTTAGTGTCCCGTCCTGTAGGTTCCTGCACAGATCCATCTCTCGGCACGGGACACGGAGAGGTGCGGGGAGGAAGCCTCCGCGCGCGGTGGGGGTACAGCCCGGCGAAGCCGGGCGCCATAGGGGCGAAGCCCCTTGGAAGTGTCCTGTCCCTTTCCGGATGTGTTGGCGATTATCTGGGACAGGACACTAGTTCGCACACCGTGGCGTCGATGGGCGCGGTGCTGCGCGTGGTGGGCCGGGCGGCGCCGGCCGGCTTGGTGGCCGTGGCGGCGTGGCTCGTTGCCGGCGGCGGTCAGGTGGCGGCGCAGACCGAGTGCCAGGACGTCGCCGTGCGCTCGCCGTTCTCGGGCGACGTGGTGCGCGGCAAGGTGGCCGTGTTGGGCAGCGCGTCCATCGACGGCTTCGGCTTCTACAAGGTGGAGTGGGCGCCGGAGCGCGAGTCGGAGTCCTGGCGCGCCGTGAGCACCACGGTGGCGCAGCCGGTGCGTCACGGTGTCCTGGACACCTGGGACACGTCGCGCCTGCCGGATGGGCTGTACCGACTGAAGCTGACGGTGGTGGACGCCTCCGGTCAAGAGCCGTGCAGCCAGGTGGTCACTGCGCTTTCCGTGGCCAACGACGGCCCGCCGGCGGGCCCGGAGACGCCGGAGGCGGCGCCCACGCTGGTCCTGCGCGCGGCGCGCCCGGGAGATCTGCCCGCGGCGGGCCCCGCCGCTACGCCGCCGCCGGAGGCCGGTGCAGGCGAGCCCGCCGGAGCCACCCCGGACGGGGAGGCCCCGGTCGCGGTTGCCCAGACGCCACCGGAGGCCGGCAGCCTGGCGCCTTCGGGCGACTTTCCCATCGAGCTGCCGGCCAGGCAGTCGCCCACGGTGGTGGCGCGCGCCGCCGCCCCCACGACGATCGACGCGCTGGATCCGGGCTCGTGGCTCGGGGTCCTGGGCGTGGGGAGCTGGCCGCGCGCCTTTGCCGGCGGGGCGCTGGCCGCCCTGCTCCTGGCCGCGTTTCTGGCGCTACTGGTCGGGTTGCGGCGGCCCCGGTGAGGTTGCTGCGGCGCGGGCTTGCCGGCCGCGGCCGCGTCGCGCAGCCGTCGGTGGACTGGCTGGTGGTGGGCCTGGGCAATCCCGGCCCGCGCTACGCCGCCACGCGCCACAACCTGGGCCGCGAGGCGCTGCTGCGATTTGCGGCGCTGCACGGGGCCGTCCTGGACCAACTGAAGGAACGGGCCCGCTACGGCCGCCTGGAGGTGGCCGATCAGCGCGTCTGCGCCGCCACGCCCACCACCTACATGAACGAGTCCGGTCGGGCGGTGGCGCCGCTGGCGCGCTTCTTCAAGATCCGGCCCGAGCGGGTGCTCCTGGTGGTCGACGACCTGGACCTGCCGCTTGGCACGCTGCGGGTCCGGCCGCACGGCGGCGCGGGCGGGCACAACGGCGTGGCCAGCGTGCTCGAGGCGCTGGCCACCCAGGCCGTGCCACGCGTGCGGCTGGGGATCGGCCGCCCGCCGCCCGACTGGGACCCGGCCGACTACGTGCTGGCGCGCTTCGCGCCGGACGAATGCGCCGCGGCCGAGGAGTTGGCCGAGATGGGCGCTCAGGCCGTCGAGGCCGTGCTGCGCGACGGGCTGGACAAGGCCATGAACGCGCTCAACTGAGCGCCGGTTGCCAGCACCTCGTACTGGAGCCGTATGGGTGCGTGGCCGAGGATGACGACATCGACGTTGGTCGCGACTCCGCGGTTCTCCGGACAGTCCGAGCTTGTGACCTACGCCGTCGCCGAGTTCCTCGGCGCGAAGCTGCGCGCCCTCTGCCGGCGCCAGCGGGGGCGGGATCTGTTCGACATGCTGCCGTCAAGAGCGCCTCGCGCCGACCGGGCTGACGCAGCGCGCCTGCTGGTCGACCGCGGTGAGGCGGGAATGCTGGACGCACCGACACCCACCCGCTTTGACGAGGACGAGTGGGAGTGGTGACGCGAGCGGCGGCAGGCGGACGAGGTCCCCCATCAGGGCGGCAATGCGACGCTCGGCCATCGAGGCACTCCCGGGTCGCCGTCACAGAGCACTGCGCCTACACTATGCCGGCCGCCCTGGCCGCGGGCATGACCGCGGTCGACCGGGCGCTGGGCGGCGACCAGGGCAGAACGAGGGCACGGCGCGGGGCCGGGTGCGCGCATCGCCCGTCACGACGGCCTTCTCGGGACCAACATGCACATCCTGCACGTCTACAAGGCCTACCCGCCGGTGATCGGCGGCATGGAGAACCACATTCGCACGCTGGCGGAGGCCCAGGTCCGGGCCGGGCACCGCGTGACCGTGCTGGTGGTCAACCAGGGCCGGCGCACCGTGCGCGAGGAGGCGGCCGGCGTCCAGGTCATCCGCGCCGGCCGCTTGGGCCACGTCTCCTCGGCGCCCTTGAGCCTGGCCCTGCCGGCGCTCCTTCGCCGCCAGGCGCCTCACGTCACCCATCTGCACGCGCCCTACCCGGTAGGCGAGGCGGCCTGGCTGGCGGTGGGGCGGTCACCGATGGTGCTCACCTACCAGAGCGACATCGTCCGCCAGCGCTTCCTGGGCCGGCTGTGGGCGCCGGGTCTGCGGCGCGTGCTCGGCCGGGCCGACCGGGTGCTGGCCACCAGCCCCGCCTACGTCGCCAGCTCGCCCTTCCTGCGCCGCGTCGCGGAGCGCGTCACGGTCGTGCCCCTGGGCATAGACACCGCGCGCTTCGCCGCCGTGAACACCGCCGCCGTGAACACCACCGCCGGCCGCGCCGGCCGCGCCGGCCGCGACCTCACCTCGCGCCTGGTGTTCGTGGGCCGCCTGCGCTACTACAAGGGCCTGCACGTGCTTGTGGACGCGCTGGCTCTGCTGCCCGCAACCCGCCTCTGCGTGGTCGGCCGCGGGCCGATGGGCGAGGCGCTCCGCGCTCGCGCCCGCGCCGCCGGCGTTGCCGACCGCATCGACTGGCTCGGCGACGTGGACGACGAAGCGCTGCCGGCCACCCTGGCCGCGGCCGACGTCTTCGTGCTGCCGTCCACCGCCCGCAGCGAGGCCTTTGGGCTGGCCATGGTCGAGGCCATGGCCGCCGGGTTGCCCGTGGTTTCCACCGAGCTCGGAACGGGCACGTCGTGGGTCAACCAGGACGGCGTCACCGGGCGCGTGGTCCCGCCCGGCGACGCACCCGCGCTGGCGGGCGCCATCCGCGAGCTGCTGGCCGACGCCGAGGCCCGCCGGCTCATGGGCGAGGCGGCGCGGCGCAGGGCCGTGGCCGAGTTCGACGCCGAGCGCATGATCGCGCGCGTCGAGAGCGTCTACCGCGAGGTCGTCTCATGAAGGTGCTGGTGACGGGCGGGGCCGGGTTCATCGGCTCCCATCTGGTGGACCGGTTGCTGGCCGACGGGCACGAGGTGCGCGTCCTGGACAATCTGAGCACCGGCAAGCGCGAGAACCTGGCCCTGGCGGCAGCCGATCCGCGCCTGGCCTTCCACCACGGCTCCGTGCTGGACGACGGTGTGGTGGCAGCCCTCATGGACGGCGTGGAGACGGTGTACCACCTCGCCGCGGCGGTAGGGGTGCACCACGTGGTCCAGAACCCCATCTGGACCGTGGTCACCAACGCCAGGGGCACCGAGGTGGTGCTGCATCACGCGGCGTTGCGGGACGCCAGGGTGGTGTTCGCTTCGTCGTCGGAGGTCTACGGGGTCAGCGATGCCCTGCCCTTCCGGGAGGACGGGCCGCGCGTGCTGGGCCCCACCTGGGTCCACCGCTGGAGCTACGCCACGTCCAAGGCGCTCGACGAGCACCTGTGCTTTGGATACGCCGACCGCGGGCTGTCGGTGAGCGTGGTGCGCTACTTCAACATCTTTGGGCCGCGGATGGACCCCGCCGGCTACGGCAGCGTGATCGCGCGCTTCCTGACGCAGGCGTTGGGCGGGACACCGCTCACCGTGCACGGCGACGGTCTGCAGACCCGCTGCTTCACGTACGTGGCCGATGCCGTGGACGCCACCGTTCGCGCGGCCACGCTGCCATCCGCCCTGGGCCAGGCCATCAACGTGGGCGGCGGGCACGAGACCAGCATCGCCGACCTGGCCCGCGCGGTGCTCGCGGTCACCGGCTCGAGCTCGCCCGTCACGCTTGTGCCGTACGGCGACGCGTTCGGCGCCAACTTCGGCGACACCCGCCGCAGAGTGCCGGACGTGCGCAAGGCGCGCGACCTTCTCGGCTGGGAAGCCGCCGTGTCCCTGGAGGACGGCTTGCGGCACACCATCGCGGCCCAGGGAGGCCGGACATGAAGCTCCTCGTAACCGGCGGCGCCGGCTTCCTGGGCTCCGCGCTGGCCAACCGGCTGGTGCGCGACGGCCACACCGTGTACGTGATCGACGACCTCTCGGCCGGAGACCGCCAGCGCCTGGACCCGGCGGTCATGTTCCACGGCGGCGACGTGCGCGACGTGCCGCGGCTGTGGACGCTGCTGGCCGGGGTGGACGTGGTCTACCACCTGG
>Ga0114946_10000819_pt1 | contig 21221 bp, 20 predicted proteins | sample WalLakDeSediment_FD_88676 | JGI IMG/M metagenome (GOLD analysis project Ga0114946, IMG submission 88676) | Lake sediment microbial communities from Walker lake, Nevada to study Microbial Dark Matter (Phase II) - Walker Lake 11/02/13 Deep Sediment | ecosystem: Environmental > Aquatic >...
AATTCGAGCAGCACGCGCTGGGCATCGATCAGGTCCGAGAAGCCTGCCTCCCCGGTCCGGTAGGCAGCCTCGCTGCTGGCCAGCGACTGGCGCGCCTTCGGCAGCAGCGTGCCGCCGTAGAGTTCGAGCTTTCGCTGGCCATCGCGATAGGCGAACAAGGCACGCTTGATCTCCGCCTCGAGGCCGAGCTCACGGCCCTGCGCCGCGTGGTTGGCGGCCACGTGGCGGGCGCGTGCTTCCGCCACGCCCGCGTCGTAGCGGCTGCGCCGGATCGGAATGCTGAAGGACACCATGCCGACGACCATGTCGCGACCGCCGCCGTCCATGCGCGCCATCCGCGCGCTCCCGCCCCGCTCGTACTCGACGCCGAGCATGAAGTCCGGGTAGTACTCGCGCCGGGCCAGCTCGATGGCATGTGCTTCCCGGGTGATCTCGTGGCGCGCCGCGGCCAGTTCCGGGCTCCGCGCCCTTGCGATCTCCAGCCAGGCGTCGTCGTCGCGCTCCGGCAGCGGCGGGATGGCCAACCGGGAGGGCGCTGCAGGAGAGGCCGGCAAACGCGCATGCGCGGGGCGCCCGAGCACGGCGTTCAGCTCCGCGGCCGCGGGACCCAGCATGTCGAGCAGCGAGCGCAGCTGCTCGTCCAGGCGGCCGAGCTCGACCTGCGCGCGGTTCACGTCCGCCTGGCTCTCGGCGCCGACCCGATAGCGGGAGCGCGCCAGCGATTCGAACTGGATCATCAGCGCGAGGCTCTCGCGCGCCGTTGCCGCCGCCTGGTGGATCCACGCATATTCGAACCAGGCCCGGGTGACGCGCTCGGCCAGCTCGAGTTGCGCCGACTCGAAGCGCCGTGCCTCGACTTGCGCTTCCTCCAGCGCGATGTCGCTGCGCAGGGACAGCTTGCCGAACCAGGGGAACAACTGGGAAATGCCGTAGCGCTCGCCCATGTAGTCGGAGCTGCGGTCGACCTCGTCCAGCACGAAGCCGAGGCTCAGCTGCGGTTCAGGGAGGGCGCGCGCCTGCGGCACCCGCGCCACGGCGGCGCGCCATTGCTGGTAGCGGGTCTCGAGCTCGGGACTGTGGCGCATGGCATAGCGGACCAACTCGTCGAGCCCGGTCTCCTCGCCCAGCGCCGGCGGCTCCGCCGCCGAGGATTCGGGGGGCGAGGGCCAGGCGAGCACGAGCAGCAACGCCACTGCCGCAAGCTTCAGAAACATGGTATTTGGGCCCGACGGGGCCGCGGAGCGGAACAGCATTAGACACCTCCTGAACTTCGAACGAGGGAGCTCGAAGAGGAGGCGCTAGTTCAGCTGGACGCAGTTCCTGAGATGGAGACGTGGCCCGTGGGGATCGGGCGGCGCGCGGGCCTCGCGGCCGACCGGGGCGCCGGACGGAACCGGCAGCACGAAGGCCTCGAGCGCCAGCGGCGGCACGAGCACGAGCTCGACATCCACCTTGGGCGCGACCGGCGCGCGGCCGTCGAAATCGTAACCTTCGACGTAAGTGCAGACGCCCGCGCCGCCGGGATCGTGACAGGGGGGCGGCGGTTCCGGGCAATGCGGGCAGTCGTTGCCGAGGATTGCTTCCGCCGCCATCAGGCAGGGCGCGATCGCCATGCTGGCCCACACCGCCAGGAAGAGACTGGCGGCCAGGCCGGCGAGGCTGCGGCGATGTCGGCGAAGTGCGGTCATTACGTTCTCGGACTCTCGAGCGCTTAGACTAGTTCCTCACCCGAAGCCGTGACAAGTGCCGATATGCCGATATGCGCCCTGGTTCACGTTGTCCGCGCGCGGTTCGCGACGCTCGTCGCCGTGGCGCTCCTGGCGATGCCCGCCGGCTGCGGGCGTGGTCCGGCGCCCACGCTATTGGACACGCCGGCCGCCCCGGGCGCCTCGTTGCCCCGGCTGAGCACCGACCCGGACGGCGCGGTGTGGCTGAGCTGGGTGGAGCAGGGTGACGCCGCTCATGCGCTGCGGTTCAGCGCGTTCGACGCGGGCAGCTGGGGCCCGGCGCGCACCGCCGCCGAGGGCTCCGACTGGTTCGTCAACTGGGCCGACTTCCCCTCGGTGGTGCACCTCGGCGCCGGGCGTATGGCCGCCCACTGGCTGCGGAAAGTCGACGGCGGCACCTATGCCTACCACGTGCAAATGGCCGTCTCGACCGACGGCGGCGCGCACTGGTCGACGCCGCTCGCGCCGCACGCCGACAGTTCCCCTACCGAGCACGGGTTCGTGACGCTGTTTCCGCAAGCCGGTGGAGTCGGCGCGGTCTGGCTCGACGGGCGCAATACCGGCGGCGGGCATGACGCTGGCCACATGACGGACGCCGGCCATCCATCGGGGCATGACGATGTCTCGGGCCACGGGGCGATGTCACTGCGCGCCGGCGGGCTCGACTGGAGCGGCGCACGCCTTCCGGAAGCTGAGCTCGACGCCATGACCTGCGATTGCTGTCCTACCGCCGCGGCACGAGTACCGGGCGGCGTGGTGGTCGTCTACCGGGACCGGACCACGGACGAGATCCGCGACATTCGCGCCACGACGCTCGGCCCTGATGGCTGGTCCCGCACGGTGCCGGTGGCCGACGATGGCTGGGAGATGCCGGCCTGTCCGGTCAACGGACCGGCGGTGGCGGCGCGCGGGATACGGGTCGCGGCCGCCTGGTTCACGGCTGCCGGCGGCACGCCGCGTATCCGCCTCGCCTTCTCCCCGGACAGCGGCCGCAGCTGGGAGCCGGCGATCGAGGTTGCTGATGGCGCGGTGCTGGGCCGCGTCGCGGTAGTCATGCCCGACGAGGATTCGGCCGTCGTCAGCTGGCTGGAGCAGTCTCGCGGTCGCGCTGAAATCCGCTTCCGGCGCATCAGCAGGGGCGGTGACGCGGGTCCGGCGTACAAGCTGGCCGCCACCGTCGCGGCGCGCAGCTCGGGCTTTCCGCAGATGGCCCTGGCCGGCGACCGGCTGTTGTTCGCCTGGACCGCCGTCGGCGAGCCGTCAACCGTCAGGAGCGCCACCGCGCCCCTGCCCTAGACCCCGCCCGCCAGGCCCCGGCAAACGCCGCGGGACTGGCGATCAGCCGCCCAGCCGGCGCAGCGCGGCGATGCGCTCGTCCAGCGGCGGGTGGCTCATGAACAGCCGCTTGAAGCCGGACGCCCGGTGGCCGGAGATGCCGAAGGCGGCCAGCTGGTCGGGGAGCGAGGCGTTGTGGCCCTGCTTGAGGCGCTCCAGCGCGCTGACCATCTTTTCGCGGCCCGCGAGCCGGGCGCCGCCGGCGTCCGCGCGGAACTCACGCTGGCGCGAGAACCACATGACGATGATGCTGGCGAGGATGCCGAGAAAGATCTGCGCCACGATGGTGACGATCCAGAAGCCCGGGCCGTGGCCGCGCTCGTTGCGGAACACCAGCCGATCGACCAGGTGGCCGATAATGCGCGAGAAGAAGATCACGAAGGTGTTCAACACGCCCTGGATGAGCGTCAGGGTGACCATATCGCCGTTCGCGACGTGGCTGACCTCGTGCGCCAGCACCGCCTCGACTTCCTCGCGCTTCATGCCGCGCAACAGGCCGGTGCTGACCGCCACCAGCGCGCTGTCGCGCCGCGCGCCGGTCGCGAATGCGTTCGGTTCGGGCGCGTCGTAGATCGCCACCTCGGGCATGCCGATGCCGGCCTCGCGAGCCTGGCGGCGCACGGTCTCGAACAGCCAGGTCTCAACCGGGCTCGACGGCTGGGTAATGACCTTGGCGCCGGTCATGCGCTTGGCGCTCCACTTGGAAATCGCCAGCGATATGAACGAGCCGCCAAAGCCGAAGATGGCCGCGAACACCAGCAGCTGACCGAGATTGAGATCGACGCCCTGCTCGTCCAGGATGCCCTCGAAACCGATCAGGCTGAGGACGATCGACAGGACCACCAAGACGGCGATATTGGTCGCCAGGAACAAGAATACGCGCTTCATCGACTACTCTCCTTCGCTCCGGTGTCCGGTGCTCGGCTCAAATTGGGGCCGGGATCGGTCATTTACAAGACCCCGCCGGCGGGATCGGGTTCCCGCGCCATCTTACCTGACCGGCATTTCGGCAACCGCGCCTTTTTGGACGCCCTCGTAGGCGCGAACCCGGAAGGCGGTGCCGGGATCGACCCGGGCGAGCTCGCCGGCGATGTAGGCGGCCAGCTGCTCGACCGTGGTGTCCGCGGGCACGAGCTCGCAGCGCTCGCGCCAGATCTCCAGCTCAAACTCACCTTGTCGCGCCTGGTAGGCGAACCGCCACGCCGGGCGGTCGCCGAGCCGCGTCTCCGCGACCAGGTCCTCCGCCGACGCCAGGTAGATGTCGCGCCAGCGCTCTGCCCAGTGACGCTCCCAGTGGTCGTTGCGGCGGCCGTCCGTGTAGATCTCGATGCGTGAACGATGCCCGTGCGCGATCCGCTGGCAATTGCCGGCATGGCGCTTCAGGCCGTGGCTGTAGTGGTAATAGGCCCCCGGCACACCCTCCTCGCGCAGCGACAGCCGGACCGCGCTCACGTTGGCAGGCATGACGGCCGCGATGCACTCCTCCAGCTTCGCGCCGAGGGCCGGCATGGTCACCGCCGGCGCGTCCAGGCGGCATACCGCCTCGCCCGGCGAGCGCAGCCGCAGCCCCGCCGCGGGCGCCTCGATGCACACCTCGCCGCTGGCCGCGGAAGCGGCGAGCTCCAGCCAGCCGCAGCGCGACGGCACCAGCAGCTTGTGATCGGCGAAATCCTCCACGGCCTCCCGCGCGATGCGCTTCACAGTGCCGAAATCCAGCACCATGGATTGCTCGTCCAGTGCGCCGGCCAGTTCGAGGTCGACGATCCAGCTTTCGCCCACCAGACCCCGCTCCCGATCGAGGCGCGAGAAATCGAGCACGGTGAGTTGCTCTACGAAAAGGCGGGCCATGAATGCGACTGCCGGGCAAGGTGTGAGGTGCCGATTGTACCTTGCGACGCGCTATCATCCGCGCATGAAAACCAGCAGGAGCGCCCGCCGCCGGAGCCCGCCCGGCACTCCCCCGGGACATCCGATCGAATCCGCCGTGGCGGATGCCGGCGGCACTGTCGTTTCCTGGACCCGCTACAACGAGGCCGTGCTGGAGGAACGGGCGGAGATCGGGCTGGCGGAGGCGCTGGCCGGACTGGAAGCCGCCGCGGTCGACTGGGTGCACTTTCCGATGCCGCCCGACGCCGCGGCCCTGCGCTGCCTGCACGAGCAGCTCGGGCTCGACCCGTTGGCGCTGGAAGACGTCCACAACGGCCACCAGCGCGCCAAGCTGGAAGTCTACGAACGGCACAGCTTCATGGTGGTGTCCGTGCCGGTGCTCAATGACGGTGAGCTCACGCTCGAACAGTTCAGCCTGTTCCTCGGTCCGCACTGGCTGATCACCTTTTGGGGCGGCAACCCCGCCCTGGTCGCGCCCGTCGCGCAGCGCCTGCGGAATTCGGGCAGCGGGCGGATCCGCAAGCGCGGCGTCGATTACCTGTTCTACTGCCTGGTCGATGCCGCCGTCGACGCCTGCTTCCCGGTGCTCGAGGAGCTGCGCGACCGCATCGAGGCGCTTGAGGAGGAGTTGCTGGAGAAGTCCGGCGAGGACTCGATTCCCGGTATCCACGAGCTGCGTCGCAAGCTGGCGCTGATGCGTCGGCTGGTCCTGCCCGGCCAGGAAGCGCTGGGACGGCTATTGCGCAGCGACGATTCGCCGCTGAGCGCCCCCACCCGACGCTACGTGCACGACGTGCTGGACCACCACACGCGCATTGGCGAGACCATCGACAATCTTGCAGAGGTCACCCGCAGCCTGCACGAGCTCTACCTGATGAGTCTCAGCCACCGGATGAACGACGTGATGAAGCTGCTGACCATCATCGCGACGATCTTCATCCCGCTGACCTTCGTCGCCGGCGTCTACGGCATGAATTTCGATCCCGACTTCAGCCCCTGGAACATGCCGGAGCTGCGCGCGCGCTTCGGCTATCCGGTGGTGATGCTGCTGTTCGCAGGCATCGGCCTCGGCATGGCGTGGATGTTTCGCCGACGGGGCTGGTTCTAGGGTATGGCGGCGGGCTCTACCCGGACGGTGCTGGGCTGGCGCGAATGGATCGGCTTGCCCGAACTCGGCATCCACCGCATCAAGGCCAAGGTCGACACTGGCGCGCGCACCTCCGCCCTGCATGCTTTCGAAGTCACGCCATTCGAGCGTGACGGAGACCGCTGGGTCCGCTTCAGCGTCCACCCCGACCAGTACGATCGCAGCAAGATCGTGCACTGCGAAGCGCCGGTGCTCGACCGCCGCATGGTCTCCGACTCGGGCGGCCATCGCGAGCAGCGCTGGGTGATCGAGAGCGTGATCACCCTTGGTGGAATAAGCTGGCGCGTGGAGATGACCCTGACGGACCGCGACCCGATGCGTTTCCGGATGCTGCTCGGACGCACGGCCCTGAGCAGCCGATTTATCGTCGATCCCGCGAAGTCCTATTGTCTCGGCCGCGCGCGCAAAGCGCGGGCGGCACGCCCGGCGCAACGCCTGGAGGAAAACTGATGCACATCGCCATCCTGTCGAGGAACCGGCAGCTCTATTCCACGCGCCGGCTGATCGAGGCGGCCCGGAAACGCGGCCACGACGTCAGCGTCGTGGACCCGCTGAAGTGCGTCATGGACGTCACCTCGCTGCGCCCGAGCGTGCACCACCGTGGCGAGGTCCTGCCGCGCTTCGACGCCGTGATTCCGCGCATCGGCGCCTCCGTGACTTTTTATGCACTGGCGGTGCTGCGCCAGTTCGAGGTGATGGGCGTCTACCCGGCCAACGAGTCGGTTGCGATCGGTCGCAGTCGCGACAAATTGCGCTCACTACAATTGCTGTCACGCGCCGGGATCGGCATGCCGGTGACTGCGTTCGCGCACTCCCCCGACGACACTAAGACCCTGGTACGGCTGGTCGGCGGCGCGCCGCTGGTGCTGAAGCTGCTGCAGGGCACGCAGGGCCGGGGCATTGTGCTGGCAGAGACCAACAAGGCGGCGGAAAGTGTCATCGACGCCTTCCGCGAACTCGACGCCAATTTCCTGGTGCAACAATTCATCCGCGAGGCCGGCGGCGCCGACATCCGCGCCTTCGTGATCGGCGACCGGGTGGTCGCGGCGATGCTCCGCCAGGCCAAGGAGGGCGAATTCCGCTCGAACCTCCACCGCGGCGGCTCGGCCACGGTCGTCAAGCTCACCCCCGAGGAACGGGCGACCGCCGTGCGCGCCGCCAAGACCGTCGGCCTCAACATCGCCGGCGTGGACATCGTGCGCGGCAGGGACGGGCCGCTGGTGCTGGAGGTGAACTCCTCCCCGGGACTCGAAGGGATCGAGCGCACCACCGGCAAGGATGTCGCCAACATGGTGATCGAATTCATCGAGAAAAAGGCCCGGCCCCACAAGACCCAGACACGCGGCAAAGGCTGAAAGGCAGGACACCATGCCAGGCGAGAGCATCACCATTGGCGGCATCGAAATCGCGCCCGGCGAGCGCCGGGGGCTGTCGTTGCCGGTCGGCATGCTGCACACCCACGTGCCGGTGGACATGCCGGTCTGGGTCATCAATGGGCGACGCGCCGGACCGCGCCTGTTCATCAGCGCGGCCATCCACGGCGACGAGCTGAACGGCATCGAGATCATCCGCAGGATTCGCGCCCGGCCGCTGCCCGGCCTGCGCGGCACGCTGTTGCTGGTGCCGGTGGTCAACGTGTTCGGGCTGCTGCACCACGCGCGCAACCTGCCCGACCGGCGCGACCTCAACCGCAGCTTTCCCGGTTCGGAACGCGGCTCGCTGGCGGCGCGCCTGGCCCACCAGTTCATGACGGACATCGTCGCGCGCTGTACACATGGCATCGACCTGCATACCGGCGCGATCCACCGCAGCAACCTGCCGCAGATCCGCGCCCAGCTGGACAACCCGGAAACACGGGATCTCGCGCTCGCCTTCGGCGCGCCGGTGGTGCTCGACTCCCGGCTGCGCGACGGCTCGTTGCGTGAGGCGGCCGCCGAGCGGGGCATCCGCATCCTCATCTACGAGGCCGGCGAGGCGTTGCGCTTCGACGAACTCTCGATCCGCATGGGTGTGGCCGGGATCATGGCGGTGATGCGCAAGCTGGACATGATCCGCGGCAAACCCCGCCGCGCGCAGGCGGCGAAGCCGGTGGTGGCCGAAAGCAGCCACTGGGTGCGTGCCCCGGAGGGCGGCATCCTGCGCACCGCCGTGCGGCTGGGTCATCGCGTTTCGGCGGGCGAACTGCTGGGCAAAGTATCGGATCCGTTCGGCGCACGCGACGTGCCGGTGACCGCGCTGCATGCAGGCATCGTCATCGGTCGCAACAGCCTGCCACTGGTCAACGAAGGCGATGCACTGTTCCACGTGGCCCGCGTGGAATGCCCGGACGAGGCCTTCGCCGCGGTGGACGCCATCTCGGAGGCCTTCCGCGATCAGTCCACGGATGGACGCCCGGCGGCCGTCATCACTCCGTAGCCTCGCGTTAATCCGGACGTAGCGCCATGCGACGATCCTTCACGCCGTGTCGGGTCACCGGTAATCGGACATGGCGTCAGCCGTCAGTTGGCTTGCGAGACTCGAGGACCTGGAGGTCCGTTTCTGCCTGAGGGCTAATAGCTCCTGCGAGCAGCCGGCGGTGCTGTGGCCGTTCGCCATAGTGAGCCGGCTCGGCGACGGCATGTTCTGGTACGGCCTCATGCTGCTACTCCCGCTGGCGCAGGGAGCCGCGGGGCTGGCGGCGGCGCTGCAGATGGCCCTCGCGGGCGTTATCGGCACACTGGTTTACCGGGTGCTCAAGGAAAGGCTTGTACGCGAACGGCCGTGCAAGCTGCATCCGCGCATCCGCGCGGGCGCCAAGGCCCTCGACCGCTACAGCTTTCCCTCGGGGCACACCCTGCACGCGGTGTCTTTCACCCTCATTGCCATGGCGGCGTTTCCCGCGCTCGCCTGGCTGCTCGTGCCGTTCACGGTCCTGGTGGCGATGTCCCGGGTGATCCTCGGTTTGCATTACCCGAGTGACGTGATTGCCGGCGCCCTGCTCGGTTTCGGGCTCGCCCGCGCCGTGCTGGCCGCCACGGCCTGAACGACTCCCTGGTTGCGGTTCTCCGCGGGCCTGTCGAATCTACTGGCCGGTGGCGCGGACCACCGTCGCCGCGCCCTGGCGGCGCGGGTCCGCGGCCGCGACCAGCACACCGTCGTTTTCGCGCAGCACCGCTCCTGCGCCGCCGAAGAACATCGACAGGTGCTCGAACACCCGGCAGGGAATACGCATGGCTTCCAGCGGGAGGCCCGGCTCGACCGCGGCCCGCCAGCCGCCCGGGATCCGCTCGACATGTAATCGCGGCGCGGCCAATGCCTCTTCCAGCGACATGCCGAGACGCATGAAATCGAGCATCACCTGCAACAGGGCCGTGGTGATTCGCTCAGCGCCCGGGCTGCCGACCGCCAACATCGCCCCGTCAGCGCGGCGCGCCACGCAGGGCGCCATGTTCGACGCCATGCGTTCCCCGGGCTGCAGGCCGTGGTAGCCGAGCGGATTCAGTTCCAGTTCGCCGAGGCAGTTGTTCAGGTAGATGCCGGCGCCGGGCACCAGCACCCCGGAGCCATAGCCGGACGAGGCCGTCACGGCGCACGCGAGGCCGTCATCATCGAGTGTGGAAATGTGCACGGTAGAGGACGAGCGGCCGGCCCCGGGCTCCGGCTCCGCGCCGAACACCGCGCATTGCGCCGCCGCGAGTTCGGCGACCGCCTCGGCGGTCCAGGCCTCCGCGGGGACGTCATGGAGGCGCGCGAGCATCGCGGCCAGCGCAGCCCCGCCGGCCGATGGAGGCGCCGCGATCATCCAGTCATCCAGCGGGCAATGGATCGGGCTGCGCAGCCCGGCGCGATAGGCGCGGCGGTCCGCCCGGCCCAGCAGCCCGCCGCCATCATCGACGCAGTCCGCAATCAGGTCGCCGAGGCGGCCGCCATAAAAGGCTGCCGGTCCCTCGCGGCCCAGCTCGTCCAGCGTCTCTGCCAGGCCCGGGATGCGAACCGTCGCCCCCGCCTCGAGCAGTTCCCCGCCCGCATCATGAACCACCGCAGCGCTCTCGGCCTGCCAGCCGAAGATTTCCCGGTGGCTGTACTCGAGCCACGTCCGCGAAGCGCGCGACAAGGGGAATCCCTCCCGCACGCAACGCGCCACCGGCGCCAGCAATTCGGACCAGGGCAGGCTGCTCCAGCCGCCGGCCACCTCGCCGAGCGCCGCGACCGCACCGCCGACGCCCACTGCGCCATAACCCACGATGGTGTGCATGCCGCCGCCGTAATCGAGCGTCACGGGCCGGCCGGCCAACCCGAAGCGTCCCACCGGACGATCGAGCCCGGGCATCGCGATGCCGCCGTCGATCACCATGGGTGCGTCGCCGGGTCGCCAGACAGTCACGAACGCTGCGGCGTCCAGTCCCACGATGGCCACTTCCGTGCACAGCGCGGCCAGCGTGGCCGCAACCGCAGCGTCCACCGCATTACCGCCGGCCTCGGCGACCGCCGCACCCGCGCGAACGGCGACCTCGGACGGGCCCGCGATCCCGACGGCCCTGCTCATCCCTCCCCGATCCCGAGCCTGTCCATCAGCATCGCCCGGAGCGCGGGACGCGCTGCACTATCCATGAGATTGAGCGCCGGGATGCCCGCGAGACGCTCGACCAGCGCGACCGCGGCAGTGGTGTTCGCCGCCGGCCCGGCCACGAGGTCCGGCTTGAGGCCGAAGGCGATCTGCACGCCGACGACGGCGTAGGGATCCGATGCGCAAAGCAGGGTCATGCGGGTCTCAGGGAGGATTCGGGCGAGGGCCAGGGTGCCATTGTACGGCTCGAGCGGCGAGGCGCCCGATTCGATGACCACCACGTCGGGCTCGCTGGCGGCGATGCGTGCCAGCAGGCGGTCGAGCGCGGCCGCGTAGATCTCGCCGGAGCAGATGGTCGAGGGCAATCCCTCGTCCACGAAATCGAACACGGCGCTGGCGCCAGCGTCGCGAAAGCTCAGGATGTCGCGGTACCGTGCGGCGCCGGTGACCTTGGCGGCGGCAACGCTGAGACCGAGCCCCCGCAACTCACGGATGAGAATGCGCCCGCTGGAGGTCTTGCCCGCGGACATCGAGGTGCCGATCACGAGGATCACCGGCACGGGTGCGCCGCGCACAGTAACCGGCGCGACGAAATCAGTCATGTTCAGGGCCGTGCCGTCACGCTGCGCGTGGCCGAGGTAACGCAGGCGCATGAACGAGGGCAACAGCAGCGAAGTCGACGTTGCCTTGCCCAGCAGGCCGGCGCCGGTCAGGACCTCCAGCTCGCCATCCTCACCGACCGCCCGCCAGCTGCCGACCCCCTCGAGAGTGGCGGCGCGCTCGCCCAGCGCACCGATGATGCGATCGCCGGCCAGCAGCTCCGCGATGCGGCCCGTCTTGGTCTCGCAGCGATACAGCGCGTTTGGCTCGCCGATTACTTCGGCGGCGACGAAATCTCCGGTGCGCCAGCGATCGCGCGGCACGACCCCGACTTCGAAGGGCCGCACCCAGAGGTCGCTGCAGCGAGTCACCGAGGTGTAGAAATAGAACGACGCCGGCATCATGCCTCCAGGCGCTCGGCGAGCATCGCATGCCGGGTCGCGGGCACGTCGGGCGCCGCCAGCAGCAACGCGAGCAAGGCCGTGCGAAGCAGCGTCGGACCGATGAACAGGCACTCGTCCGGCGCATGCGCGCCTGCTCCCACAGCGCCGAGGCCGTCGAGCGTGGCGGTGTACAGGCTGGTCGTGCTGCCGTCGGACCCGCCCCCCGCCATGCCCTCTTCCAGTTCGATGTCGAGGCGGCGCGCCGCCTCCTGCGCGAGTTGCCACAACACGCGGTTGCGCGGCGTCCGCTCCATCGGCGGACGCCCGAAACCGCCGCTGATCTCAAGTCGCGTGCCGGGCGTCGCAGCTTCCAGGCCACGAATGGCCCGCTCAACGCGCACCGCGTCCGCTTCGCTGCAGACCCGCACGTCGGCCACCGCCCGGCTCTCCGGAGCGATGACATTCGGCCTCAGGCCGCCATCGACGGTGCCCACGTTCACTGTCACGCCACGCTGCGGGTCGTTCAACTCGAACAGGTCCCTGATGACATGCGAAAGCTCCAGGATCGCGCTGGCGCCGGCCTCCGGATCGAGGCCCGCGTGGGCGGCGCGCCCGAAAATCCTGACCGTAAACCGCCCGACCCCTTTGCGCGCCGTCTTCAGGCTGCCGGACGGCCCGAGCGAGGGCTCGAGCACCCATGTCCTGCGTACCCGTCGAGCCAGCCCGAGGATGTGCCTGCGCGACTCGTGGCTGCCGATCTCTTCGTCACTGTTGACGAATATCACCGGTGTGAGGGGCAGGTCCACGCTGTGGCGGCGCAGCGCGCCGAGTGCGAGCAGCATCATCGCCAGGCCGCCCTTCATGTCGAATACGCCCGGGCCGCGCACGACGTCGCCATCGACATGGAAGGGCATCTCTTCGAGGGTGCCGACCGGCCAGACCGTATCCAGGTGGCCGAGGAGCAGCTGCAGGGGCCGGCCGCGGGTCCGCTGTGCGGGCCGTGCCCAGACCTGGCCGCCGCTGGTCCGGCCCGGCAGCCGCCGGACGCTGAAGCCCAGCGCCACCAGTTCGTCCTGCAGAACCCGGGCCGTGCCGTCGTGGGTGTTCGGGGCGAGGGACGGCGACTCGGCCTCCACCATCCTGCGCAGCAGGTCGACCAGTTCTTTGCGCCGCCCGATGAGGTCGTCGAGCAACGCCCGCGGATCGGGGCCGCCGTTCATAGCCCTAGCGCCGCATGCCCGCCGAGAACGGAAACGCGCGCGACTCCGTAATTTCGGCGACGCGGCCGGGATAGAGATAGGCAAGCAGCGGCGTGCCGCGGATCAGGTCCTGGTCATCACGATCCGGGGCGCGCAGGCTGGCCTCGTCAACCGAGGCGGCCACGATCCGCCCGATGATCAGGCTGTTTTCGCCCAGGTCGTCCACGACCCGCTCCGTGGTGCACTCCATATGCAGCCAGGCACCTGCGAGCAGGACGCCGGTGACGATCTCGGCAGGCACCGTCTCCAGCATGTCCAGCGCGGGCTTGCCCTCGGCGGGATAGCGCGGCGCCGCCGCGAGGCTCGCCTCGAGCAATTGGTCCGGCCGGGGCCACGACACGGTGAACACGCCCTCGCGCACGGCGTTGATGTAGGTGTGGTGACGGGGCGTGCACACGAAGCCGAACCAGTTCTGCCAGCTCATCGGCGCGACCATGTGCTTGGGCGCCAGGTCGTGGCCGCCGTCAGGCTCGCGCGTGCCCACGATCACGAGCGGAGAAACCAGGAAAAAACGCTCCCAGATCGGGTGCTCGACGTCGAGGCTGATCCGTCGCTTGCCCATCGCTCTCCCTCCCATGCCGCCCAGACTAAATCTAGCCCAGCAGGCGCAACATTGCCCAGATTCCGAACGCCAGCGCTGCGGCTGCGATGATTACCAGCGCCAGCAACACGCCCGCCAGCGCCAGTACCGCCCGCCGCTCGCGGGCCTCGATCGCCGCAGGCTGCTGCGACCAGTCCGTCAGCATCTGGGCATTGCGCCGATGGGCCTTGAAGGCCACGTCGAACACCGTCCCCGCAACCGGCACTGCGCCTACGATCGCGTCCACGGCAATGTTGGCCAGCATTCGGCCGACGATCAGCCGCGGCGCGCCCGCACGCACCGCCGTCCAAACCAAGTAGCCCCCCAGCAACGCGGCGATGGCGTCGCCCAGGCCCGGAAGCAGGCCAAGAATCGGGTCGAGACCGAAACGGATCCGGGTGCCGGGAATGCGCAGCGCGGTGTCGAGCACCCGCGCGAACCGGGAAGCCCGGGCAACCCGCGTCTCGAGGGTCGGACGGACCATCGACCGTGGGCCGGCGACACTATTCAGACAAGCCACCGGAGAGGAAATCGAGGCATCCCGACAGTGTCTTCAGGCTGGCATCGTCTTCCGCCGGGATGTCGAGGCCGGTTTCCCGGGCGATTGCCGCACGGAAGCGCTGCGGATCCAGGTCGAACTGCTCGGCCAACGGCACATCCGGCTCGATCGGCCGGTCTCCTATTCCGCCAGCGGCCTGCTCGAGCGCCCGTAGCACCGCCGCCTCCAGGTCACGCATGTTCATCGCCTTACCTCCCGCGAACCTCAGTGGAGCATTGCCAGATTGCCAGCCTGGAGTTTACCCCTGCTTGACTCAGGTCAAGGCCGGATCGCATTCGGGGAGCCATGGTTAGAGTGAGTAACGGGGTTGCATATTAGACCTTGCTAATGTATTGTTCCCGGCGTGGCCACGTTCGCTGCAAGTCGCGCGAGTCCGGCCTGCCGCACCCAGACGGAGACACTCACTTGAAACAGGCATTGCTGGAACTCGCCCTGCGCCGGCCGCGAACGGTCTACCTGTTCGCCCTGCTGCTGACGCTGGTCCTCGGCCTGCAGATCCCGCGCATCCAGGTCGATACCGATCCGGAGAACATGCTGCCCGCCGACCAGGTCGACCGGATATTCCATAACGAGGTCAAGGCGGAGATGGCTCTCCACGACGCGATCGTGGTCGGCCTGGTCGAACGCGATCACCCGGATGGCATCTACAACACTGCTTCGCTGGGCGCGCTGTTCCGCGCCACCGAGCGGATCCTGGAACTCGACGGCGTCGTCGCGCAGGACCTGATGGCCCTCTCGGTGGCTGACAACATCGACCAGGCGGGACCCGGCACGGTGCGCTTCGAGTGGCTCATGCCCGAGCCGCCGCCGACCCGCGAGGCGAGCCTGGCCATCCGCGGCCACGTGGAGCGCCTGCCGCTCCTCAAGGACACGCTGGCATCCGGCGACGGCCGCGCCGCCGCCATCTATGTGCCGATCTTCGACAAGAATCAGAGCCATCGCCTGTCTCGCGAGATCGAGGCAATCACCGCGGAGGCCTCGGCCGAGTTCGGCGCGACCGGGCAGTGGCATATCACCGGGCTGCCCGTGGCCGAGGACACCTTCGGCTACGAGATGTTCCTGCAGATGGGCATCTCGGCGCCGCTGGCCGGACTGGCCATTTTCCTGCTGCTGTGGTTCTTCTTCCGCAGCCTGCCGCTGATCGTGGCGCCGATGATCGTCGCGATGGTCACCGTCATCTCGACGATGGGACTGCTGATCGGCATGGGCTTCACCGTCCACATCATGAGCTCCATGATCCCGATCTTCCTGATGCCGATCGCGGTGGTTGACTCGGTGCACATCATGTCGGAGTTCGCCGACCGTTACCGCCCGGGGCGCAGCCAGCAGGAAACTCTGCGCGAAGTGATCGGCCACCTGTTTCGCCCCATGCTGTTTACGTCCGTGACCTCGTCGGTAGGCTTCGCCTCACTGGCGCTGACGCCGATCCCGCCAGTGCAGGTATTCGGCGCCTTCGTCGCCTTCGGCATCATGCTGGCCTTCCTGCTCACCATCGTCTTCATCCCGGCGTGGGTGTCGCGCATGAAACCCGCTAGTCTCGAGAAGATGCAGGCGATCCTGCACCAGCGCGAAGGTGATTCGCTGCTGGCCCGGGTCCTGCGCGGCATCGGCGTCGTTTCGCTGGCGCGCAGCCGCTTGCTGCTGCTCGGCTTCGCCGCGGTGTTCGTATTCAGCATCGTCGGCATCACCCAGATCCAGATCAACGACAATCCCACGCGCTGGTTCAAGTCCGACCACCGCATCCGCGTCGCCGACCAGGTCCTGAATCATCATTTCGCCGGCACCTACGATGCCTGGCTGGTGCTCGACCGCAGCGTGGCGACGCAGAGCGGCGAGCAGTTCGACGCGCAGATCTCGGCGCTCGAAGATCGAATGTTCGAGGCCGAGGGCGAGGAGCTCGCGGCGCTCGAGGCCGAACTGCTCGAGCTCGAGCAAGCCGCCAGCGAAGCACGCTACTTCCAGCGGCCCGACATCCTGCGCTGGATGGCGATGCTGGAGGAAGACCTCGCGGCCAGCGGGCTGGTCGGCAAGAGCAATGGCCTGCCGGACCTCGTCAAGACCGTGAACCGCGAGCTGCGCGGCGGGGAGCCGCGCGATTTTCGTATTCCCGACAGTGTCCAGGGCGTTGCCCAGGTACTGCTGCAGTTCCAGTCCTCGCATCGGCCGCAGGACCTCTGGCACATGGTGACGCCCGATTTCCGTCGGGCGGTGCTCTGGCTGCAGTTGACCAGCGGCGACAACCAGGACATGAGCGCGGTCATCCAGCGCGTGGATGCCTTCCTTGCGGCCAATCCCGCGCCCGAGGGCATGGCCGTGCGCTGGGCGGGCAAGACCTACCTGAATGTCGTGTGGCAGGACGCCATGGTGAAAGGCATGGTCGGCAGCCTGGCCGGCGCCTTTGTCGCCGTGCTGGTGATGATGATCGTATTGTTCCGGTCGCTGGGCTACGGCTTGCTGGCGATGCTGCCGCTGACCATCACCATCACGTTCATCTATGGACTGATCGGCTGGACCGGGAAGGACTACGACATGCCGATCGCGGTCCTGTCGGCTCTCACGCTCGGGCTGTCGATCGACTTTGCTATCCACTTCATCGAGCGCAGCCGCGAGGCGCTGGCGAAGCACGGGGGCCTGCGCGCCGCAATGGCCGAGGTCTTCGAGGAGCCGGCCCGCGCCATCAGCCGCAATGCCATCGTGATCGCCATCGGCTTCACGCCACTGCTGCTGGCGCCGCTGGTGCCCTACATCACCGTCGGCATGTTCCTCGCAACCATTATGGCCGTGTCCGCCATCGTCACCCTGATGCTGTTGCCCGCGGTGATGCAACAGTTCATCGGACGCCGGCCCGTAGCGCCAGCCGCTTGAGACAGGAGAACCGGAAATGAAACGTTACATGCTTGCACCGCTTGCCGCGCTCGGCCTCGCGCTGGCGCCATCCGCCCAGGCGGAGGCGCTGACGGACGTGAGTGAAATCATCGAGCGCGCCAATCTCGCCGCCTACTACGCCGGCAACGACGGACGCAGCGAGGCGCGCATGTCCATCGAGGACGCCCAGGGACGTCGCCAGTTGCGCCAGTTCACCGTGCTGCGGAAGAATCGCGCCGCCGGCGGCGACCAGGACTTCATGGTGTTCTTTTCGCGGCCATCAGATGTTCGCGGGACAGTGTTCCTGGTCGCGAAAAAAATGGAGGGAGACGACGACCGCTGGCTGTACCTGCCGGGTCTCGACCTGGTCCGCCGCATCAGCGCGGGCGACAAGCGCACCAGCTTCGTCGGCTCGAACTTCTTCTACGAGGACGTTTCCGGTCGCAACCCGGCCGACGACGAGCACGTGCTGATCGAAACCACCGCTGAGCACTACGTGGTCGAGAGCAAGCCGAAGGACCCGCGCTCGGTCGAGTTCGCACGCTATGTCACGCGTATCGACCGTACGACCTTCCTGCCGATGAAGACTGACTACTATGACGCGCGCGACCGCGTGTACCGCGTGATGGAGGTGCTGGGCACCGAGGAGATCGGCGGGTACCCCACGGTCACCCGCTCGAGGATCAACGATCCCGTGAGCGGCGGCAGCACGCTGATGGAGTTCCGCTACACCGAGTACGACGTTGGCTTGCCGGCGGACATTTTCTCCGAGCGCTACCTGCGCACGCCGCCGGTGGACTGGCTGCGCCGCTCCGGGGAATGACGCCATGCGCACCGGCCCGGAAATCGTGGTTGTGCTCGGCCTGCTGCTTGCCGCAGGCCATGCGGGCGCGGCCGGATCCGGCGGGGACGCCTGGCAGGGTGAGGCGGAGGAAAGCGGGAACAGTGATCCGTTCGCCGGGTTCGACGACGAAGACTGGGATGACCCCTGGGCGGCGCGCGGCGGCGGACTTTCGTGGAGCGGCTTCGTCGAGGGCGGCCTGGGCGCCCGCTGGAACAGCGTCGACAACCTCGACCGCCTGACGCTCGGCGACGTCAGGGTCCGCGCCGAGACGCGCTATGACCATGGCGCCTTCCGGGTGGACTTCAAGGGCGACCTGCTGTGGGACGAAGTCGTCGAAGACCTCGACGCCCAGCTGCGCGAACTTGCGGCATCGTTCAGTCCGGCATCGAATGTCGACATGAAGCTGGGGCGGCAGGTGCTCACCTGGGGCACCGGTGACCTGCTGTTCCTCAATGACCTGTTCCCGAAGGATTTTATTTCCTTCTTCGCCGGCCGCGATGAGGACTACCTGAAGTCGCCATCGGACACCGCGCGCGTCAGCGGCTTCACCGGGCCGGTCAACATCGACCTGGCTTACACGCCACGCTTCACGCCGGACGACTACCTTTACGGCGAGCGCTTTGCCTTCTGGAATCCCGCGCTGGGCGAGGTCGCCGCGCCCGCGCGTCCGCGCCGCGCCGAAGAGCCCACCAACGGCGAGCTCGCACTGCGCCTGTTCCGCACCGTCGGCGCGACCGAGTACGCGATATACGGCTACCGCGGCCGCTGGAAACAGCCCGTCGGCGTGGACGACGCGGGGATGCCGCGCTTTCCACGGCTGCAAAGCTGGGGCGCAAGCATGCGCATGCCGCTGCACAAGGGCCTCTTCAACACCGAGGCCGCGTACTACGACTCGCGCGACGACCGGAGCGGCGACGACCCGCGGACGCCCAATTCCGAGTTCAGGCTGCTGGCAGGCTACGAGCAGGAACTGGTGCGCAACCTGACGGCCGGCACGCAGCTGTATGCCGAGCGCATCATGCACCACGACCGCCTGGTGGCGAACTCCATCGATCCGGATCGCGAGCGGGACCGCTGGCGTACGGTGACAACCTTGCGACTGACCTATCGCGCCTTGCAGGACACGCTCACCAGCTCGCTGTTCGTGTTTGTTTCGCCAAGCGACGAGGATTTCTACCTGCGCCCGTCGATCGCCTGGCGGCGCGATGATCACTGGCTCCTGGCGGCCGGCCTCAACCTGTTTGGCGGCAGCGACGAGCACACTTTCTTCGGGCAGCTGGAGGACAACAGCAATGGCTGGCTCCGGTTGCGTTACAACTATTGACCACTCGAGGAGATCACGATGACCGTCGAACGAGCCGTAACCGCTTTTGCCGGGTTCATGGTGCTGTTGAGCCTGGCGCTCTGGTGGCTGGTCCACCCGGGATTCATCTTCCTGACCGCTTTCGTCGGCTTCAACCTGCTGCAGTCGTCGTTCACCGGTTTTTGCCCGGCGGCGATGGTCTTCAGGAAGCTGGGTATCAAGACCGAGGCGGAAGCAGCCCGCGGCCAGGCGGGCGGAAGGGGCCTGGGCGCCGCGGCCTGAATTGCCGATGCCGGACTCGCGGCCCGCGATGATCGCGGCCCTGTTGGAGCCGGGCGCCTACACGCACCCGGTCGACAGGGTCGAGCTGGTCGAGACCCACATCTCGTGGGTCTTCCTGGCCGGTGAGTTCGCGTACAAGTTCAAGAAGCCGCTCGACCTGGGCTTCCTGGATTTCCGCGACCGGGAACGCCGCCTGCATTACTGCCGTGAGGAGCTGCGGCTCAACGGCAGGCTCGCGCCAGATATCTATCTCGGGGTCGTGGGCGCCCGGCAAGGACCGGCAGGATGGCGTGTCGGACCGCTCGTGGCGGGCGCGGAGCCCGCTGTGCGCATGCGACGGTTTCCCGACGACGCGCGCCTCGACCGCCGCCTCGAATCGGGTCGGCTGGCAGCGGACGCGCTCGAGGCCTTCGCGAGCGAACTGGCGCGCTTCCAGCGGCAACTCCCGCCGGCCCGCCCCGGCGACGGCTTCGGCGACGCCGCCGCCGTCGCGCGGCCCGCGCTGGCCAACTTCGATGCGATGCCGGCGGGTCAGCTCGACGCGTCGGCGGCGCAGGCGCTCGAGGCACTTGAGGGCTGGACCCGCCGGCACGCGAAAGTCCTGGCGCCCCGCTTCGACGCCCGTCTCGCTGACGGCTTCATCCGCGAGGGCCACGGCGACCTCCATCTCGGCAACCTGTTCGTATTGCAGGATCGCATCGCGGCCTTCGACGGCATCGAGTTCGATCCGGCCTTGCGCTGGATCGACCTGCAGAGCGAAGTCGCGTTCCTGCTGATGGACCTGGAATCCCGCGGGCATGGCGAGCTTGGCTGGCGCTTCTACAACGCCTGGCTGGCCGCATCCGGCGACTATGACGGCGTCGATCTGCTCGCCTGGTACCTGGTTTACCGTCACCTGGTCCGGGCGAAGATCGACGCCATCCGGCTGGCCCAGGGCGCGCTCGCGCCGGATGAGCAAGCGCGGCTGCGGGAACGCCACGCGGCGCATCTTGAACTGGCCGGCCTGCATGCCGATCCGCCGGTGCCGTGGCTGGTACTCATGCACGGGCTGTCGGGCTCGGGCAAGAGCCGCCTGGCGCGTCGCCTGGCGCCACGGTTGCCCGCCGCCTGGGTGCGCTCCGATCTGGAGCGCAAGCGCCTGCATGACCTGGACCCGGGTGGGGCCGCGCCGGCGGCCGTCGGCGTCGGACTATACGGCGAGGAGGCCACGGCGCGGACCTATACGCGGCTCGCAGAGATCGCGCGCACCGCACTGCGCGCCCGCATGAGCATCGTGGTGGATGCGGCGTTCCTGGAGTCGGACCGGCGACAGGCATTCATCGACCTGGCCGGGGAATGCGGCGGCCGCGCCGTGGTGCTGGCCTGCGAGGCGCCTCCGGGAGTGCTGCGGGAGCGGGTCCTGGCGCGCCGCAATGATCCCTCGGACGCCGGGTTGGAGGTGCTGGAGGCGCAGCTTGCGCGGGCGATCGACGTCAGTTCCCGTGAGGCGCCCTACCGCGTCGTCGTGGACACGAGCGCCGATCCGGACCTCGACGCGCTCATCGCGCGCCTGCGGGAGCAACCGGTCTAGCGGCGCCGAAGCGATGCGTGCCGCTCATGGTCCCGCTTCCCGGATTCGCGTGACGATATCGTAGCCGGCACGCCGCCAGGCCAGCGCCGTCAGCCCGAAATAGCCGTGCATGAGCAGTGCGAAATGCCAGGCGATGACGTTGTCGAGCGGCAGCTCGGGGAAGAAATTTGCCGCCGGGATGTTAGCCAGGCCGAGCAGAAGCATCGCGGCGCCGAAGCCGATCTTGGTCCCGATGACGCCTCGCCCGACGCGCGCCTTCACCGCCGCCGGCAGGCGATACAGCCGGGATGCGAGCGCCAGTTGCGCCAGCGCGGTGAAGGAAAAATAAATCGTC
>Ga0114946_10000820_pt1 | contig 21213 bp, 19 predicted proteins | sample WalLakDeSediment_FD_88676 | JGI IMG/M metagenome (GOLD analysis project Ga0114946, IMG submission 88676) | Lake sediment microbial communities from Walker lake, Nevada to study Microbial Dark Matter (Phase II) - Walker Lake 11/02/13 Deep Sediment | ecosystem: Environmental > Aquatic >...
TATACGGTAAGGCAGCTGAGGTGCCTCAGACAGAGACAACCCCTTTTTATCCCCGTAGCCCTTACGCTGTGGCTAAGCTCTACAGCTATTGGATTACCGTGAACTACCGCGAGGCTTTCGGTATCCATGCCAGCAATGGCATTCTTTTTAATCACGAATCACCTATTCGCGGAGAAACTTTTGTGACCCGAAAAATCACCCGGGCTGTGGCCAGGATTAAACTCGGATTGCAAGATAGATTGTATTTGGGCAATCTCAATGCCCACCATGACTGGGGTTTTGCCGGTGATTATGTTGAAGCGATGTGGCTGATGCTGAAGCAGGATCAGCCGGATGACTATGTTATTGCTACAGGTGATACTTACAGCGTTCGTGAATTCTGTGAAAGAGCTTTTTGGGAAGCGGGGATTCAGCTTAACTGGCAGGGTGGAGGTGCATATGAGAAAGGTATTAATAAGCAAAGCGGAAAAGTGTTGGTAGAAATTGACAGACAGTATTATCGCCCAACAGAAGTTGACTTTTTGCAGGGAGATGCCACCAAGGCAAGAAAGAAACTTGGTTGGAAACCAAAAATTAATTTTAACGCGCTGGTTAAAATGATGGTCGAAGCTGATTTAAAGGAATCTGAACACGAAGCAATGTGCCGAAGAGAAGGTTATTGCTATAATGGGGTTATTTTGGAGCGATTATCCAGAATCATGAATGGATAAAGCTTTATCTTAATTTTAGTAATAAACAGGGAGGGTTTTTTATGAAAAGGATATTGGTAACTGGCGGAGCCGGTTTTATTGGCTCGCATCTCTGTGAAAAATTAGTTAATGACGGTAATGAGGTTATCTGCGTGGATAATTTTTTTACAGGGCAGAAAAGAAATATTACACACCTTATGGACAATCCTCTTTTTGAGTTATTGCGACATGATATCACTTTCCCACTTTATATTGAAGTTGAAGAAATATATAACCTGGCCTGCCCGGCTTCTCCGATCCACTATCAATATAATCCTGTCCAAACGGTAAAAACGAATGTGCATGGATCTATTAATATGCTTGGTCTTGCAAAACGAACTGGAGCAAAAATTTTGCAGGCATCCACAAGTGAGGTTTACGGTGATCCCATTGTGCATCCGCAGGTTGAGAGTTACTGGGGTAATGTTAACCCTCTTGGTCCCCGGGCTTGTTATGATGAAGGAAAACGTTGTTCGGAAACTTTATATATGGCCTATTACCATCAAAAAAATGTTGAGGTTAAAATAGTCAGGATTTTTAATACTTTTGGTCCACGGATGCATCCTGATGATGGCAGGGTAATCTCAAATTTTATTATCCAGGCTCTGCAAAACAAGGAAATTACTATTTACGGTGATGGTAGTCAAACCCGTTCTTTTTGTTATATTAATGATCTAGTTGAAGGTTTAATCAGGTTAATGGCTACAAAATTTGAATTTACCGGACCGGTTAATATAGGTAATCCAAAAGAAATATCGATTTTAGAAATTGCGAATACGATAAAAGATCTTACTCGATCGTCTTCTCCGCTGGTTTTTAAGCCGCTCCCCCAAGATGATCCATTAAGGCGCTGTCCGGATATTTCTTTAGCTAAAAATAAGCTTGACTGGACCCCTGAAGTTTTATTAGAAGAAGGTTTACATAATACTATTGCTTACTTTCAAGAAGTGATGCATTATCCAACCTCTAACTTAAAGTACAGAAATAATACTAACACTAAATGAAAACTACTCTTATGTAAACAAAAGCATTTAAAAATATATTTTTATTTTGAGGCGGGCTAAGGTTGAGTGATCAAAAGATTGTTCTGATAGGTCCAGTTTATCCGTATAAAGGTGGTATAGCACACTACACCAGTTTGTTAATTAATAACTTAAGTAAAAGTTACGATATAAAAATAATTTCTTTTAAAAGGCTATATCCCCATCTTTTATATCCCGGCATAATGCAAAAGAATTACCTGGATAAAACCTTCGAAATTTTTGGCGTAGAATATCTGATCGACTCGATAAACCCTATTAGCTGGATTTGGACCGCTAAAAAAATAATTTCCATCAAACCAGACCTGATTGTTTTTCAATGGTGGAATCCATTTTTTGCACCGTCCTATCTTGTAATAATAGAAATATTTAAATTATTTGCTAAAGCGAAAATCCTTTTTATTTGCCATAATGTATTGCCACACGAGAAACTGCCGCTAGATAGATGGTTGACAAAAGCCATTTTGCGAAAAGGAGATTGCCACTTAGTCCAATCGTTAGAAGATGAAGAAAAACTTCTGAGTATTGTTCCTAATGCAAAATACAAAAAAGTGCCTCATCCGAGTTACAGTATTTTCAAATCAGAAAACGTCTCAAAAAAAGAAGCTCGGGCCAGACTGGGAATTGAAGACACAGAGAAATTACTCCTTTTCTTTGGGTTTATAAGGGAATACAAGGGCCTTATTTACCTGATCAAGGCACTTCCTCAAATAAAAGAGAAATATCCTCGAGTTAAGCTGCTTGTTGCCGGTGAATTTTTCCATGATAAAGATTTTTACTTTGAAGAAATAGAAAAACTCCACCTTCAGGGTAATATTGATATTTATGACCAATATATACCAGACCAGGAAGTAGGCATCTACTTTTCAGCAACCGATCTAGTTGTTCTACCTTATGTTACTGCTACTCAGAGTGGGGTTGTCCAGATCGCCTATGGTTTTAATAAGCCAGTGGTGGTAACCAGTGTTGGGGGATTACCGGAAGTAGTTGAGCACAACCGAACCGGTTATGTGGTTCCGCCACAAGACCCGCAGCAGATTGCCATTGCAGTAATAGATTTTTACAAAGGGGAAAAAGAGGCTGTATTTGCCGCTAATATTTGCAACCAGCAGGAACGGTTTTCATGGGATAGGCTGGTTGAACATATTGAACATTTATGCTTTTAAAAGTTCTTTTTGATAAATGGTTTGCAGTCTTAACAAAATTCAAGAAAAGATACTGAGCGTTAAATAATAATCATAGAAACACTTTATAATAAATAAGGATTATTAAATGCATTAGTTGAAGGAAACTGGGATGTTTAAAATGAATGTAAACCTAAGAATATCTGTTATAACACCTTCATATAATTCCGGGAATTATATTGAATGTGCTATAAAAAGTGTACTGGAACAAAATTATCAAAATTTTGAACATATAATAGTTGATGGAGGCTCATCAGATGGAACCTTAGAAGTACTAAAGAAATATCCTCATTTAAAATGGGTTTCTGGATCAGATCAGGGCCAATCAGATGCAATGAATAAAGGCTTTATATTATCAAGCGGCGAAATTATTGTTTACCTGAACGCAGATGATTACTTTGAGGAAGGGGCTTTTCATGCAGTTTTGCCTTATTTTTTAAAAGGGGCACAGTTTGTAGTAGGTCAAGTAAGAGTTATTAGAGATGACGGCTCATCCTGGATAAATGATCCCAAAGTTGAATTTTTAGAAATGCTAAAGTGGTGGCAGAAAGATGCTTTCTGTTTTAATCCATCAGGTTATTTTTATCGAAGAGTAGTGCAGGAAGTTGCTGGGGGATTTGATATTCATAATAACGCAACCATGGACTATGATTTTCTCTTAAAATGTGCCTATAGATTTGAATTTGTAAAGATTAAGCATTTGCTAGGAAATTTCCGTTTAGTTAAAGGAACTAAGACAGCAAGTACTGCTGTTGAAGACCTTTATACAAAAAAAAACGCTGTATCTGAAAAATATACAGTATTTCTTGACAATAAAGAATTTGACAAATATATGACAGAGAAAAACAAGAATTTGAAAAACATAAAAAGCAGAATAGCTGTAACACAGGGTTTAATAGATTTAAAAATCCATCATAGAAATAAAAGTTACTTGTTAATGATTAGCGTTTTTCTTAAATTGATCTATTGGATCCCATTTTATTTACTATATTTAGCCCGACGACAAATGTAATAGAGGATAGGTGAACATGATTATTTCCTTCTTAGTCGTTTCGCATAAAAGGCGTAATGAAACGATCGGAGCTTTAGATTCTATTTGCAGGACTATTATTAATACTGATTACAGAGATTTTAAAGGTGAAATTATTGTATTAATTAATGGTGGAGATTTTGATTATTTTAATTTCATTAGATCATACATGCAGTCAATTGAAGAATCAGGGATTGCATTGGCGAAATGTTATTACTCTAAATTAAATCTTGGTGCTGCCGGAGGCCGTAATTATGTATATAAGCATAGCCAGGGCGATGTATTGGTATTTATTGACGATGATGCTGAAATTATCAATGAAAGCGACTTGATAAAAGATATACTTGAAGAGAAAAAACAAAATAAAAAATTAGGAATTATTGCTTTCAGATCTGTTAATAAGGATTGGTCAATAAGATATGAAGAAATCCCAGTCAGACCTTCTAAGGCATTGACTAAAAAAAAAGTAGCAAAATTTATTGCTGTTGGATTTGTGCTATTCAGGGATAGCGTTTACAGTGATAACTTTTTATTTCCTGAAAATCTTTTTATTTATATGGAAGAATATTATTTAAGTATGCGGCTGATAAGCCGTGGCAATGTCCTTATTTATAACCCTAATCTGGTTTTAGAGCATAAAAAATCTCATCAAGGAAGACTTAATACAAGGGACTATTATATAAAAATGGCTTCAAATAAAATCTATATCTACAGGTTAGCAAATCTACGGTTATTATTTTATTGTAATTTGTTATTATGGAGTTTATGGTCAATTTATCGTTCAAAAGAATTATTAATTTTACTGGATATGTGGAAAAGATTGCGGGATTTGATTAAAAGTACTGAGCAAAAATATTATTTTCAAATGGACAAAGAAGCGATGCGGTATATAAAGAAATACGGTGTTTGCTGGTACTTAAAATAAATTGAAAAGTTTTTTACTTGGAGGTGTGTAAAAGTGAAGCTTGTAATTCAGATACCCTGCTTTAACGAAGAGCTTACTTTGCCTCAGACGATAAGAGATCTGCCTATAAAAATTGACGGAATAGATGATATTAAATATCTTGTCATTGATGACGGCAGCAGTGATCGTACTATTGAAGTTGCCCGGGCATTGGGAGTTAACTATATTTTAAGTTTTCCCAATAACAGGGGCCTGGCCATGGGCTTCCTAGCCGGGATTGATTATTGTCTTCGTCTTGGTGCAGATATAATTGTTAATACTGATGGAGATAATCAGTATAAGGGGCGGGATATTGAGAAACTGATCAGGCCAATAATGGATGGCAATGCTGAGATTGTTGTAGGGGCAAGGCAGATAGATAATATTAAACATTTTACCTTTATTAAAAAGAAACTGCAAAAAATCGGCAGTTGGGTAGTTAGACTAGCTTCCAATAGCAATGTTGTTGACACAACTAGTGGATTTAGAGCATATAGCCGTGATGCTGCAATGAGAATCAATGTGATTTCCGAGTATTCTTATACGCTGGAAACAATAATTGATGCAGGCAGAAAAAAAACAGCCATAGAAAATGTTACCATTGAGACAAATGAAAAATTAAGGGAGTCCAGGTTATATAGCACTATCTGGAGTTATCTTGAGAAGTCTGCCACAACAATTCTAAGGACCTATACCATGTTTAAGCCTTTGAGAGTTTTTTTCCCATTGGGTGTCATCGTATTTTCGATTGGGTTTTTTATTGGTTTAAGATTCCTTTATCTGTATGCAATCGGTTTCGGCGTGGGTAATATTCAATCACTGATCTTGGCCTCTATCATGTTAACAAGTGGAGTTCAGCTCATAATGTTTGGATTTTTGGCCGATGCTATTGCTGCTACTCGAAAAATAAATGATGAAATACTTTATCGAATAAAAAAACTGGAGTATGAAAAAGATCATCAACAATAAATATTTTTTTTCATTGACTCCAACAAGCGTAATTATTTAAATGTATGGATATTTCATTTATTGTTATGGGGAAATAATATGCAGAATACGAGGATATCAGTTGCTTTATGCACTTTGAATGGATCTCAGTTTCTTCATGAACAATTAATGAGCATAGCGGCCCAAAGTTATCTGCCCCATGAACTGGTTATAAGTGATGAAGCTTCAACTGATTCAACAGTAGAGATAATTAAAAGTTTTACCGGAATAGCGCCATTTACAGTTCATTTATACCAAAATAGAGAAAAAAAAGATGTTGTGGTTAACTATTCTGATACAATTAGCCGCTGCAAAGGCGACTATGTGGCTCTATGTGATCAGGACGACTTATGGTTGCCAGATAAGTTGGCATCAAGTTTACTTAAAATAAATGAAGCAGAGAAGACTTATGGTACAATAAAACCATTGCTTTTACATACCGATCTAATTGTTATTGATATTTCCGGCACTATTATTGCCCCATCCTTTATGAAACTCCGACAAATAAAACCGATCCAAGAAGACTCCCTTAGAACATTGTTAGTTCAGAATTACGTTACTGGCAGTACAGTTTTAATAAACCGGCCACTTATGGAGGCTGCTTTACCAATCCCTGAAGAAGCAGTGATGCACGATTGGTGGCTAGCTTTAGTCGCAGCCGCTGCCGGGGAGATAATATTCATCGACCAGCTGACGGTTCTCTACCGGCAGCACGAAGCCAATGTAGTCGGTGCCAGCGGGTTTTATACGCTAAATAACATTAAGAAAATTGCTGATCTAAAAGCGAGGGAAAAAGAGCTCGCGGCTGCTATAATGCAAGCAATAGCTTTAAAGGGTCACCTGGAAAAAATAAACTATTCTCAGATTCCTAGATGGCTCCCTGATTTTTTATGCGGAATAAAGCTGGGCGGAATTAAAGCTACTGAGGCCTCAAATAAATATGGTGTTCGAAAACAGGGTTTAATCAGAAATATTCTCTATAAATTGATGCTTTTAAAAGCCGGTTATATAAAATACCTGGTAAACTCAGACCTCGAATAACAATTATTTGCAATGAGTATTCAACTTATAAGTGAGGAGCAGTTGTGAGATATTATGTCAACTAACAAGCCCTTAATTGTGAAATTATGGTTAATGACATTTTTATATATCCTGCTGATCGGTCTCTTTGTTCAACTGTTTCTGCTGCCGGTTCTTTTTACTAACTGGCATGGCGGCGACGGCCTTTTAATCGGTGGTGATTGGCTTGATTATCAAAAGGTTGCGCTGGAGCTTACATCAAAAATAGAAATAGAGGGTTGGAGTGCATGGGTGCTGGCGCCTCATGGTCAGGCACCCGCCGGTATTGCCGCGGCTATCTATACCTTGACCGGCATTAACAAGCCATGGATAATATTACCTTTGAATGCTGCTTTGCATGCTTCTTCCGCTATAGTTCTAATGCTTATCGTAACAAATGTAACCGGTACGGCAAGGTTATCTGTTTGGCCGGTGCTGCCGTTTATCTTCTTCCCGACTGCACTGCTCTGGAATACACAAATCCATAAAGATGGTTTTTTTATCCTCGGGTCCTATATCTTTCTCTATGGGTTTATACTGCTCACTCAGATAAACGAACATAGATATCTATACCGCATTGGATCAGGTTTTTGTCTGTTCCTTGCCGGAATAGGTCTGATTTGGATAGTCCGTCCATATGGGGTCGAAATGGTTGTATATATTAGCTTAGCCCTAGCCTTATTTTCAACGATTTTTCTTCTCACAGGTTTAGATAAAAACCGCAAAATATTATTTAATATCGTGGTTATTTGGTTAGCCATTTTTATAGCTATGCCCCTTACTCAGACTGGAGCACACCATGAGTACGTGGAAGTGGATCACGCAGAACTGGGAACAGTCGAAAGTGTAAAGCCGCTGACAGAAAGAACAGTTGAAGAAAAGATAGATTTGGAAAAACAGCAGTATTACCAGAAAGAAATGCTATCTGTGGAAGAAGAAAAGCTGATCTGGGTGCATTCAACAATACTGCCTGTTTTTGTTGATGAAGCAATTTACACCATGGCTGTGATGAGGGATCGCTATCGTAATCATAAACCGGAAGCCAGATCCAATATTGATCTCGATGTGAGTTTTAACAGCGCTGCAGATGCGATAAAATATATACCACGTGCTTTGCAGGTTGGCATTCTGGCTCCTTTTCCGAACCATTGGTATGCTGAAGGGTCCTCCAGCCTGACTACGCTGATACGCCGCATTAACGCGCTGGAAATGTTCTTAATCTATTGTGCCTTGATCTTCATGTTCTATGGTTGGTGGATCTGGCGCAGGAATCCCCAGTTCTATCTCGCCTTCGGCTTTTCCCTGGGGATGATTCTGACTTATGCCCTGGTCGTTGTCAATATTGGAACCCTTACCCGCATGCGCTACGGCTTCATTATGATTCTGGTTGCTTTTGGTATAGCCGGGTTGCTTGAATTGATTAACAGTAAGTATAAGAAAGGTAATTCATGAATATCAACCGGAATATCAGGAATATAAGGATAATTATACATAAATATTAGAATTGAGGCTGCCCATCAATGCGGAAGAACTTTAAAAAACTTAGAGATATCTTTACTAGACGTGAACAATATCAGCTTTTTGGGTTGCTTATTGCAATATTATTGATGTCTTTCTTACAAGCTTTGGGCATTGCTTCAGTGCTGCCTTTTATCACTTTAATTATGGAACCCAAGCTAATTTTTGAGAATCAATGGTTGAACTTGATATACGAATCATTGAACTTTCAAAGTATAAATGCTTTTATTGTTTTTAGCGGCCTGACAATGTTGTTTTTGATCATCATCTCTAATGCTGTTTCAGCTTTTGCAACCTGGGTAAAGATAAGGTTTGGTTTAACTCTAAATCACCGTCTCTCACGAAGACTTTTAGAAAAATACCTGAGCATGCCTTATGCTTTTTTTCTTAATCGGAATAGTGCAGATTTAAGCAATAAAGTACTGGGTGAAGTTACTCAACTCACAGGTAATTACGTTACACCTTTGCTTACGATGATTACCAGGGGTTTGATGAGCATATTTATTCTTTTCTTGCTGCTGTTGGTCAACGTATGGGTTTCGCTGGCAGCTATTTTTTTACTTGGGGGAACGTACGCATTAATATTTTGGCGTATAAACCGCAGTTTAGTTTATCGGGGTAAGCAGCAATCTATAGCGGCACAAGAGCGTTTTAAAGCAGTAAGCGAAGCTTTTGGTGGAGTAAAAGAAGTAAAAGTGGTTAATAGGGAGCAGTACTTTATTGATGTTTACTCGACTCACTCTCTTTTGTTGACAAAATTAACTTCATGGCAACAGGTAATTGCCCAACTTCCCCGTTTTATTTTAGAGGCAGTTGCTTTTGGTGGTATAATCATATTTGTACTTATTTTGTTATTAACCCAGCAAGATGCCAAGCAGGTTATCCCCATTGCCAGCATCTTTGCCTTTGCCGGTTATCGCCTAATGCCCGCTCTGTCGGAGTTGTTTCAATCTGCAACGAATATAAAGTACACCCAGGCTATTCTTGACCGTGTCCATCATGATATTACAGGGGGGATAAATATTTATAATCCTGAAATTGATTTAAAATGCCCGATTCACCCCCTTGAATTTAATAAAGAAATTGTCCTAAAAGGGGTTAGCTACCGTTACCCCAATTCAAATACATATGTATTAAAAAATATTAACATGGCTATTGAACAGAATGACTCTATTGCATTCGTAGGCCCGACCGGAGCTGGTAAAACTACCCTGGTTGATATCGTTCTCGGGCTTCTGGTTCCGAGCGAGGGCAATTTAATTATTGATCGAGAGGTAATAACCGAAAATAATGTTAAAGAATGGCAATCAAACTTAGGTTATGTACCGCAACACATTTATTTAGTTGATGATACAATTATGCGCAATATTGCTTTTGGTTTGCCGGATGATAAAATAGATTTTGGAGCTGTCAAAAGGGCAGCAAGTATAGCCAATATTGATACATTTATTAATGAAGAATTGCAAGACAATTATCAGACCTTAGTGGGGGAGAGAGGGGTTCGCCTATCAGGAGGACAGCTGCAGCGAATTGGCATTGCCCGCGCACTTTACCATGATCCCGAAGTACTTGTTTTTGACGAAGCAACAAGTGCGCTTGATGGAACTACAGAGGATTCTGTACTTGAAGCTTTAGAGAACGCAGCTAGAAATAAAACGTTAATTATTATTGCTCATCGCCTAACAACTGTAATAAAGTGCGATCGGATTTATTTAATTGATAGGGGGATGATCAGAGCGGCAGGAACCTACAAAGAATTAATTGCTACAAATTTACAGTTTCAAAAAATGGCAAAAATCTCTATTTAACTAAGGGTTTTGTCTATTTCTTTAACCTAAAAAACAACAATGTTGATTTGGAGGCTATTATATAAATAAATCCAACGGTAATAACTTCAAAAACAGAATAGAAATAATTGGTAATGGCATGGTGGCCGTTGCCATGCAGAGGTTATTGCTGAAAACTACTCCGGCCGTTATATTTGCCAGCGGTGTTGCGGATAGCACCTGTCAAGACCAAAAGTATTACGACAGAGAGCATGATCTGCTTAAAGAAACAATAAGCTATAGTAAAAAAACTCAAAAAATTTTAGTCTATTTTTCCAGCGCAGGGGCTGTTTACGGCAACTGTGATGAACACAAAAGCGAAGACTCAAAATTAAATCCTGCAGGTTCTTACGGTTTTAATAAAGTGATAAGTGAGAAATTAATTACAGAATCCGGGGTTGACTATCTGGTCTTGCGTGTTTCTAATTTAGTTGGCAGAAATCAAAACATGAAACAGTTGATTCCCTATTTGGTTAATAATGCCATTAACGGAAAGGTGCAAATATATAGTGATGCAACTCGTGATATACTCGATGTAGAAGATTTAGCTAAGTGGACTTGCCTTCTGTTGAGCAAGGTTAGCAAGAGCGAGATCGTTAACATGGCTTCCGGAATTTCTGTTTCAATAATAGATATTTTAAATGAAATTCTAATGATTCTTCAAATTAATGCAGGGATTGAAGTAGTAAAAGGCGGAGACAGGCATTCTTTTTCTGTTAATAAATTGCAGAAATACATTAACAATAGAACTGATCATAATTATTGGAAAAAAATATTGATTAAATATGTAACATAAAAAAGCTGTCAATGATAAGATAAATACATATTATTCTGATCGTTCAAAATTGTTAAAGTTAACCTAATCTTAAAATATCTAATAGTCCGATCGGATAAAAATATTTGATTAGAAAAAATGTGCTCTGGGAGTGAATAAATTTGAATGTAAGTATAATTATTGCAGCTTATAATTCTGGCAAATACTTGGGAAGAGCAATCAGAAGCTGTCTGGATCAATCGATGGATAAACGACTCTATGAAATTATTGTTGTAGATGATGGCAGCACAGATTATACAGATCATGTTTTGCATAGTTTTGGCGACCTGATTAGAGTTATAAAACTAGAAAAGAATATGGGTTTGCCTTATGCCTGTAACATAGGGATAAAGAGCACAATGAGCCAATTCTTTCTTAGAGTAGATGCTGATGATTATATACACCATGATTTGTTAAAAGTGGAGTATTTATACTTATCAATGAACAATGACATGGATGCAGTATCCTGCGACTATTATCTTGTCGATGAACAGGAAAATATTATTAAGAGGGCTTCAGGTGAAGGAGAACCGATAGCTTGCGGCATCCTATTTCGCAAAGACCGTTTCGTTGATATTGGCCTTTATGATGAAAGCTTTTTATTATCAGAAGACGAAGACTTACGAATTAGGTACTTGAATAAATTCAGTATCTACAATATACCTTTGCCACTTTACCGTTACAGGATGCATGGAAACAATTCAACTAAAAACATCGATAAAGTCAATTATTTTAAGGAAAAACTGAAAGGAAAACATAAACTTGAATCGTAAATCTCCCTTAGTTATCCTTGACATCGGTGTCAATTACTACGATTTGGCTCTTAAATATGAAGTTTCACCTTATGTAGCAGCTAAGAAAATGATTGCAGAAGCTAAAAAAGCTGGAGCGGATGCTGTTAAATTTCAAACCTATAAAGCTGAAAAACTGGCTGCTGAAAATTCTCCGGCCTATTGGGATTTAAGCGAAGAACCGACTAAAACGCAAAAAGAGTTGTTCTCTAAGTTTGACAGCTTCAACTATGAAGATTATGAAAACCTTGCGGCTTATAGTGAAGAAGTAAGTATTGAATTCATGACGACCCCGTTTGACATCGAAAGCGCGGACCGGATGGACCCACTGGTGCGAAGGCATAAAATTGCCTCGGCTGATATAACAAATGTCGAACTACTTGCCAGGGTGGGTTCCTATGGAAAACCGGTTCTGCTTTCAACAGGTGCTTCTTCCGAAATAGAAATCAGCACAGCTGTAAATATGTTGCTGAAGGCAGGTACCTCTGATATCACATTGTTACATTGTGTATTAAACTATCCCACCAACAGGGAGCAGGCAAACCTGTGGAAAATCAAAGCCCTTAAGGATAAGTTTCCGGATTTATCTGTCGGTTATTCTGATCATACTAAGTATAGCTCCGATGTACTGTTAACGGCCTGGCTGCTTGGAGCGGCAGTGCTTGAGAAACATTTTACCTTAGACAAAAGCTTAAAGGGCAACGACCACTATCATGCTGCAGATCCTGAAGATATTGCTGAATTAACAAGGATTATCAGAGAAATAAATATCCTAATTGGTGATGAAAAACCTGGTTGGTATGATCCCCTGGAAAATATTTCTAGGCGATATGCCCGCCGTGGTGTTTACCTGGTCAGGGATGTAGTAAGCGGTGAAGTGATCAGCACTGAAGATGTTTCTTTTTTAAGGCCACAGGCAGAAGGGATCACTCCGATTCAATGGGCAACTGCTGTTGAAGAGGGCAGGAAGTATAATAAAAATATAAAAAAAGGCGACTTGATCACAGCAACGGATATCGGTTAACTCAAATCGCGGCCTCTATTCGGTACAAGGAGAAAATAAATGAAATACAGCAACAGGGTTGATAATATTGATTTTAGAAATAAATTTAATTTAACCGGTAAAGTTATATTGATCGTCGGCGGCTGTGGCTTAATCGGCCGGGCTTTTGTTGAAGCAGTATTGCAGTTTGGAGCCAATCCGGTGATTGTTGATGTCGAGGAAGAAGGAGTTAATGCTTTTTGTGCCGGCCTCCGAAAAAGATATCAAAAAGATGTTTTATACTTTCAGGCTAACGTAGTTAGAGAAGACGAGATAAAAAACGTGCTCAGTAAAACCCTTGAACAGTATAACCGGATTGATGGTTTGGTAAACTGTCAGCAGTACAAAGGAGGTAATTTCTTCGCAAGATTCGAAGACTATACCTCCAGTGATTGGGATGCTGTTGTTGAGACAAACCTCAAAGGAACTTTTATAACCTGCCAGATAATTGGCAGCTGGATGGCTGATCACGGTGGAGGTTGTATTGTTAATATGCCCTCAGTTTATTCTGTGGTAGCGCCAAACCAGAACCTTTACAAAAATACCAGTATCGGTTGTCCGGCTTCATACTCAGCATCGAAGGGTGGGGTTGAAGCCCTTTCGAAATATCTCGCCGCCTACTGGGGGCAAAAAGCTGTGAGGGTTAATATGATCACTCCTCATGGTGTATGGAATGAACATGAAAAACAATTTGAAACCAATTTCTCCAAATTTTTGCCCTTAGGCAGGTTGAGTTCCAATCACGAGGTAGCAGGAGCTTTAATATACCTGCTTTCGGATGCTTCAAGCTTTGTTACAGGCCATAACTTGATAGTTGACGGAGGCTGGACGGTATGGTAATCAAGTTCTGTCCGGTTAAATAAAGCTTTTTGAGGGAGGACTGCAATGAATCAGGATAGGATTTTTGAGGAAATTGAAGGTAACGCCTGGTTTAAACGTAACAAAGATGTGATAACCAATGCTAAAATTCCGGATTTCCCCTCGTACCTGGTTGAAATGATTGAAGACAAGAGTTCTATTGAAACTGTTCTTGAGCTGGGATGTTCAAACGGTTTCCGGCTTGATTATTTGAGAAGGTCTAACTGCGGTTCACGTTTTGTCGGGGTTGACTGCAGCATAGAAGCGCTGGAAGACGGACGAAACAGGTATCCAAAAGTCGAGTTTTATAAGGGGCTTTTAACAGATTTGCCGTTTGAAAGCCAATTTGATCTGGTTATAATTAACTTGGTGCTCTGCTGGGTTAGTCGTGATACGTTGGCAAGGTCAATCGCTGAGATTGACAGGGTTATTAAGGATGGCGGTTTTTTGGTTATAGGCGATCATTTTTCTGATTATCCCCAGCGCAGGCGTTATCATCATAACCTGGAAGAAGAGATTTATACCTACAAGTTAAATTACGGCAATATTTTCGAAGCGCTGGGAACCTATAAAGAGTTGGCCAGAATAACTTATAACCATGATCAGCCAAAGCGCTGTGTTCAGGTCGCTGAATCCTCAAAAAGGGCAGTATGCATGCTGCTTAAAAAGTCTTTACATGATTATTATCCGGAGGTTTAATTTTGATACTTTGTATTTTACAGGCTCGCATGTCATCATCCCGCTTTCCGGGTAAAGTGCTAAAGCCCCTGTTGGGCGAACCGATGCTTTTAAGGCAGATTGAAAGGGTAAAGCTCTCAACACTAATCGATCAATTATTGGTCGCAACCAGCACAACCGCAAATGACGATCTCCTGGTCCAAGTTTGCCAGGATCAGGACATAGATGTTTTTCGGGGCGCTTTAGAAGATGTGCTTGATCGTTTTTACCAGGCAGCGCTAATTTATAAACCCCGACAGGTTGTTCGTCTAACCGGTGATTGCCCATTGATGGATCCTGTCTTGATTGATAACCTTATCAGTTATCATCTTGAAAATTGCTTCGATTACTCCAGCAATACCATTGAGCCAACTTTTCCCGATGGCCTTGATGTTGAAATTTTCAGCTTTGAAAGCCTCTGTCAGGCCTGGGAGGAAGCCGAGCTGCCATCTGAACGGGAGCATGTAACCCAGTTCATGATTAACCGGCCGAAGCGTTTCAAGCTCGGCAACTATAAAAATGATACTGATTTGTCTCATCTACGTTGGACAGTTGATGAAGAATTGGATTATGAACTTGTAAAAATAATCTTTGAAAATCTTTATCCTTTGAATCCACATTTTTCGGCTGAAGAAGTGCTTGCATTTCTAAAAACGAAACCGGAATTAAATAATATAAACAGCTGCTATATACGTAATGAAGGTTTACTTAAATCGTTAAAAGCTGATCAAGAATATCAGAAAGGCAAGTGAACTAATGACTGCTCGTTATGAAAAATCAGAGGAAATGCTGCAGAGATCTTTAAAAACAATACCCCTTGGCACTCAAACCTTTAGCAAAAGTACAACTCAGTACCCTCTTGGTGTATCTCCCTTTTTTATTGAGCGTGGAAAGGGCAGCAAGGTCTGGGATGTTGACGGCAACGAGTACATTGATTTTGTCAGCAGCCTGAATGCCATTACGTTGGGGTATAGCGATCCGGACATCAACACTGCTGTTATCGAGCAGCTCCAGAAAGGGAGCATCTTTACTCTTTCACACCCCCTGGAGATAGAAGTAGCTGAAAAAATAACGGAGATGGTTCCCTGCGCAGAAATGGTCCGCTTCGGTAAGAACGGTTCAGATGCAACAGCCGGGGCTGTCCGCCTGGCTCGTGCTTTTACCGGCAGGGACCATATTGCCGCTTGTGGTTACCACGGTTGGCAGGATTGGTACATCGGTTCAATAACCCGTAACTTAGGTGTTCCGCAAGCAGTTCGTGACTTAACCCATTCGTTTAAATACAACGACCTTAAGTCACTGGAAGATATTTTCAGTCAGTGGCCGGATCAGGTGGCTGCAGTAATCATGGAGCCGATGAACATGTTTGAACCGGAAGATAACTTTCTGGACAAAGTAAAAGAACTGGCCCATAAAAACGGAGCGTTGCTGATCTTTGACGAAATTATAACTGGGTTCAGGTTGGCAAACGGCGGGGCCCAGGAGCTTTTTAACGTTACTCCCGACCTGGCTACATTTGGTAAAGGGCTGGCCAACGGTTTTCCACTGTCAGCCATAGCCGGCAAAAAAGAGATCATGGAGCTTTTAAGCGAAGTATTCTTCTCATTTACTTACGGAGGAGAAACTCTATCACTTGCTGCCTCGCTGGCTACATTAAACAAGCTCGAAAAGGAGCCGGTGGTTGAAAATCTTTATCGGCAGGGACAAAAGATTATTGACGGAGTTAAGCATTTATTGAATAAATATGAAATAAATGATGTCCTTGCCATTCAGGGAAACCCTAGCTGGTCGTTTTTCATATTCAAAGATCTAGAACAGTACAGCCAGTTCCAGATCAAGACCTATATCCTACAGGAAGTTTTTGCCCGAGGTATCCTGATGATTGGCACGCATAATATGTCTTATGCGCATAGTGATTCTGATCTTGAAAAACTGCTAGCAGTCTACGATGAAGTATTTAATAATCTTAAGCAGGGTATTGTCGAAAAAAAACTCGAAGTGATGCTCAATTGTGAAACATTAGTTCCTTTATTTAAGATACGTTAAGATGTTAAATACGAAAGGTGATTTAAATATATTTAAGAGATAGGTTGCTTAAGAATTCTCCAAAATGTGTATGATAAAGCCAGTAAGATCTTGTCTAATATTTTTATTAAATAGGTGAGTATTTATTGAAAGAAATATTTGGAAGCGTAAATTACTATGGCATTGGTAATATTATCAGAAATTATTGTGGTTTTAGTAAAATATTGCCATTGCCTGTATCTATTCAACACGGATGGTATTTAGCTGCCGTACAACATGACGCAAAAAAAAACGCTGGTGAAAATTGGTATTGGTCAAAAGAAATTGAGTCACAATATAATAGAAAGTATTCAGATATTAAAACAAGAGCCACAGGGGCACCATTTATTTACCACTTATGGAATATTGGTTATCAAGAAATGCCAATAGAACAGCGTAAAGGTTCAATAGTTTTTCCTGCTCATTCTTCAGACTTTGTTACCGTTGACTATAACTATGAAAAATTTGCAGCTATGTTGGACGGTTTGCCTGAAAAGTATAAACCTATAACAGTCTGCATATATTATATAGAACATGAGAAAGGTATGGATCGTTTTTTTAAAGAAAAAGGGTTTCAAATTGTTACCAATGGCATGAGTCTTTATCAAAGTGATTTTTTACATAACTATGTTGACAATACCAAGGATAAACTTTACGCATTTTCAAATGAACCGACCTCAGCTCTTATATATGCCTCTTTAATGGGACTAACAGCATTTTACTTTGGCCCAACTGTAAAGGAATTTTTAGTAGATAAACCTTTACCAGCGGAAATTAAAATGTTTGAACAAAGAAAGAAAATTACTAATCATTGGCAAGTTTTATTCAGGTTTCCTGATTGCGATCGGAGTAAGCAAAAAGAGTATTGTGATTTAGTTGCGGGGAAAGATGTATTACTTGAAAAAAAAGATATGAGAAATCTTTTATACAGGATTCTGTTCAGCCGTCGGTTTTTATTTTTCTTAACAATCGCTTTCTTTGCAAGATTTAAATTAATAAAAATTATGTATCGCAAATCGAAACAGTTATTGATGGGTAATAATGAATATTAAGGAATCTTAAAGGATTTATGAAAAATTTGAATGAGAGCTATAGATCATGAAAATACTTATTGTGAGTACTTACGACAAAAAAGGTGGCGCCGCTAAGGCTGCTTTTCGCTTGCTACAAGGCTTAAATAGAACTAATTGTGAAGCAAGCATGTTAGTGCAATATAAGAGCAGTGATTTTAATAAGGTTATTACACCTGCTTCAAGGTGGGTAAGATCTAAAAACAGTATAAATCGGATAATTGATAGCAGGCATTTGCAGAAATATAAGAATAGGAATATGTCATTATTTTCATCTGCTTTTGCTCCATTAAGCACCCTCTCCAAGACAATTAATTCAATGAAGCCTGATCTTGTGCACTTACATTGGGTGGCAGATTCAATGCTGCGTATAGAAGACCTTAGAAGAATAAGTGTGCCCATAGTTTGGTCACTTCATGACATGTGGGTTTTTACTGGTGGCTGTCATTATGATGATAATTGTGGTAAGTACATCTTGGGATGTAACTCATGTCCTATTTTAAGATCAAATCGACAGAATGATTTAAGCACAAAAGTCTTTAAACGTAAAATAAAAACATTTGAAGCAATATCAGGCCTTACAATTGTTGCTACCAGCAGGTGGTTGGCAGATTGTGCAGCAAAAAGCAAGCTCTTGCAAGGTAAAAAAATTGTAAACCTACCAAATCCCTTGGATCTATCATTTTATAAGCCAATAAAAAAAGAGATCGCCAGAGATATCTTGGGGTTGGATTACGATAAAAAGATTATTCTGTTCGGTGCCATTAAAGCTACCGATGACCCGAGAAAGGGTTTCCAAGAATTGATTTCAGCCCTAAGACTTATTAAACGGCACGATGTTAATTTATTGGTTGCTGGATCAAGCTATTCCATAGAACTACCTGACTGTGGTCATAGAATTATTAATTTTGGAATTTTTTATGACGAGCTATCATTGAAAATCATATATAGCGCTGCTGATCTCCTGGTAGTACCATCGAAGCAGGAGAACCTCTCTAACATGATAATGGAGAGCCTTGCTTGTGGTACGCCTGTTGTAGGTTTTAATATTGGCGGTAACCCTGATCTAATAGATCATAAGGAAAATGGTTTTCTTGCCGAACCATATAGCGCTCAAGATCTAGCTGAAGGTATTAGATGGGTAATCGATCATCCAGAACCAGATCGATTATCAGATAATGCGCGTCAAAAAGTATATAATAATTTTGGAATGGAAGAAGTAGCAAGTAGATATCTTTTACTCTATCAATCGGTTTTGGGAACAGAAAGGTGATGGGTAAATGAATGGCACGAAGAAGACAGCATTAATATCAGGTATCACTGGTCAGGATGGGGCTTATCTGGCGGAGTATTTGCTTAAAAAAGGATATGTAGTTCATGGGATTAAGAGGCGTTCATCTCTCTTTAATACCCAACGAATAGATCACCTCTATAAAGATCCTCATGAAGAAAAAACTGATTTTTTCCTTCATTTCGGCGATCTTACAGATGCTACCAATATTATTCGTATCATACAGGAGACCAAACCTGATGAGATCTATAATCTGGCTGCGCAGAGCCATGTGCAGGTCTCTTTTGAGACTGCCGAATATACTGCCAATGCTGATGCTTTAGGTACTTTGCGCATCCTGGAAGCGCTGCGTATTCTGAAAATGGAGGAACATTCCCGTTTCTACCAGGCTTCGACAAGCGAGTTGTACGGCAAAGCACAAGAAGTACCACAAAAAGAAACAACTCCCTTTTATCCTCGCAGCCCCTATGCTGTAGCTAAGCTCTACAGCTACTGGATTACTGTAAATTATCGTGAGGCTTATGGAATATTTGCCAGCAATGGAATTCTGTTTAACCATGAGTCACCAATCAGGGGTGAAACATTTGTAACTAGAAAGATTACACGGGCAGTGGCAAGGATCAAACTTGGATTACAGAAGAAATTATACCTTGGCAATTTAAATGCCAGACGTGACTGGGGATTTGCTGGTGACTATGTAGAAGCAATGTGGCTAATGATGCAACAGGGCAAACCTGATGATTATGTTATTGCTACAGGTCAGACTCATTCAGTACGTGAGTTCTGTGAACGGGCTTTTTTAGAAGCAGGTTATTTTTTGCGCTGGGAAGGCGAAGGTATCAATGAAAAAGGTATTGACAAACATAATGGCAAAACCTTAGTAGAGATAGATCCGCAATATTTCAGACCTACTGAAGTAGAAATATTACAGGGAGATGCCACCAAGGCAAAAAAAATGCTGGGTTGGAGCCCTCGGGTAAGTTTTGAACAGCTAATAAAGATTATGGTCACATCTGACTTAAAAGAGGCTGAGCATGAGGCAATGTGTGTCAGGGAGGGTTATTCTTATAATGGAGTTAGACAGCAAGATCTATATAGCGGGTCATAAAGGTATGGTTGGTTCTGCAATCTTGCGCAGACTCAAGCGGGAAGGTTACACCTGCTTGATTACTAAAACAAGGCAGGAGCTAGATTTAACCGATCAAAAAGCGGTAGAAAACTTTTTCAAAGTTGAAAAACCTGAGTTTATTTTTATGGCGGCTGCTAAAGTAGGGGGCATTCTTGCTAACTCAACTTATCCTGCCGAATTTATTTATGAAAATTTGGCAATACAGATTAATATCATCCACCAGGCATACAGGCATGGAGTGGAAAAACTATTATTCTTGGGTAGTTCATGTATATATCCGAGAAATGCCCCGCAGCCATTAAAAGAAGAATACCTTCTTACTGGGCAACTTGAGCCAACCAATGAATCTTACGCCGTTGCAAAAATTGCTGGGATAAAAATGTGCCAGGCTTACAATAAACAATATGGAACCAATTTTATTTCGGTTATGCCAACAAACCTTTATGGTCAAGGTGATAATTATGATCTCGAAACGGCACATGTTATAGCGGCTTTAATCAGAAAGTTTCATGAAGCTAAACAGAACGATTATCCTGAGGTAAAAATATGGGGCACAGGCACTCCAAAAAGAGAATTTTTACTCGTCGACGATCTGGCTGATGCATGCCATCTGATAATGCAGAAATATGATGATAGTATGATCATTAACATCGGATCTGGAGAAGACCTAACGATATCTGAGCTTGCAGTTATAGTAAAGGAAATAGTAAATTTCAAGGGTAAAATTGTTTACGATTCAAGCAAGCCGAATGGTACACCGCGTAAAAAACTGGATATAAATAAGCTTACTTCTCTGGGTTGGTCTCCACAATACACTTTAAGAAAAGGGTTGCAAATTGCCTACACAGACTTTTTAAAGCTGTACGAACAGAGACTCTGATCGGCTACTTTAATGCATTATCTTAAATTGTTCATTATAGACTTTTATGGAGGATCTCGGCATTGTTGCTTCAGCCCATGGTTACTATAATAGTTGCAGTTCTGAATAATGTTAATGGTATAAAACGTTGTTTGGACAGCATTGCTAACCAAACATATTCTAATATTGAGTTACTAATCATGGATGGAGGATCAGTTGATGGAACCATTGAAGTATTAAAACGCTGCAATGGTATAATAACA
>Ga0114946_10000821_pt1 | contig 21179 bp, 21 predicted proteins | sample WalLakDeSediment_FD_88676 | JGI IMG/M metagenome (GOLD analysis project Ga0114946, IMG submission 88676) | Lake sediment microbial communities from Walker lake, Nevada to study Microbial Dark Matter (Phase II) - Walker Lake 11/02/13 Deep Sediment | ecosystem: Environmental > Aquatic >...
AGGGATTGGCGCTAGGCCAATCCCTACCTTTCTTTAATTGGACAAGTATTTTAAAAAAATAAATTAATTCAATATGGGACTTATTACTCCAGGCTTAGGTTTGATCTTTTGGTCTGCTCTTGGATTTTTGATTGTGCTCTTTATTCTTACCAAATACGCTTGGAAACCTATTCTTGCTGCTTTGGATGAGCGTGAAAAAAGCATTGATGATGCTCTTAAATCAGCTGAAATCGCCAGAAATGAAATGGCCAACCTGAAAGCTGAAAATGAAATGATCATCCTTGAAGCAAAAATTGAAAGAGACAAGATGCTCATAGAAGCCAGCGAAACAGCAAAGCAGATGATTGAGAATGCAAAAGCATCGGCTCATAAGGAAGGTGCTATTATGCTTGAAAATGCCAAGGCTGCTATTGAAACTGAAAAACAAGCTGCTCTGGAAGATATAAAAGTTCAGGTGGGTGTGCTGGCTCTAGCTGTTGCTGAAAAATTATTGAAAAGAAAATTCGCTTCTGAAGCCGCCCAGCAGGAATTAGTTGAAGAATTGGTGAAGGACATTAAGTTAAACTGATATGTCGGAAATTAAAGTTGCATCACGATACGCCAAGGCCTTACTCGAACTTTCGGTTGAGAAAAATGCACTTGAAGCGGTGATCAGTGATTTTAAATCATTACTTTCTATAGCTGAGCAAAATAGGGAAGTAGGCCTGGCATTGGATAGTCCCATTGTCACCTATGATAAAAAATTCAATATTCTGAAGGCCCTGCTTGGGAAGTCAGCTAATAGTATCACGATTAGTTTCCTCGACCTGGTAACACGTAAAAAAAGGTCTAATGTATTGATTTCCACGGCAAAGGAATTTCTCAGACAATATAATTTTTACCAAGGAATCCAGGTTGCAGAGATTACCACCACCTTACCATTGACTGATGACTTGAGAAAGCAGATCATTGAAATCGTGAAGGAAATTTCAGGGTTTGATAAAGTGGAATTGGTTGAAAAAATTGACAAAGATTTAATCGCTGGTTTCGTTTTAAAGGTGAATGATAAGCTTTGGGATGATTCCTTGAGCGGTAAGTTAAGAAAAACAAGAATGAAATTTGCCCAGCGTTATTTCGTGAAATTATACTAATAAAAAGATAAATTTTAATAAAAATACAATGGCACAAATAAGACCTGATGAAGTTTCAGCCATTTTGAGAGAACAACTTTCAAATGTGAAGACTGATACTGAACTTGAAGAAGTGGGTACCGTACTCCAGGTAGGTGACGGTGTAGCACGTATATATGGACTTACAAAAGCTCAGGCTGGTGAATTGTTGGAATTTGACAATGGTCTTAGAGCAATGGTACTTAACCTGGAGGAAGACAATGTCGGTGCGGTACTCTTCGGAGATTCTAAATTGGTCAAAGAAGGTGACAATGTAAGAAGAACCAAAAAAATTGCCTCAATTAAGGTAGGGGACGGTATGTTGGGCAGGGTAGTGGATACTTTGGGTAACCCAATTGATGGAAAAGGTCCTATAGGAGGTGATTTATATGAGATGCCTTTGGAAAGGAAAGCACCTGGAGTTATCTATCGTCAACCAGTAAATGAGCCTCTTCAAACTGGTATCAAAGCGATTGACTCCATGATTCCAATAGGAAGAGGTCAGCGTGAACTGATCATTGGGGACCGTCAGACCGGTAAAACGGCTGTTGCCATCGATACCATTTTGAACCAAAAAGAATTTTACGACAGAGGTGAGCCTGTTTTTTGTATTTATGTTGCGATTGGACAGAAAGCCTCAACCGTAGCCGGTATTGTTTCAGCATTGGAAAAAGGTGGTGCCCTTCCTTATTCAGTAATTGTCTCAGCTGCTGCTTCTGATCCTGCTCCAATGCAGTTTTTTGCGCCTTTTACCGGTGCATGTATCGGCGAATTTGTTAGAGATACCGGTCGTCCGGCCTTGATTATATTTGATGACCTTTCCAAACAAGCTGTGGCTTACAGGGAAGTGTCCTTGTTGTTGAGAAGACCTCCAGGAAGGGAAGCCTATCCAGGTGATGTATTCTATCTGCACTCAAGATTGTTGGAAAGAGCGGCCAAAATCAATGATTCAGATGAAATCGCAAGACAAATGAACGACTTGCCTGAATCCATCAAGCATTTGGTAAAAGGCGGTGGTTCATTGACGGCTTTGCCTATCATCGAAACCCAGGCAGGTGACGTTTCTGCTTATATTCCAACCAACGTTATCTCCATTACAGATGGTCAGATCTTCTTGGAGACCAACTTGTTCAACTCCGGTATCCGTCCTGCCATCAACGTTGGTATTTCGGTATCAAGAGTAGGTGGTAATGCGCAGATCAAGGCCATGAAAAAAGTAGCCGGTACTTTGAAACTGGATCAGGCACAGTTCCGTGAACTGGAGGCTTTCTCCAAGTTCGGTTCTGATCTTGATGCATCGACAAAAAGAACCATCGAAAGAGGTCGAAGAAACCAGGAAATTCTGAAACAACCTCAGTACGCACCGGTTGCTGTAGAACTACAAGTGGCCATTATCTATGTCTCCACCAAAGGTTTTATGGATAATGTTCCTGTGGATAAATCCAGACAATTTGAAGCGGAATTCTACAACCTGTTGAAGAGTAGCTATCCTGAAGCATTGTCATTGATTTTGAAAAATGACATTGATGCAGCTGGAAAGATTCTTGAGCAAGCTGCAAAAGACTTGTCTGCCAAATACGCGAAACAATAATTTTGATTATATGGACTTTGGGGAAGTTTACTCTCTTCCCAAAGTTTTATTGAAAATATCCCTTTTCTGAAAAGAAAATCTTATGGCTAACCTTAAGGAAGTAAAACAAAGAATTACCTCTGTTTCCTCAACACAACAGATTACCAAAGCTATGAAAATGGTAGCGGCTGCCAAATTGAGAAAAGCACAGGATAAGATTCTAAAAATGCGCCCCTTTTCAAAAAAGCTTACCGCTATTTTGAACGATGTAGTAACCTCTATGGGAGGTGAACTGCAAGTATCTTATGCTGAGCAAAGAGAAATTAAGAATGTGCTTCTGGTTCCAATGACTTCAGATAAGGGCCTTTGCGGTGCGTTCAATTCCAACGTAATGAAGATGACCAATAGCCTGATAGAGGGTGAATTCAACGGTAAAAATATCACGCTTCTTCCTCTTGGTAAAAAATCATACGAGTTCTATAGTAAGAAGGGATATAATGTAATACCTGATTACTTTGAGATATTCAACAATATCTCTTTCGATACGGTAAGGACCATAGCAAATTTTGTGATGGTATCTTATACCACCAAAAAATTTGACAAGGTGGTTTTGGTTTATAACCATTTTAGAAATGTGGCAACCCAAGATGTTACTGCTGAGCCATTCTTACCTATGGGTAATATTGCTACTACAACTTCTGAAGCAGATAATATGCAAAGGGATTACATTTTGGAACCTTCCAAAGAGTATATCATTGAGGAATTAGTGCCCAGTGCACTAAAGACCCAATTCTACAAAGCCATATTGGAAAGCAATGCTTCCGAACATGGTGCAAGGATGACCTCCATGGACAAAGCGACAGAAAATGCTAATGATTTGTTAAAGGAATTGAAATTATTGTATAACAGATCCAGACAAGCTTCTATCACAGGTGAAATTCTCGAGATTGTGGCTGGCGCTAATGCCTTGGAAGGAACCTAAAAAATTAACAACAATATAACCCATAAAAAAACCGCTTTTGAGCGGTTTTTTTATTTGATAGCCTTGGCAATTCCGGATGCCATAATTCCTAACCTTCCTTATTGGGATGAACCCCATCAGGTAATAAATCTGACTTTCCTTCGAATGGAATATAAAGGTCAATGATATGGGGTTTTGTTTTTTTCGCAATGCCTTCCAACATAGACCGCATTTCATGGACTAAAATATTTTCAGTAATTCCCCAATTGTCCTGAAAAACAGGTACTGGGATGCAAATGTAAACCTTTCCTTTTTTAGGCATGGAATTAATAAAATAAGCTTCTATATTTAGTCAATATGGATACGCTGAAATCTATAGGGCATTATTCCAATCTGCTTTCATTGGATGTGGTTTTTGGTGCCATGGCAGGCATGCTGTTTTTTACTGATGTTTTGGATGTAGTCTTACCTTTTGAGACCTATTTGATTTTGGGTATGGCCGTTTGGTCGGTTTATACGCTGGACCATCTTTGGGATGCAAAAAGGATTGTTGGGAAGGCTTCTTCAGAAAGACACCGGTTTCATCAACAGAATTTTTGGATATTAAGCTGGGCGCTGGTAATAAACATTGTTTTAGGCTTAAGCACCGCCCTGATTTCCCCAAATTTGGGATTTATTTTGATACCGGGCCTCTTTCTTGGGTTTATGATGTTGCTTTGGATGGGAATACTTCATTTTTTTGGCCCAAAATTCTCTTGGTTAAAGGAAGCTTCAACTTCTGTTTTTTATGTTTTGGGAATATCCCTAGCCCCCTTTTTTAAGGTATTTCCCAGCGAATTTCCTTTTCCCTTTTATGTGTTTCTTGTAGGGTATTTCATGTTGGCTTTAGTCAATCTGCTCATTTTGTCTTATTTGGATGAAAAGGAAGATAAATCAGATGGGTTTAATTCTATTTTGGCATACATCAGTAAAGATCAACTGGAAAAAATCATTATGGTTTTGGCGCTATTGATGGCTATTGTCATGGCTTTGCTTTTGATCCTATTGCCTTCTTATTTTAAAATACATGCCACTATTCTATTGCTGTTGTTTTTATACCACATGCTGGAATTTCAAAAAAAAGATCAAACCCAAACAAGGCAAAAATTGGAGGCCTCATTTCTTCTTCCATTGCTTTTACTTTTATTTTAATCAGCCACTTTATCAATAAAACTTCTTATCATTTCATCAAAGTATGCCCCGTTGTAGGGTCCAAACCAGTTCATTTCACGGGCCTCATATAGTGGATAATCATAATATTCATCCGGTGTGATATAGCCTATATATCCCCCGTTAAAACAGGTGATGATCAAATTCAGCCCACGGTCATTGGCATATTTCTCCCAAGCTTCCATAAATACCCCTGATATTTCTCCGCTTGAACTGATCAACAGGGTATTTCCAATAAGAACCAGATCAAAATGGGCATTGGTATCCCCAAAAAGATTGTTGAACAACCAAGGTCTTAACCGTACGTTTTTGCCGATTTTATAATGTGCTTTTCGTAAAGCCAAAGGAAAATCTGCATTACCCATTTGATATCCCTGAGTGGGTTTGAAATTTCCGTCTTTATTTTGGATGTGCTCATAAATTGAACGGGCATAATTCACTACATGCGCGGGCTCCTTTCCACCAGCCATCGGTTTGTGGCTCCCGACTGTTCCTGCAGCAAAAAGTGCCAATTCAAATTCTTCTTCTTCCATCATCTCAGACAGATAATTGGGATAATCACCGGACAGTCCCATGAATTTGGAACTCAGGATCGTAGAATGTGCCGAATAGGTCAATAAAGTGGCTTTGGATCCGGTCTTTTTCTGAAATATCAATTGTCTGACATAAGGGTCTACAGGGTCATTTTCAATTAGCCTATTGGCTATTAATGTATCTGCGGAGATTTTTTGGAAAAAGATACTGACGGTATCTTTTTCTTCCAAAGCTTTATGAAGTGCCTCTATGGTTTTTGCCTCTAACAGGTCCACCACGGCCTTGTCATAGCCGCCAAAGGCAACTTTACCCAATATGCCTGGCATATATCCACCAATGCCGCTATGGGTATGGGTGGCAGTGAAATATACATGATCAAATGGAAGACTTTCTTTATTGATACGTTCCTGGATTTTAAGGTATAAAAATGGATGGACAATCATCAGTTCATAATTCAAAAATGCTACCTGTGATTTCCCGTTGCTGATGATAATAGTCCTGATATAACTGCTGTCCTGGACAAATTCATATTTTCCCCGGGGCTTATACCCGACCAAATTGACCGGATTTTCCGGGGTGCTGTTAACCTTTGACCAGCCGGCAAGCCAAATTGAACCGCTGCTTTGGTTTAATCTTAGGGTATCCAGCAGATTCAGGCTTTTCTGATAATACTCCATCTCTTGGTAGGGCCTCCTGTCAATTTTGGTCAGGGTAGCCATGAGTACAAAAAAAAGTATCCCTAATATCCAGGCAAGAAATCTGAATAGTCTTTGGAATTTGTTTTTTGGCATTTTGGGGGAATGACATGTGAATAGGGTAATGTAGAAATATTTGGGATATTTCTGAAATAATATCTTTCAAATTTCTAATTCTAAACTTTGATTAACCGGAAGGAGATTTTGACCTGATTGTATTTAGCCCAATCAATATTCAAAAGTCCCATGGGCTCCCTGTACAGTTACTTTTTTACCTTTATAGGGCAAAACCCTTCCAATGATTTTTGCTTCAACACCGAGCGTTTCTGCGATGTCCATTACTTCTTCCGCATAGCGTTCCTCCATATAGATTTCAAGTCTATGGCCCATGTTGAATACCTTGTACATTTCTTTCCAATCTGTACCGCTTTCTTCCTGTATGATCCTGAATAATAGTGGTGTGTCAAAAAGATTGTCTTTTACCACATGTACATTGTCTACAAAATGAAGGACTTTGGTCTGGGCCCCACCGCTGCAGTGGACAATGCCATGGATTTGAGGTCGTAGGTATTTTAATACATCTACCATGACAGGGGCATAAGTCCGTGTAGGGGAAAGTACCAGTTTACCCATATCCACGGGCAAACCCGGCGCTGGATCTGTAAGGTTATATTTTCCTGTATAGATTAAATCAGATGGAACGGCAGGGTCAAAGCTCTCGGGATATTTAGTTTTGAGCAACTTATTGAAAACATCATGTCTTGCAGAGGTCAGTCCATTACTGCCCATTCCCCCATTATAAAAATCTTCATATGTCGCCTGACCTGAGGATGACAGACCTACCACTACATCTCCGGGCCGTATGCTATCATTGGAGATAACATCCTCCCTTTTCATTCGGCAGGTTACGTTGCTATCCACAATAACTGTTCTTACCAAATCCCCAACATCGGCGGTTTCACCGCCTGTAAGGACTACATTGACGCCATGGTCTCTCAGCATTTGCAGGACCTCCTCTGTACCATTGATAATAGCTGAAATAACTTCTCCGGGTATTAGGTTTTTGTTTCTTCCTATGGTGGAAGAAACCAGGATGTTATCAATAGCCCCTACACATAGCAGGTCATCGATGTTCATGATGATAGCATCCTGCGCAATACCTTTCCAAACACTCAGGTCACCTGTTTCTTTCCAGTACATGTAGGCCAAAGAGGACTTGGTACCCGCACCGTCTGCATGCATGATATTGCAGAATTCAGGGTCATTGCCCAAGGTATCTTCTACTATTTTGCAAAAAGCTTTTGGGAAAAGCCCTTTATCCAATTTGGAAATTGCCTGATGTACATCTTCTTTGGAGGCGGAAACACCCCGTTGCATATACCTTTCGTTCATGGAGGGATTGGAATTGCTCATATAGGGCACAAAGTTAAGGATTAAATGGGTGATTGGAAGAAAATTTGAGGAAGCTTCGAAACTTAGGTACCACCTGATTCATTTTTTTCAGTCTATAGTAACTGTTTTCATAATTGGATATTGCCAGTATATCATATCCGGTTTTTTATTTCCCTTTGAAACTGTATTTTTACGGACCATTATAAAACGCGTAAAAATCCATTATTTATATGCCTTATTTATTTACTTCAGAATCAGTATCTGAAGGTCATCCAGATAAAATTGCTGACCAGATTTCAGATGCCCTGATTGATAATTTTTTGGCCTTTGATCCACGTTCCAAAGTGGCCTGTGAAACGCTTGTCACCACTGGGCAGGTCGTCCTTGCCGGAGAGGTGAAGTCTGAGACTTATCTGGACGTTCAGAAGATTGCAAGGGATGTGATCAACCGTATTGGATATACAAAAGGGGAGTATATGTTCGACGGGAATTCATGTGGTGTACTTTCAGCCATCCATGAACAATCCCCTGATATTAATCAGGGTGTGGATAGAGAAAACCCGGAAGATCAGGGGGCAGGGGATCAGGGCATGATGTTCGGATATGCTACTAAGGAAACCGAAAATTTAATGCCTCTGGCATTGGACCTTTCCCACAGGATCTTGAAAGAGCTGGCTTTACTAAGAAGAGAAAGTAAGGAGATTACCTACCTTAGACCTGATGCCAAAGCCCAGGTGACGATTGAGTATTCAGATGACAATGTCCCACAAAGGATTGATACCATTGTGATTTCAACCCAACATGATGAATTTGCAGATGAACCAAGCATGTTGGCCAAAATCAAAGAGGACATGATCTATATTTTGATCCCAAGATTGAAAGCCAAGCTTAGACCAGAGATTCAGGCATTGTTCACAGAAAAAATCACTTACCATATCAACCCCACAGGGAAATTTGTTATCGGTGGTCCACACGGGGACACTGGGCTTACCGGTAGAAAGATCATTGTAGATACTTATGGAGGTAAGGGAGCTCATGGAGGAGGTGCTTTCTCCGGAAAAGACCCTTCAAAAGTGGACCGATCGGCAGCTTATGCCACCCGACATATCGCAAAAAACATGGTGGCAGCAGGAGTAGCTGATGAAATATTGGTGCAGGTATCTTATGCTATTGGAGTCGCCAAACCTATGGCCATTTATGTCAATACGTATGGGACTTCAAAGTTGAAATTGAGCGACGGGGATATTGCCCGGAAAGTAGAACAAATATTTGATATGAGACCTTACGCCATAGAGCAGAGGCTCAAATTGAGAAATCCCATTTATGAGGAGACTGCAGCATATGGACATATGGGAAGGGAAAATGAAGTAGTGACCAAAACTTTCAAAACGCCTGACGGCAAATCCATCACTTTTGATGTGGAATTGTTTACCTGGGAAAAATTGGATTATGTCGATACGATCAGAAGGGTATTTGGATTGTAGAATTGAAAAGCGGAAAAGAGTCCGCTTTTTGTTTTTTCCCGAAGACATTGCTCCTTATACTTAATGATACTGGTTCGTTTGAATTAAACGAATCAATTTGGTCTAAAAAAGGTTATCTGTGTAGGCTTTTTTAGACAAAAGAGCATTTTGAACGCTGCTGAAATTTAAATGACCAAACATGAGTAAGTTACAGTTGAAAACCAATGTGAAATGCGGCGCTTGTGTAGCTTCCATTACCCCGGAAATGGACAAGGTGGCAGAAGGTGTATGGCAAGTGGATCTTGCCCATCCTGACCGTATTATGACGGTAGAAGGGGATGTTAAGGAAGAGGTAATCATTCAGGCCTTGGCCAAGGCTGGATACAAAGGAGAAAAAATTTAGTCTCATCTGAGCGTAATTCCCAAATTTATCCATGATCAATTATCAACAATTCGTATTGGAGAATGGCCTCCAGGTGCTGGTTCATGAGGATCATAGCAGCAAAATGGCGGTGCTAAATCTTTTATACAAAGTTGGATCTAGGAACGAAATCCCCGGAAAAACAGGATTGGCTCATTATTTTGAACACCTGATGTTCGGAAGTTCCAAAAATGTTCCTGTTTTCGATACAGCCCTGGAAAAGGTTGGTGGTTCCTGTAATGCCTTCACCAATACGGATATCACCAATTACTATATTACCCTTCCAGCCGTCAATATAGAGACGGCCTTCTGGTTGGAGTCTGACAGAATGCTGGCGCTCAATCTCAGTGAAAAAACTATCGAAACCCAAAGAAAGGTGGTCATCGAGGAGTTCAAGCAACGCTATTTGAACCAGCCTTATGGGGATGCGTTTCACCATATGAGAAAACTTGCTTTTGAAACCCATCCCTATCAATGGCCCACCATTGGGAGTGATATTGAGGATATAGTCAACTACAGACGGGAAGATGTGGAGGAATTTTATTTTACCCATTACCGTCCTGATAATGCAGTCATGGTGGTAGCGGGAGATATTACTTTTGAGCAGGTCAAAGTATTGGCCGATAAATGGTTTGGGGATATACCTTCAGGGAAAATTCCTAAAAAGAGCATCAATCAGGAAATGCCACAGACCAAAAAGAAGACCCTTACAGTTGAAGCCGATGTCCCTACAGATGCTTTGTACAAGGTATATCATATGCCGGGAAAACTGAAGGAGGGGTATTTACAGGCCGATTTGATAACCGATATTTTGGGATTTGGCCGTTCCTCTATACTGGAACAGCAATTGGTAAAAAACGGGAATTTATTTGCTTCCATAGGCGCTTATATCTTTGGTACTGTGGATCCGGGATTGATGGTGTTTTCCGGTAAAATGGAAAAAGGGCAAAGTGCTGAACTGGCCGAAATGGCTTTAAATGAAGTGGTGGAGGAATTCATCCATTCAAAGATTTCCGAAAACACCCTGACCAAAGTAAAAAATCAGGCAGAAGCCATGAAAACCTATGAGTCCATTCAGCTGTTAAACAGGGCAATGAGTTTGGCTTATTATGCCCATTTGGGCAATCCGGATTATTATCAAACAGAATATGAAAAGAAAACCCGGATTCCGGCGGAAAGCATTTTGGATTGGGCTAAGGAGATGTTGAGAGAGGAGAATGCTTCTGTGGTTTATTATAAGTCTGTTTCGAAGAAAGATTGAAATAGAGTGGAAATAAAATGGAAATAGGATAGAGATAAGGTAGAAATAGGGTGGAAATAAAGTGGAAATAGGATAGAAATAAGGTGGGAATAAAATAGAAATAAGGTAGAAATAGGGTGGAAATAGGGTTGAAATAAAATGGAAATAGGATAGAAATAAGGTAGAAATAGGGTGGAAATAGAGTGGAAATAGGGTTGAAATAAAGTGGAAATAGGATAGAAATAAGGTAGAAATAGGGTGGAAATAAACTGAAATAGATATTACGATATTAGTGGATATTGGGATATTAAGCCTTTCATTCTAATGTCTTGTGCCTAATATCAACCTAATTGGAACATTACTTTAAAAATATGAATAATTTCAGAATTGGTTTTGGCTATGATGTTCATCAGTTGCATGAAGGACTGGACTTTTGGTTGGGAGGTATCAAATTGGAGCATGAAAAAGGGGCCCTGGGCCATTCCGATGCAGATGTACTGATCCATGTCATCTGCGATGCCCTTTTGGGTGCCGCCAATATGCGGGATATTGGTTACCATTTTTCCGACAGGGATCCCAAGTACAAAGGAATTGACAGTAAGATATTACTCCGAGAGGTAATGAAACTGATCAGGGAAGTGGGTTATGAAGTGGGTAATATTGACACTACAGTCTGTCTGCAGGTGCCCAAAGTCAATCCACATATCCCGGCCATCAAAGCCTGCCTTTCAGAGGCAATGGGGGTGGAAGAGGAGGCCATTTCCGTAAAAGCTACCACAACGGAGAAGTTGGGTTTTGTAGGACGGGAAGAAGGAGTTTCTGCTTATTGTGTGGCCTTGATTTACAGAAAATAGGATGGCAAGAGAAGTCAAAATCATCACCACAGAAGATGGTTCACATTCCCTTTTTGTTCCCGAACTGAATGAGACCTATCATTCATTTCACGGGGCTTATAGGGAGTCAGTGCATGTTTTTATGCTCTATGGTCTGGAAGCTTGGTACATGAAAAACCCGAACAGGTTTCCAATACGGGTTTTTGAAGTGGGCTTTGGAACAGGGCTGAATGCCTGGTTGAGTATGGTTTGGGCTGAGCAATACAAAGTACCGCTTTTATACCACAGCATTGAACCCTTTCCATTGGAAAAGGAGGTGTATTCCCAGTTAAACTATACCCAGGTAGATCCTACTATCTCAGAATATGCGCTTTATTTCAATAGACTGCATCAAGCGCCATGGAATGAAGGGGCAGTGATGTCAGAATACTTTAATATGAAAAAGGACATCACCACTTTGGAGGAAGCGGTTTTATTTCCGGCTGATGTGGTGCTTTTTGATGCTTTTGCACCTAGCAAGCAACCAGAACTCTGGACAAAGGAGATGCTGGACAAGGTAGTGGATACCATGAATCCTGGAGGTGTATTTGTAACGTATTGTGCCCAGGGACAATTGAAAAGGAATTTAAAGGAGTTGGGATTGGAAGTGGAAACCTTACCCGGACCTCCCGGTAAAAAGGAAATGACCAGGGCCTGGAGATTGGATTAGAATAACCTGGCCTCTTAATTTTAAAATCTTCAAGCTACACCATGTATCACCTGATGGATAAACTTTAATTTTTCCTTCACTGAGGCATTGATTACAAAAGGATAAAGGTCTTTGGCTCCCATGCTTCTGTTCAGGCTGTTCATAGTAAAAGTAAGGGGAAGCCAGAGTTGGTATATGGCTTCAAAGTCTTTACAGAAGTAGGCGTTTTGGTCTATTACAGCGGATTTGACATCCAGGTTTCGGGCAATTTGAGGATCAATGGACAATCCATAGGAATAGGCAGTTTCCAGAGTATCGACCATGTGCATATAGTGGGCCCAAGTCTCAGCCCAGCTTTCCCAAGGATGCATGGTAGCATAGGCACTGATAAAATTTTCATTCCAATTTGCCGGAGCACCATGTTTATAGTAATGGTTCAAAGCTTCCTGGTAATTGTAGGTCTCATCTCCATAAAGCTTCCTGAAAGGCTGGAGTTTATCCGTTCCTGCAATCAATCTTTCCCAATAATAATGACCGATTTCATGTCTGAAATGCCCCAAAACCGTTCTGTACACTTCGTCCATATTGTTTCTTGCCATTTCCCTTTCCACATCATCCGCCTCAGCAATGTTCATGGTAATCAGTCCATTGGCATGTCCAGTCATTACCCTTTGGCCATCAGGCATAACCGAATCTGATTTGAAATTAAAGGCCAAACCTCTTTCGTTGTCAATGGATTTGGAGATAATAGGAAAACCCCATCTCAATAAAGCATATATCAATCGGTGTTTGGCCAGTTCAATAACCTTCCATCTTGACAGGTATTCAGGTTTTGAAATGTCCGGGATGATCCTGTTGAGTGAACAGGCCAGGCAAAATTCAGCTGGGTTTTCATTTGGAATCACCCAATTGCAGACCCCAAACTGACTATTGCTACAATAGTGATATCCTTTACCAGTGCAGGTTTCTGAAAGTGAACCATCCTGATTTTGGTGCAAGGAAACCATTTTAAGCTGGCTGGAATCAAAACCAAGTTGGTTTTGGCATTTCAAACAATGGGTATTGTCAAAATACACCGGCTGACCGCAATTGTCACATTTAAAAACCTGCATAGGAGGGATTTTTCAATTTTAAATTCCTACTCATTCAAACTGTTTCTCCAGGCAAAGGCAAGCATTGGAAGCTGCTGGTAACTGTTGATACCTGCTTTTACTCCCTGGGTGCGCAGAAAGAGATCGTTGGATTTACGGCTGATTTCCAGGTTGATGGGTTTGATCTGCTCATTTGCCTTTTGGATGGAAATAAGGTCATTTTTTATACCTTTGGGGATGGTTCTATAAAATTCCCCGTACAATTCCTTGGACATCCTGTACAGGTCATTCATCTGGTACCTCAATAACCGCAGCTGACCTGAATATTGCAGTAAAGGATCCTCAGAGTTGGAACATATCACCCAGGCAATAAAATTGGCCTCCCCTTCATCTGTAACGCCATAGCTATGGGCCATTTCATGGGCAATGGTAAAGGGTTTTTCCAATGGATGCAGGGTAGGATCAATATAGCTTTCCCCGGTGAATGGAAAATAGATTCCCAATATCCCCATCCTTCTCATAAAACCTGCTGGATAAAACTGTTTGGTTCTCGGTTCCCCGGTGAAGTTCAATCCCAGCAAATAGAGATTTTCCCTCATATTGGCCCTGACCAGTTTTTCCAGTTCAGGGTAAGCCATAATCTTCTCTATGGCAAAGGTGTCTTCCTCAATATTATAGCGGAGCTGATTGACAATATTCCTGGTCAATTCCATTTCTCCAAGCAACTGCTCTTGGTTGAGCGGGACGGGTTTCATACCGATCTGCTGGAAAATCGGGATCCTTTGGTAGTTGAATCCCCAAAGTACCAGAAAGAAAAATACCAAGACGCCTAATCCGTTGAAAAGTGAACGTATTGAAAAACCCAATCGCTGCTTCCAGCCCTCTTTTTGGATAAAATGGTAAATAAAAAAAACAACAACCAGAATAACCGTTACCACAAATATATAGACGGTGGCAAATGGCAACTGGGATATGGTTTTGTCAATAAGATTCCTTATTCCAGGGAAAAAGCTTCTGGAATAAATTTCTTCTGTTTTTTCAGGATTTTTAACAGCAAAATACCTGATCACCAAGGCGATCAGTCCCAATATTGACCAAGTCCAATTTCCTCTCAACATGTCCAAAAATATTTACAAAAAAGGAAAGTACTTGTGCGCACTTTCCTTTTTTACTTTAAACGAAAAAACTATATTTTGTTATACTCCCTCAGCCTGCACTTCCTTCACTTCTGGAAGCATCCTGGTCAATAGGTTTTGGATACCGGCTTTTAGGGTAATGGTACTGGAGGGACATCCTGAACAACTTCCTTGTAGCAATACCTTCACTATACCATCCTGGAAGCTATGGAAAACAATGGCTCCTCCGTCCTGCTCTACCGCGGGGCGGATATATTCATCCAGAATACCCTTTATTTTTTTAACGATCTCGGAATCATTTTCATCAAAAAGTGGATCTTTATCGAATACGGCCTGAACAGCTGTTTTCCCCGATTCAAGGTATTTTTTGATATGGTCCCTGATAAAATCCTGTATCTCTACCCATTCCACATCACCGGTCTTGGTGATAGTTACAAAGTTGGAGGCGATAAAAACCCGATCCACTGCTGCAAAGTTGAACAGTTCCTTTGCCAATGGGGAATTTTCTGTGCTTTCGGCATTGGGATAATCAAAACTCATTCCTTCATCCGCCAGCATAAAGTTCACCACAAATTTCAAAGAATTCGGGTTTGGGTTGGCTTCCAGGTAAATATGAACAGGTCTTTTTTGTGCTTGTAACATGATAGGGTTATTTTATGCGATTCTATTTCTTTATAACCTAAAATCAAAGGATTAGTTCCTTTCTGCCTTAATTTTGCGATTTACTTTTTTTTATTCGAAATAAATAGGTGAGGCTTATTTCCAAGGTAGTCGAATTCATGTCGAAAATCCTATCCTGGGATTCCGGTCTTCCAAATTCATAAGCCAACCTAATGTCACCTGCCAGGGTGGATTTTCCGAAGAGGTTGGAAAGACCTGCTCCTAAGTTCAGACCATACATGAATCTTCTGGGATTATCTCCTTCCTGACCGTAAGTGGGAAGTCCTGTTGGTGGGTTTTCAAATTCCCTACTTATATCCACGGCATTTAGTAAATAGCCAAAGTGGGGTCCTATTTTGATGTGAAAACGGCCCCTATTACCAAAATAGAAATTCGAAAGAACGGGAACCTTAAGATAACTCCATTCGGATTGGTTGACTCCCAAGGAATCGTTTTCCTGGGTATAGCCCAGGGTAATGGATTGGATTTCCAATTGAAGTCCTGCATTTTTATTTCCGAAGTATTCCAGGACAAATGCGTAAGTAAAGTCCCTAATCCCATCCGCATTCAATGCAGCCCTGCCCAATTGATACCGGTAGCTTACCGACGAACTGCTGATTCCGCCCCTAAAACCCACACTGATTTGCGAAAATACTTCGTTTGTGAAACAGATAAATACAAAAAGTATTAAAATGGAGACTTTTAAACGCATGGCACAAAATTACAGATAGTTTGGAAATCATTTGGCAAAAGGAATGGAATATCTTGCCCTGATGGGTTTACCCTCTATACTTAATCCCTCAACTTCTATGATTTTAGCTCCATGGGAATCATTTGTGAAAAACGCTAAGGAAAACTTGCCTGTTTCTGCATCGGTTACAACATAGGGATTCCAGTATAAAGTAACCCTCTGGTCGATTTCAGGGGCCTCCTCTTCCTTTTCATAATCAAAGGGGATGAAATTTCCAGGAAGACCAAAGCCGTCAATGATGATGCTGTTCAGTCCAGGGGTATTGCTGCTCATAAGCGGCATCTGGGAACCACCTCTTTTTAAGTAAAGGGCAATTACTCCGTTCCGTCCTAAATCGCCCATCATGGAACTCATTCTGCTCACTACTTCAATTCTGTCTATATCATTGGGGTTGATGGATGCGATATTGTCCGCTGCCCTAAAACCTGGCCCTGTAGGCATGGGAGCCCCGTCTATCATGACCAAAGGTTCCATAGAAAGGTTGGAAGAGGTGGCTCCTCCTCTGATTCTAATTTCCAAAGTTGTGGTGACACTCATACCCGGTACCTGAGATTTTAGACTCATCAATAAATCTGAGATGGTACCATTCCTGTTCAGGTTTTCTCCTCTCACTACATAATCGGGAGTTCCATAGATGGCCTTGGAACTAGGTGAGGTTTTTTCCCCATCCACCGTAACCTGTTCTAAAGGTATTACAGCTTCATCATTACTCAATTCATAAAATACAGAGGCATTGCTTTTGGATACTGTAGGGAATTTGATGTTGTCAGGAATGAAAAAAGGAGGTTTCAACTTTGGGGTCAATTCAAAGGTTCCAATTGCTTTTCCTTTTTTATCCAAAGCCAAAAAGGCAAAATCCACGGGGCCATAAAAATCCAGATCTTCCAGAACAAAACTTCCATCCTTATCCGATTCCATTTCCAGCACACCTTCAAAATTGTTGATATAAACCGTGAAAGGTACAGCGCTTGGCTTACCTTTTTCATTTAGGAATCTACCAGCGACACTCCACTCCCTTTCCAAAGAATAGGTGAACTTTTCTGTAGTCAAGCTTGAAGGAATCTCTTTGAGCTGGAGGGTTTTAGTAATGGAAGGTTTTTGTATTAACTCAGGTGAAAAGTAGGCATCTCTTACTGTAACTGAGAGGTTGGCAGCCACAGGGTTGCCGTCTGCATCCAACAACTGGAAATCGACCTGTACCTTCTCCCGCATTCCATAGCTTGACTGGTCTGTTGAAAAATCCACCCGTACTTGGCTGTCAGATACTTCTTCCTTTTCTACAGAGGTAATTTTGTCTTTATAATCTAAAATAGGCAAGGCCTGTACAAAATATGTATCAGGGCCGTAGTTTCTGTTCCAATTGGTGTATGCCCTGAGATAATACTCACTTTGGCTTAATGTATCAGGTAGGTATATCTCTCCGACTGCCTGTCCGTTTTCCACCCTGAATTTTTTCTGGATAATGAAGTCCCTGTCTGCAGAAATCAATTCCACATACAGTATGCGGCTTAATTCCCTTTTTAAATCCGGATTTCCATACGTGAAATAGGCCTTAAATAATAACTGATCTCCTTTGTAATAGAATGCCCTATCCGTATGGAGATGGACTTTTTCCTGCATGCCATTGGCATCCCTGGCAATTTTTGAATCACTTCTTTGGGAAAGTTTGGGTTCATAATCCAATGGCAAAAGGGAAGAGATTTTCCGTTTATCCATATCTCCGGAAAAAGTGACATCCTTTTGGTTGATTACCATGCCATTTGAATTGACGTTGACATAGTTTCCGTTCACTTCAATCCAGGAAATGGGATAGGGGGCATCCTTGTAGGTGTTGATGGTACTGTATCCCTTTTCATAATGTATTTCAATCCTTCCTTTTAAAAATATCCGGTATTCCCCTGGCCTTCTACCTGGCTGAACCAGGTTTTCAGGCTTATATTCTACCACAGATTTGCCCAGTTCATTGGCAAATACATCAGATCTCAGGTTACGGCTTTCTGATCCCCCTGCTTTATCTCCATAAAGATAAAAGCCTTCTTGATTATGCGCATTGGTAATCATGGACCGGAACAGATTAGCAGGGGATTTCAGGTAGGTATCCAGTCTTTTTCTCTCCCACTCTGCTTTAATGCTTTCATTTGGAGCTTCCAAATCGCTAAACCTGGTTGCACCGGATATGATATAGTAATTAGGGGTAAACTGGAAAAGTTTCAGATCAAATATCAAGAGGTATCCCAAGGCCCTGTTTTCTATTTCAATCGGCTGAAGGGCTACTGCCCGAAAGTCATTATTTGAATTGTCTGCGGGAAAGTCTATCACCCAAGGATTAAGAATTTCGCATTTGGCAGCCATGTCATCACTGCCCAAAAAATAACTCCTGAACTTCCTCAACTCCCTTTCCCAAGCCCGGTCCCTGGATGCTTTGATTTCCACGTCTGATAATTCCTGTTCCAGAGAAACAAGGGCAATGTTAAATGTAAGCTGACTCCCGGGTTTGATTGAGGCCGGTTTTTGCTGCGCCTGGTATCCTATAAAAGAAAACCCAACTTCAAATTCACCTTCAGGAATTCCTTTTAATAAATAGTTCCCATCCAAATCCGTTGTGGTGGCAATGGTAGTGTTATTGATAAAAACATTACAAAAAGGGAGTGCCTCACCGGTCTGGGCATCGGAAACCTTTCCAATGATGGTGCCGGTCTGGGCGGTTCCAAAAAATGGTAAAATGAGCAAAAAGATGAAAGAGAGGTAAATTTTCATTCCAGTGTCTACTAATTATTACGTCGAAATATACTACTTTAATGTTGTTTTATGAGTATTATACTGGGTAACCATCAATTAAGATTTAAAAATTTTAATTATGGACAGTTTGTTGCCGACAGGATTTTCTATGAAAATGGGAGGGATTTTGTTGCCGCAAGATTAAAGGGATAGAAATTATTAGACTCAAGAAACAAGAGGCAAGAAACAAGATGCGAGATGCGAGAGACGAGAAACAAGAGACTCTAGAGTCGAGACTCGGGTGGGAAATCGGATTTCCTAAACTTTGAGAAGTTTAGAATTCTGAGCTTTGGATTTTGTGTTTTGGAATTTTAAGGCTCCTTTTGTATAAAACTAATCAAAACAAAAAAACCGGTCATCCGACCGGCCATTTCTATTTTTTCTTCTTTTTTTTCTCTTTCCCCTCCTTGATCTCATCCAAATCATCCCTGTCTTTCAATTTTTTGTCTTCCACATTTTGGTTAAGGAATTCATTGAGTTTATCAATGGAGAAGGTACTGGAGATTTCACCAAATGAATTGATGTTCATTTTGAATCCTTCCAGATCCTTATGAACTTTTGGGGTTTCTTCTTTTTTAGATTTCTTAGCCATCTCCAAAGGGTTTGATGTTATCCGATTTTCGGCAGGGTCTCCAGCGCAAAGTTAATCCTTTTGATAAGTTCTTCTCTACCGATGATACTGAAAACTGCCATCAGATCAGGACCGGCTCCCACGCCGGTTGCGGCCAATCTAACTGCCTGCATCACCTTACCCAATTTGATGCCATTTATTTCTGCTGCTGCTTCCAGGATCGATTTGGCTGTTTCCGGTGTAAATTCACCCTCAAAAGCTGACAATTTTTCTTTATAGGTATGTAGAACAGTTACTGCCTCATCGTTCCATTTTTTTGAAGCCACTGCTTCGTCAAATTCTTTTGGGGCAATCAACATGAATTTCCCTTCCTTCCAAAGATCAGCGGGGAAAGTGGCCCTTTCCTTCATGATTTGGGCAATTTGGCCCGCTTTTTCAGCTGTAATCTGAATACCTTCTTTTTCCAGGTCGGCAATCAGATAAGCACCCAATTCCTCATCGGATTTGGCCCTCAGGTATTGTTCATTGTACCATTTGGCCTTATTGATGTCAAATTTTGTTCCTGATTTACCGATCCTCTCTATGGAGAATGCCTCAATCAGTTCATCCAAACTGAAGATTTCTCTGTGGTCTCCGGGATTCCATCCAAGGAAGGCCAGAAAGTTCAGGAAAGCTTCCGGTAAATAGCCTGCCTCTCTGAAGCCCATGGCTTTATCACCTGTGTTGGGATCTGTCCAATCCATGGGGAAAACAGGGAAGCCGTGTTTGTCAGCATCTCTTTTTGAAAGTTTTCCGTTGCCATCAGGTTTCAAAAGCAGCGGTAAATGCGCAAACTGGGGCATGGTATTCTCCCATCCAAAATACTTGTATAACAACACGTGTAAAGGGGCAGAGGGCAGCCATTCTTCACCTCGGATGACATGGGTGATTTCCATCAAATGATCATCCACTATATTGGCCAAATGATAGGTTGGCATACCGTCTGATTTCATCAGGACCTTATCGTCCAGGGTGGAGGAATGTACCATAACCCAGCCACGGATAAGGTCATTCAACCTGACTTCTTCTTTTCTGGGGATTTTGACACGGATCACATAAGGTTCTCCCGATGCCAATCTCGCTTTGACCTCGTCCTCGGGTAGTGTCAGGGAGTTTTTCATCTGCGTTCTGGTGATGGAATTGTACTGCGGGGAAACGACCCTTGCAGCAGTCAACCTTTCCCGCATGGCTTCCAATTCCTCGGAAGTATCAAATGCATAATAGGCATGCCCCTTTTCTATTAGGTCCATTGCATATTGCATGTACATGGGTTTTCTCTCAGATTGTCTGTAGGGGCCACAGTCACCCGGATTCCAGGGACTTTCATCAGGTGCAATTCCCAGCCAATCCAAGGATTCCCTGATATATTCCTCCGCACCCGGAACAAAACGTGTCTGATCTGTATCTTCTATTCTCAACAGGAATTTTCCTCCTGTTTTTCTTGCAAAAAGGTAATTGTACAGGGCAGTTCTTACCCCTCCGATATGTAAGGCTCCTGTAGGAGAAGGAGCGAAACGTACACGTATTTCTCTGTTCATTTTGGTTTTTTCAGCTGTAAACCCAACCATCCACATGTGTAGTAACCGGGCCGGATTGATTTCTCAAAATCAGGGTGCAAAGATAATAAATTTAACCTATATTCTAAGATATTAGTAAAGTTACAATAGCAATTGAATTTAGATAAATTGAAGGTCTAAGAGCCAAGTAAAAAGGCAAAATGACGCTGCGCTTGGCTTATATTACACCGAGATAAACAGACCTGCCTACTGCAGGCAGGGGAGGTACAGAGATTCACCGGGATTGATTAAGAGATAAGATAAAAGCAAAAAGTTAAAAGGATATTGCGCTTGGCTTTTGAACCCATTTAATTAAGGTATTAGGGGCTTAATTAAGATTGGAAAATGGTTATTTTTTATCAAAAACATCACCAATCATTTCGGGGAGGAGTGACAAAAAAAGGGAACCCAACCGGATTCCCTTTTTGCATAAGATACAATGA
>Ga0114946_10000822_pt1 | contig 21179 bp, 17 predicted proteins | sample WalLakDeSediment_FD_88676 | JGI IMG/M metagenome (GOLD analysis project Ga0114946, IMG submission 88676) | Lake sediment microbial communities from Walker lake, Nevada to study Microbial Dark Matter (Phase II) - Walker Lake 11/02/13 Deep Sediment | ecosystem: Environmental > Aquatic >...
CTGACGGGCCACCGGGCCGTGCTGCCGGTCCTGGTCCCCCTGAACTTCGGCACCGACCATCAGTCCGGCGATGCCCATGGTTCCGTCACCGTCTCCATTCACCAGCACCCGACCGCGGCAACGCTCAAAACTGCGACACCGCCGGCTCTCCTCCTGACCCGTTCAACCACCCGACCCGCCAATGTTGAGCCTTCAGGGCCGGTAAATCATCGCCAGCTTTTTCGCGCTTTTCTGGCCACCTCGACTGCGAGTCAGCTTTCTCGGGAGGATCTTGCAACCACCGAACCGGGTTCGATTTTCGGGATTTCCCTCTACCCTTGCGCCAACGGCCTGAGCCTGCTGGAGCTGGCCCCGGATCAAGAAATCAAAATCCTGGTCGCCCCGGAAGTTTCCCGGCCGCAGCATCCCGCCGCCATCCTGGCCGGGCTGGCCGAACTTGATGACCAGGCCCGGCGGCTGGTGGCTAATTTTGCCGCCCACCACCCCGACCGCTGGCAGCACCTGCAAACTTGGCCGACGCCCATCCGGATCGACAATCCGGCCGATCTCTGGCTGCTGCTCCTGCTGATCGGCGGCGAGGAGCAAGAAAACACCCCCCTTCCCGACGGCACGATCAGCCTTGAATGCACCGGCTTTCCCCCGGCAAAATCCAGTCCGATCACGCATTTTCTCCAGCTGGCCGCCCTGGTAAACCCAGGCCGCAGCCCCCGCCTGGAAATGGCGGCGAACCATGATCCCTGGCGGCTGGACGAGCTGCGCATGTTGCGCAGCGCCCTGAGTTATGCCGTCGGCGGAGCCGGCTCCGCCGCCCTCTGTCGCAGCTGGCTGGAAAGCCTGGCCGAATGGCTGAGCCGGATTATCTGGGAACAGGCCGGGCCGGATTCCACACCCCGCGTCGCCCTCTGCAGCCCACTTTGCCTGCATCCGGCCTTTTTCAGCGCCATCCGCAGCCAGGGCCGGGAGGATTTCCTGCTGCCCCCGCCGCCCCTGCCCTTAGACTGCCTCCCCGCCATCGGCAGGCTCTGGGATGCGAGCCAAGCCGACCAGGGAGCCGACCCGCCTGCTCAGAGGGCGGTCGCCGACGACGACCGCCGGGCCGCCCTCAAATCGGCCTTCGGCTTGTTCGGGGGAAAAGCCGGCGCTCGCCGCAGCTGAAAAAGCCCCGCTTGACATGGGGTGGTGAAAAAGCTAAACAGAGCCATGTCCACCGCCAAGCAGGCTCTGCTGCTCGTCAGCGACCAGGAATTTCTCCAGCACCATACCGGCCGGGACCATCCCGAGTCCCCGCAACGCCTGCAAGCCGTCATCGAACGCCTGGAAACCAGTTCGGCCCCCGGCAACCCCCTGGCCGACTCCCTCCGCATCATTCCTGCCCGGGCCGCCGGGCGGGAAGAGCTCCTGACGGTTCATGATGAAAATTATCTGCTGCGCTTCGAGGAGACGGCCCTCTCCGGCCGCAGTTATCTCGATCATCCCGATAACCAGATGAGTTACGATTCTTACCGGATCGCCCTGTTGGCAGCCGGAGCCGGTTTGGCCGCCATCGACCGGCTGGAGGAGGGCGGACAAAGCGCCGCCCTGGCCCTGGTCCGCCCCCCCGGCCATCACGCCGAAAGAGCCGCTGCCCTGGGGTTCTGTTTTCTCAACAACGCGGCGGTGGCCGCCCGCTACTGGCAGCAGCGCCATCAGCGCCAAAGAATCATGATCATCGATTGGGACGCCCATCACGGCAACGGCATCCAGGCCGCCTTTGAAGAAGATCCCGATGTTTTTTATCTGAGCATTCACGAACATCCCACCTGGAGCTTTCCCGGCACCGGCTGGAGTGAAGAGCGCGGCAGCGGTCCCGGCCGCGGAGCCACCCTCAACCTGCCCCTGCGGCCAGGCAGCGGCGATGAGCAGGTTATGCGTCTCATCAACGAAAAGGTTAATCCCGCCCTGGCCATGTTTGCTCCCGAAGCCCTGATAATCGGGGCCGGCTTCGACGGTCACCGGGATGATGACATGTCCGGCCTGGCCTACAGCAGCGAAATTTATCGCCATCTCGGCCGTTGCGCTGCCGCCTGGGCCGCCCAGTTTTGCCCCGGCCGTCTGCTCTCTCTGCTGGAAGGCGGCTATCAACCGGAATTGCTTGCTTTGTGCGTGGAAAATTATCTCGATGGACTGCTTAAAAGAGGAAGTGATCTATGAATATCAAACAATACATGAGTGCTCCGGTACTGACCATTTCCCCGGAAATGACCATTCCTGATGCTCGTGAGCTCCTGCGGGCCCGCGATTTCCGCCACCTACCAGTGGTGGACGAAAACGGACAACTGCTGGGGATTGTCACCGACCGGGATCTGCGTTCGGCCTATCCCTCCACCGTGCTCTGCGACGAACGAAGTCAGGCCCGATTGGCCGCCCTGAAAAAAACCCCGGTCAGCGAGATCATGAGCCGGGAAACCTATACCCTGCCGGTCGAAGCCACCATCGACGACGCCCTGCTCATTCTCGACCGGCAGAAAGTCGGAGCCCTGCCGGTGGTGGACGAAAACGGCGCGGTCCTGGGGATGTTTTCAATCCGCGATCTGATTCGGGCCTATCGGGGCCTTTTTGGCCTGGGCGAACGCGGTTCGGCTATGCTGGCCATCGAAGATGACGGTCGCCCCCGGCCCCTGAGCCGGCTCTGCGCCGCCCTGGAAGCGGCGGATATTCATTTCACCCGCCTGCTCAAGGCCAAGCAAAAAACCGATGATGAGCATTTCATTATTTACCTCCGGGTTACCACCTATAATCTCTCGGCGGTCCGCAAAATCCTGGCGGCTGCTGGTTTTTTCGAAAAAACAGATCATTAAAACGCTTATCGTAGCTGCGCGAGCCGGCAAATTAATTGAAACCATTTTTTCACTGTGCTTTTTGTGCAATCTGTGGTCAACTGACGACCAACTTGTAAACAAAAACTTAAGGAAGCGCAATGTCCTCCCTGGAAGCCCTTCTTTATCCGCACAGCGTCGCCGTCATCGGCGCCTCCCGCACACCTGGCAAGGTCGGCCATGATATTCTGGCCAACCTCATCCGTTCCGGGTTTGCCGGCAAATTGCTGCCGGTCAACCCTGCCGCCGAGGAAATCCTCGGCCTTCCCTGCCTGGCCGATCTCCGAAAAAGCGGCGAAAAAATCGATCTGAGCATCATTGCCGTTCCCCGGGCCCGGACGGAAGCCGCCCTGTCGGACTCCCTGGCCGCCGGGGCCAAGGCGGTGATCGTCATCACAGCCGGCTTCAAGGAGATGGACGAGGAGGGTGCGGCCCTGGAAAAGCGCCTGGCCTCGCTCTGCGCCAGTCGCCGGGTCCGGATGCTGGGACCCAACTGTCTGGGGCTGATCAACAGCCACCACCGACTCAATGCCTCATTTGCCTCGCGGATGCCCGCCCCCGGGTTAATTTCGGTGATCTCCCAATCCGGTGCCCTGGCCACTGCCATCCTTGACCTGGCGGTGGGCCGCCACCTGGGGCTGGCCAAACTGATCAGCATCGGCAACAAGGCGGACATCAATGAGGTCGATCTCCTGCTGGCCCTCACCGCCGACCAGGAGACCAAGGTAATCGTCGCCTATCTTGAGGACATCACCTCCGGCGAGAATTTCATCAAGGCGGCCAGCGAGGCCAGTTCCCGTAAACCGGTGATAATCCTCAAATCGGGGACCACCGATGCCGGCCGCAAGGCGGCTTCTTCCCATACCGGGGTTCTCTCCGGGGGCGATATCGCCTACGGAGCCGCCTTCCGGCGGGCCGGAGTTATCCGGGCCGACACCTTCGAAGAGCTTTTCGACTACGCCACTGCCCTGGCCATGCAGCCCCTGCCCAAGGGGGCTCGAGTGCTGATCGTCACCAACGCCGGCGGCCCCGGCACCATGGCCGCCGACGCCGTGGAACAGGCGGGAATGCAGGTTGCGGTGCTGGACAGCAACACTGCCGGCGCCCTGCGGGAAAAACTGCCGCGAGCCGCCAGTATCGGCAACCCCATCGACGTCCTGGGCGATGCCGAACCGGAGCGCTACGTCACTGTGATGAAGGCCGCCCAGGAAGACCCGGCGGTGGATGCCATCGTGGTAATCCTCACCCCCCAGGCGATGACCCAGCCGGCGGCAACCGCCCGGGCCATCGCCGCCTGCCTGAAGGGCGACAAGCCGGTGGTGGCGGCTTTCATGGGAGGTGATGATGTCATGCCCGGACGGGCCGAATTGGCGGCTGCCAATCTGCCCGATTATCCATCCCCGGAGCGGGCGGTTAAGGCGCTCAAGGCCATGCACGACTACGCCACCTGGCGTAGCCGGCCCCCCCGGATCGTCACCCGTTTTCGGGTCAACCGCCGCCGGGTAGAGCGGGTCATCACCCGGCGCCTGCGGGCGGGCCACCACCAACTGGGCGAGGTCCGCTCCAAGAGCGTGCTGGCCGCTTACGGTTTTCATGTGCCGGAGGGCTATCTGGCCACCAATGCCGAAGAGGCGGTGGAGGCGGCGGAAAGAATCGGTTACCCGGTGGCGATGAAGATCGTATCCCCCGATATCATTCACAAGTCCGATCTGGGTGGGGTGCGGCTCAACGTCATCGACGCCAACGCGGTTCGTGATGCTTTTGACCTGATGATGCTGCGCTGTTCACAACGGGAATCGGCGGCCCTGCTGGAAGGGGTTTACGTGGAGAAAATGCTGAGCAAGGGGCTGGAGGTGATCATCGGCATGAACCGCGACCCCCAGTTCGGCCCCATGCTGATGTTCGGCCTGGGCGGAATTTTCGTGGAGGTAATGAAGGATGTCACTTTTCACCTGGCCCCGATCAGCGAAACCGAAGCCCTCCAGATGCTCCGATCGACCCGCTCCTATGAAATGCTTGAGGGCCGCCGCGGCCGCAAAGGGGTGGACCTGGTGGCCATCGCCCAGGGTTTGCAGCGGATCAGCCAGTTGACCACCGATTTCCCCCAGATCAGCGAACTGGATATCAACCCCTTTATCGTCGGTGAAGTAGGCCGGCCGCCGATGGTCGCCGACGCCCGCATGACTCTCGATAATCTTGAACATCACCATGATCTGGCCCGGTCAGCCCCGGCCTGTATCGTACTTAAAAGCGTCTGAAGCCCGGCGCCGAGGCAGGAAACGCCGCGGCAGAATCATCGGCTGCTCCCGAGAAATTGGTGGGAGCCTGCCATGAACTAACTGCTCATCAAACAACCAATTAGAGGTTGGTAATGACTTCTCATCTACGGGCTCAACCTGATCCGGAGTGGCGGGAAAAGTACCGGGATATGATCCGGACGGCGGATCAGGCTCTGACCCTGGTCAAGCCCGGCCAGCGGGTTTTCATAGGTACCGCCTGCGCCGAGCCTGCCGCTCTGGTCGAAGCCCTGACCCGGCGGGGCCGGGACTTGTGCGACGTCGAGATTGTCCAGATTTTGACCAAGGGAGAAGCGCCCTATGCCACTGGGGAACTAAAGGATTGCTTTCACCTCAACAGCTTTTTCATCGGCCGGGCCATTCGTGAGCACATCCAGCAGGGGCTGGGTGACTATACCCCGACCATGCTTTCCGACATCCCCCGCCTTTTCACCTCTGGCCGGCTACCGCTGGATGTCGTTTTGATCCAGGTTACCGAGCCCGATACCACCGGCAAGGTCAGCCTGGGGATCTCCGTCGACGTGGTCAAAAGCGCGGCTGAAAACGCCTCCCTGGTCATCGCTCAGGTCAACCCGCGAATGCCCAGGACCTTGGGCGACAGTTTTCTCGATATCTATGATATCGACCTGCTGGTGCCGGAAGAAAGAGAGATCCTCGAGCGGGAATCGAGCCAACCCACCCCGGAAACCTGCAAGATCGGGGAACATATCGCCGCCCTGATCGAGGACGGCTCGACCCTGGAATTCGGCATCGGCCGGATCCCCCACGCCCTGGCGGCATTTCTGCGGGACAAACACAATCTCGGCATTCATACCGAAATGTTCACCGACAGCATGCTGGAACTGGTCGAATCGGGGGCCGTCAACGGAAGCCACAAATCCACCGACCGGGGCCGCATCGTTACCAGCTTCTGCATGGGAACCCGCCGGCTATACGACTTTGTCGACAATAACCCCCTGTTCAGCTTCCGGCCTACCGAATATGTAAATGATCCTTATGTCATCAGCCGCCAGCACAAGATGGTGGCCATCAACATGGCCCTGGAAATCGACCTTACCGGCCAAGTCTGCGCCGACTCGTTGGGTTCGCGTTTCTTTTCCGGCATCGGGGGGCAGGTTGACTTCAACCGGGGCGCGGTCCGCTCGGTGGGCGGCAAGGGTGTAATCGCCCTGGAATCAACGGCCGAGAACGGCGAGATCTCCCGGATCGTCACCCGGCTGACTCCCGGCGCGGGAGTGGTGACCACCCGGGGCGAGGCCCACTACATCGTCACCGAATACGGAGTGGCCTATCTCCACGGCAAAAGCGTGCGGGAACGGGCCATGGCCCTGATCAGCATCGCCCATCCCAAGTTCCGGGAACAACTTTTTCGGGAAGCCATTGAGGCCAAGTACCTGAGCAAGGAAATGGCCGATCTCGATGGCCGGGTCCTGCTGGCCTCCCAGGAGATGCATACCTCTACCCTGCTTGACGACGGAACCCAGGTTTCGTTCCGCCCGGTCCATCCCACCGATGAACCCCGGATGCGCGACCTGCTCTATGCCCTTTCCCAGGAAACCCTTTACTATCGTTTCATGACCTCCGGGGGGCGCTTTGCCCACCGGGAGATCCATAACTTCGTTTACATCGACCACCGCAAGGACGCCGCCATCGTCGGCACCGTTCCCGAGGCCCACGGGGAGGACATAATCGCCGTCGGCCGCTACTATCTCGACCAGAAAAGCAACCGGGCCGAGGTGGCCTTTGTCATCCGGGATGAGTGGCAGAATCGAGGAATCGGCACCTCTCTCTTCAAACATCTGGTCGATATCGCCAAGCGCAACGGCATCGCCGGCTTCACCGCTGAAGTTCTGCGGGACAACCGGCGCATGCAGGCGATCTTCAATAACAGCGGCTATAATGTCCAGAGCAAGGTGGAGGACGATGTTTACAGCTACAGCATCGACTTCAACTAATTAAAAAAGCCCGGGCAACCCCTGCCAGAGGGGGCTGCCCGGGCTTTTCGGTTATGCTCGCACGGTGACTCGACGGGCCGCCGTCTTCTTGGCGCCCTCGGTTGCCTTGGCCTTTTTGGCTCCGGCTTTGGCGGTTGCAGGCTTGGCCGCTTTCTTAATAATCCTGGAGGAACCGGTGGGCCTGGGGGCTTTGCTGGTTTGGGCCGCAACCTCCGCCGCGGCCATGACCGGCTTAACCTTGCGACCCCGGCGGGGGACAACCGGCTTTTTCAGCCCCAGGCGCTCGCCTTCCTTCTCCTGACGGATCCGGCAGGCCAGGTCGAAGGCTTTTTCCTTGCCGTGCTTGCGAATGGAGATTGAAGTCTTGCCCTGCTTGCCTTCCTGGTTGACCCAACTTACCTCGTAACGGTTGAGCTTTTCATTGAGGCGCACCCCGACTACCCCGGTCTTGGTATTGCTTACCGTAACGATATGCTTGTCGGTACGGATTTTACCCAGACTGATTTCGGTCTGGTCACGCCAGGCCAGCGCGGTCAGCAGGCTGGAGTAGCGGCCGCCGTACTTGCCGTCGGAAAAGAACTTGGAGTGGGTCGTGCCCATAAAGCGAACCCGGACATACCAGCCATGGGTCCGCTTGCTTTCCTGGTCGATTCTGGCTACATCCTTGTGTTTCTCGAGCATCGTTTTCTTGGTCATGATTTTTCTTCCTCAGAGACTATATTTTTTTATTTATTCGAAAAATTCCCCAGCGGGTCTGGAAGAAATTTTCCGCCACCAGTAAGGGCCGCAACCTACGGCGAATAAAGTGATCGGCGCCGGCCTTTCCTGCGAACCGGTAACACCCGGCCCTGGTTTCTGACATGGGCTTGCAGTCATTACAATAGTTACTAGCAATATAAATGCCAACTTTTAAGTATATTTTTTGTTAATAAGCAAACCACCGATAATCAACTAATTGTGCAAATGGTGCAAATTCGACAAGCACTTCCGGTTTCGCGCCCAGCGCAACAATTCGCGCTAGATGCGAAATTTTGCGCATGTTATAGGACAGGGATTAAGCTTGGAGTTTTCTTGCGTTGTCAGATAGAGAAAGTTATTTTGCCGGCATGTATCGCCAAGGCTTACCGCCAAACAACAGCAACTAAAGGAGAGGGACCGCCCCGGCCAGCCCAGGGGAAACCCCGCCGAACCATATGTCCATAACCAATCAGCAAGAGTCAGCCGCCGCCTTCGCCGAACTTGTCGCCCTGGTTGATCGACTCCGGGCTCCCGACGGCTGCCCCTGGGACCGCAAACAGACCCCGGAAAGCTTCAAGCATTACCTGCTGGAAGAAACCCATGAACTGCTGGAGGCCCTGGCCCGTGACGACCGGCACAATATCCGGGAGGAGTTGGGTGACCTGCTTTTTCAGGTCATCTTTTTGGCCCGGCTATACCAGGAACAGGAGGCTTTCGGCCTGACCGAGGTGATCCAGGGGATCACCGCCAAGATGGTCCGCCGCCACCCCCATGTTTTTGGCGACAAACAGATTGCCTCGGAAGCTGATCTCCGGCGCCAGTGGCTGGAGATCAAGGCCGGAGAAAAAAAGTAAGCGCGCAACCGCTGCTGGCTGGCTCCCGTCGCCGGCAACCCAACTCTGACCGCCTCCTTTTCCGCCCGGCTCGACCAGCGGCCATCCACCAGGCCCCCCTGGCCATGTCCCCGGGCCCTGCTCGGGGCAGGCATAATCGGACGACAGAGCTCTTGACAGTCCTCCCATCCTCATGGTAAAAGGGCCCTTTTCGGCAACAGCGGAGTGGCCGCCGTTTGTCTTAAACACCTCTTTGCCCTTTCTGCGCTTAGCAAAAGGGCCGCATGCCCGTAAGGAGGACCACGTGCGTAATTACGAGACCGTCATCATCATCCGACCCGGCTTGGCCGCCGAGGCCGAAATCACCGCCATCATTGACAAGTACTCCGGGGTCATCACTGCCCACCAGGGCGAAATCGCCGGAGCCGATCGCTGGGGCCTCAAAAAACTCGCCTATCCGATCAAGAAGGAAAACCAGGGCTTCTACATCATGCTACGCTTCACCTGCGAACCCGACGGGATCAAGGAAATGGAGCGACTGTTGCGGATCGACGATCGGATCCTCAAGTATCTCACCGTAAAACTCATCGACAACCAGGAGCCATTTTCCCTGAGCGATGAAGAGGGGGAAGGCCCCGATACTGACGAGGAAGGCGAAGAGAACGACGAAAACGAGGAGACCGCCTAGGTCTCGCAGCCCTAAAGGATCAAGATCATGATTAAACGGAAGAAATTCTTCGGCCGCCGCAAGGTCTGCCGTTTCTGCAGCGATAAAGGTCTGGTAATTAACTATAAGGATATCAAAACTCTGCGCGGCTTTCTGACCGAACGGGGCAAGATTATCCCCCGGCGAATTTACGGCAATTGCGCCAAGCATCAGCGCCAGTTGTGCGAGGCGATCAAGAGGGCCCGCCAGATCGCCCTGTTGCCCTATTCCGGCAATCCGAACTTTTAATCAGGGCCGGACACCGGTTTGACGACTAGTTACGGCGGACCGAGATTTACCCCGGGCCGGATCCGGGCTCTGGCCCTGACGGCCGGGCCCTTGGTGCTGCCCCTCTTTGCCATCGAGCTGGTTTGGCTGCACACCCTGATCCCCTTGGTGGTCTGCTATCACCTGGTTGTTCTCGGCGGCAGGGAGGGCAATACCGTGGTGACGTGGGCCCTGGGATCAGCAGGGCTCATGGCCCTGATCAGCCAGAGCCTGCTGGTCTTCGTATTCGGGCTGACCATGGTGCCCCTGGGTTACATCCTGGCCGCCGGGATCCGGCGCGGGGATGCCCCGAGCTGGACCGGCATAAAGGGACTGGGCTACGTGTTCTGCCTCTGGCTCCTCTTGGGGGCATACTCCGGCCTGACCGGCGGCCCTAGCCCCCTGCAAGTGACCCTGGAGAGCCTGGAACAGAGTATGGTCGCCGCCTTGGGGCAGTTGGAGCCGGCGGCTGAAAACGGCGTCGGCGCCCCGGCAGCTCCCCTGTCGGACCAGGAGTTGGTGGCGGCCTACGAAAACCTGCAGCGCTTTATAAGCAGGGCCTGGCCGGCCCTCTTCACGATTTCTTTTATCAGCCTGGTCTGGCTCAATCTGGTGGCCAGCCACTGGCTGTTGCGGCGCAAGGATCCCGGCCTGACTCCCTGGCCGGAGTTCAAGTACTGGCGCCTGCCGGAACATTTTATTGTCGCGGCCGCTCTGGCTCTGGTCCTGCTGCTGGTTCGGGTGGAACCGCTGGCCACCATCGGCCTCAACGGTTCGCTGATCATCGGGATGCTTTACTTCATGCAGGGGCTGGGCATCATGAGCGCCCTGCTGGCTTACTGGAATGTTCCGCCCCTGTTGCGGGGCATTTGCTACGCCCTGATCATGATGCAGATTTATGGCCTGCTGTTGCTGGCTTTGCTGGGAATGGCCGATATTCGCTTGAATTTTCGCCAGCGCCTGCAAAAAAGAGACAGCCCTTGAACCGTGCGGGCACCTCTTCAACCTGGCCGAAAAGACTTTGCACAAGGTTTAAAGTTGCAAACTTACCTGTAAAATTGAGTATCCGTCGGCCCAATGCCGACCAATCCCATATGGAGACGTGAAAAATGGAACTTATTCTCAAGGAAACCATTGATACCCTGGGCGAAGAAGGCGATATCGTCAAGGTCAAGGCCGGTTACGGCCGTAATTACCTGATTCCTCAAGGTAAGGCGTTGGTTGCCAACAAGAGCAATATCGCCATCCTGGCCAAGCAGCAGGCCGCCATCGCCTCCCGCAAGGCCGCCCAGCGGTCCGAGGCGGAAAAACTGGCCGACCGGATCGCCGCAGTAACCGTGACCATCGCCCAGCGTACCGGCGAGGACAACAAACTGTACGGCTCGGTGACCAGCTCCGATATCGTGGCCGGCCTCGCGGCGCACGGAGTGGCGGTCGACAAGAAAAAGATCCTCCTGGACGAGCCCATCAAGCTGTTGGGCAGCCACACGGTACCCTACAAGGCGGGCTACCAGGTAACCGCCGAGATCAAGGTTGAAGTGGTGCCGCAGACAGAAGGCGAGGCTCGGTAAGCCGGGTCGGTACCGGGCGGTTCAGCATGGCCCTCGCTCATCGGTCTCCGGCCTCTTTACCGAGATGCCCCCCATGACCGAGCGCTGGTCTTTGCTGGGCCGCTGTCCGTTTGCGGGCTTCCCGCCGGCCCGGCCGGCGGGATTCTCTCCCCTCTTTCTGTTCACTCAGCGGCCCGATCAGCCCGGGACATTATGGAAACTGCAACCGCCTCCACTCACCGCCTTCCGCCGCAAAATGTCGAGGCGGAACAATGCGTGCTGGGCTCAATCCTGCTCCAGGCCGGGGCCATGGCCCGGGCGGCCGAACTGATCACCCCCGACGATTTCTACCGCGACTCCCACCGCGCCATCTTCACCTCCATGGTGGCTCTTTTTGAAAAAAACGAGCCCCTGGACCTGATCACCATCAACAATCACCTCAAGGACACCGGCAAGCTCGACCAGATCGGGGGCCCGGCCTATCTGGCCTCGCTCACCGACCTGGTGCCAATGGCCGCCAATCTCGCCCATTACGCCCGCATCGTCCGCGACAAGGCCATTCTCCGCCGGCTGATCCAGACCAGCACCGAAATCGCCAGCCGCTGCTACGAAGAACAGGACGATATCGACGCCCTGCTGGACGAGGTTGAACAAACCGTTTTTGAAATCTCGCGGGCCAAAAGCGGCCAGTCATACTGGCCGATGAAGCTGGTCATCAACGAAACCTTCAAACACATTGAAGCCCTTTATGAGCGCAAGGAGCACATCACCGGGGTTCCCACCGACTACCACGATCTCGACAAGATGACCGCCGGCCTGCAGCCTTCCGACCTGATTATCCTGGCGGCCCGGCCCAGCATGGGCAAAACCGCTCTGGCCATGAACATGGTTCAGCATGTCGCCCTGATGCACAAAACCCCGGTGGGCATCTTCAGCCTGGAAATGTCCAAGGAGCAACTGGGCTTGCGGATGCTCTGCTCGGTGAGCCGGGTGGATTCCCAGCGTCTGCGGACCGGTTTTCTCAAGGAGCAGGACTGGCCCAAGCTGACCCGGGCATATAACATGCTGCTCGACGCCCCCATTTATATCGATGATACCCCGGCGATCAGCGTCCTCGAACTGCGAGCCAAGGCCCGGCGGCTGAAAACCGAACATGATATCGGCATGCTGGTGGTGGACTACCTGCAGCTGATGCGAGGCCGCAGCAACGTGCAGTCGCGCGAACAGGAAATCAGTGAAATTTCACGCTCGCTCAAGGCGATGGCCAAAGAGCTCCATATCCCGGTCCTGGCCCTGTCTCAGCTCAACCGCAGCCTGGAAAGCCGGCCCAACAAGCGACCCCAGCTTTCCGACCTGCGGGAATCGGGGGCCATCGAACAGGATGCCGATGTGATCTGCTTCATCTACCGCGACGAAGTTTACAACAAGGCGGAGGACAATCCCAAACGGGGGATCGCCGAACTGATCATCGGCAAGCAGCGCAATGGCCCCACCGGCACGGTGGAACTGGCCTTTCTTGACCGTTTCACCACCTTTGAAAATCTCGCCCGCCAAGATATGCCGGGCGATCATTGAGTTCCCCCCGGCCAGTAAGCTGACCCCGGCCACTTGAGACCGCCCCTGGCGGTCCGATCTCCCCGCCATGCCGGGCCCTTACGGGGCGGCAAACGGTTCATTCCTCCCCGGCCGGCCACACCGGTCAACTTGTTGGCCCTGGTTGAACCATCGCCGGAGTCAAATATTTTTCAAAGAGTTTGTCGCCATCATGGAACTGCAAAGCGTCGGCATCAAGAACATCAGGTATCCTATTACCGTACGGGAGAAATCAGGCGGCCTCCAACCCACGGTGGCCGCCATCGATCTCCAGGCCAACCTGCCCCGCCAGTACCGGGAAACCTGCGTGACCACCTTCATCGAGATCCTCAATCGCTACCAGGATGAAATGAGCAACCGGATCTTCCGCCAACTGCTGGCTGAAGTGAAAGATAAACTGCGGGCCGATTCGGCCCACGTCGAAATGACCTTCCCCTATTTCCTGGAGAAAAGGGCCCCGGTCAGCGGCACTCCCAGCCTGATGGAGTATACCTGCCGCTTCACCGGCGGGATCGGCCCCGCCGAGGATTTCCAACTCTCGGTCCGGGTTCCGGCCACCACCCTCTGCCCCTGCTCCCGGGAGATCAGTGCCTGCGGCGCCCACAACCAACGGGCCGAAATCAATCTCACCGTCCAGTACCGCAAGTTCATCTGGCTGGAGGAGTTGATCGCCATGGCCGAAGCCGGGGCCTCCTGCGAAGTCTTCGCTCTGCTGAAAAGACCCGATGAGAAATTCGTCACCGAAGCGGCCTACCGGAACCCGATGTTCGTCGAGGACGTGGTCCGTCGGGTCGCGGAACTGGCCCGCCGCCATCCGGCCATTTCCTGGTTTTCGGTGGGGGCGGAAAGTTTCGAGTCCATTCACAAGCACAGCGCCTATGCCTACGTGGACAGCGACGAGCTTTAACCAAAGCCGTCCGCATCTCCCAAGCTTGCGCTAAGCCGGACCAAGCCGGGGAATAATGAGCTGGCAAGACGATCAAGCAGCATATTGGCCCTAGACCGTCCGGGAATCTTCGGTTGCGCAAGTAAACTTCAGCCGGCTACAACTTTTTTGTCCAGGCCTCAACCAGGGCCCCCTGACAGGACGCGGTTGTTTTTTTAGCGCCATTCAGGTAAAAGAGCAGGACCGCATGATTCAGGTTGGCGCTGAAACCGCAGGACCGGGTTACCTTCGCTGCCCAAGAGGCAAATTGCCATTAAATATCCCCAAAGAAAACAAACATGAGCACCGGACAGACCCGCTACGATTTCACTGCCATCGAGGAAAAATGGCGCTCCCGCTGGCTGGCCGCCAAGACCTGGAAAGTCGAAGCGGATCCGAGTCGCCGGAAGTATTACGTCCTCGAGATGTTCCCCTACCCCTCCGGCCGCATCCACATGGGGCATGTCCGCAATTACACCATCGGCGACGTGGTCGCCCGTTATCGGCGGATGCGCGGCGACAACGTCATCCATCCCATGGGCTGGGACGCCTTCGGCCTGCCGGCGGAAAACGCCGCCATCAAGCACGGCACCCATCCGGCCCGCTGGACCTACGATAATATCGACTACATGCGGGGCCAGCTCCAGCGCCTGGGGCTGAGCTACGACTGGGACCGGGAACTGGCCACCTGCGATCCCGCCTATTACCGCTGGGAGCAACTCTTCTTCTGCAGGATGTATGAAAAAGGGCTGGCTTACCGCAAGCTGACCACCGTCAACTGGTGCGAGCCCTGCCAGACGGTGCTGGCCAACGAGCAGGTAATCAACGGGGCCTGCTGGCGCTGCGACACCCAGGTCACGCCCCGGGAAATGAACGGCTGGTTCCTCAAAATAACCGCTTATGCCGAGGAACTGCTGGCCGGCTGCGACCAGTTGCCGGGCTGGCCGGAAAAAGTCCTGACCATGCAGCGCAACTGGATCGGCAAAAGCACCGGGGCCGAACTTGCCTTCCCGGTGGAGGGAGACCATGATCCGCTGATCATCTTCACCACCCGGCCGGATACGATTTTCGGAGCAACCTTCATGTCGCTGGCTCCCGAGCACCCCCTGGTCGCCAAACTGAGCCGGGGCACCGAACGGGAAAACGAAGTCAGCGCCTTCGTGGAAAAGACCCGGGTCACCCGCCGCGGCCTCAAACCCGGCGAGGAACCTCCTAAGGAGGGCGTCTTCACCGGGGGGTACTGCCTAAACCCCTTCACCGGAAGCCGGCTGCCCATTTATGCCGCCAACTTCGTCCTGATGGAATACGGGACCGGGGCGGTGATGGCGGTCCCGGCCCACGACCAGCGCGATTTCGAGTTCGCCAGCCAGTACCGGTTGCCGGTAGTCCCGGTGGTCCAACCAGCCGGCGAGACGCTGACGGGAGCAACCATGACCGCGGCCCAAGAAGGCCCGGGTATCCTAATTGATTCAGGTTCTTTTTCCGGGCTAGAATCCGAAGAGGCCAAGACGGCCATAACCAGCCGGGCCGAGGAACTGCATATCGGCCGCCGCAAGATTACCTATCGCCTGCGGGACTGGGGCATTTCCCGCCAGCGCTACTGGGGCGCCCCGATTCCCATTATCTATTGCGACCGTTGCGGCATCCGGCCGGTCCCCGCCGAGCAGCTCCCGGTGGTGCTGCCCACCGATGTCAACTTCGAAAGTTCCGGCAAGTCACCGCTCCACACCCTGGAGAGCTTCATCCGCACCGAGTGCCCCAGCTGCCATGGCCCGGCCCGGCGGGAAACCGACACCATGGACACCTTCATGGAGTCTTCCTGGTATTTTGCCCGCTACACCTGTCCCGACAGCCAGGACGGCCCCCTGGAAAAAAAGGCGGCCGCTTACTGGCTGCCGGTGGACCAGTATGTCGGCGGGGTCGAACACGCCATCCTCCACCTGCTTTACTCGCGCTTCTTCACCAAGGTACTGCGGGACCTCGGCTATCTCTCCATCGACGAACCCTTCACCAACATGCTGACCCAGGGCATGGTGATCAAGGACGGGGCCAAGATGAGCAAATCCAAGGGCAACGTGGTGGACCCCAATGAACTGATCGCCAAATACGGGGCCGACACCGTCCGGCTCTTCAGCATGTTCGCCGCCCCTCCGGAACGGGATCTGGAATGGAACGACCAGGGGGTCGAGGGAGCCTTCCGTTTCCTGAGCCGGATTCACCGTTTAATCGGCGATCACCTGGCCATGCTGCAAACCGCCCCCCGGGAGCTGCCCCCGAGCTTGAGCGCCGCCGATCGGACTCTCCATCGCAAAACCCACCAGACCATCCGCAAGGTCAGCCGGGATGTGGAGGGGGGCTTTCAGTTCAATACCGCCATCAGCGCGGTGATGGAACTGACCAACACCCTGTTGGCCCTCAATGGTCCGGAAGTCGAGCAAAAGCCGGAGCCGGCCGTCAACCGCCGGGCGGTGGAAACCGTTCTGACCCTGCTCTTTCCCTTGGTCCCGCATCTCTGCGCCGAACTCTGGGAGGAAATCGGCCACCCCGAACCCCTGGACAACCAAAGCTGGCCGGAATACGACCCGGAGGCAGCCAAAGAAGATGAAATCACGGTGGTAATCCAGGTCAAAGGCAAGGTCCGCGGCCGCCTGCAGGTGGTTCCGGGGACGCCGGCAGCGGAACTTGAGCAATTGGCCCTGGCCGATGACAAGGTCAAGGGATTCATCGGTGATGCCCAGGTGCACAAAGTCATCGTGGTCCCCGACAAGCTGGTCAATATCGTAATCTGAGTTGCAATAGCATTTAAGCAGCCGCGGACCTTAATCCCGGGGAATCAAGCTACCATGCCCTTAACCCAGCAACCGGCACCGTTGGCCAGTTTGGTTCTTCCCGGGATCCGGCCGGCGGCTTTACTCTTGCTCTGCCTGCTGCTCCTGAACGCCTGCGGCTATCACAACCCCAATGTGATGCCGGCGGTTCGCGACCTGCCGCCCACCCGCATTTACGCCCCCATGTGGACCAACGCCACCAGTGAAATGGGTTTGGAGATGCAGGCCCATAATGCCATCAACGACTGGCTGGCCCAATCGGGACGTATCGTCCTGGTCGCCGAAGAACAGCAGGCTGACTACGTGCTGCGGGGTCGGATCAGTTCGGTACGCTATCCCGGGTTTTCTTACGATACCACCACCACCGCCCGTTCCCTTACCGCCGTGCTGACTGCCGCGGTCACGGTAAATGAAAGGGAGAGCGGCCGGATAATCTGGCAAAACAGCAATCTGCGCCTGGAAGAAACCTATAATCTCAGCCCCAGCATCAGCCAGACCGATGCCAACAAGCGCCAGGCCCTGTTTCAGTTGGTTGACAGTCTGGCCGAACAGGTGTATCTCCGGCTTTTGCGGAGCCTCAGCCGGGAAACGAGCGGCAACAAAGTCTCATGACAGCGGCCGCGGCTTCCTGGCCTGCGCCCCTTTGTCCGCTTCGGGCCCGGTCTCGTAGCTCAGCTTGAACCTTTTACTTTGAGAAATTTAACCAGTTCCACCATTTTCAGCCCAAAATCACCAAAGCAGCAGGAGGAAAAAATGGCCGTCGCCCGCCGCCAACTCGCCAATGCCATCCGCGCCCTGAGCATGGACGCCATTCAGAAAGCCAACTCCGGCCATCCCGGCGCCCCCATGGGGATGGCCGATATCGCCGAGGTGCTCTGGAACGACTTTCTCAAGCACAACCCGGCCAATCCGGCCTGGCCCGACCGCGACCGCTTCGTTTTTTCCAACGGCCACGGCTCGATGCTGCTCTATTCGGTGCTGCATCTCACCGGCTATGAGCTCAGCCTCGATGACATCCGCAATTTCCGCCAACTTCACTCCAAGACCCCCGGCCACCCCGAGTACGGCCATACCCCCGGGGTGGAAATCACCTCGGGACCCCTGGGCCAGGGAATCGCCGGGGCGGTGGGAATGGCCATCGCCGAACGGACCCTGGCCGCCCAGTTCAACCGGCCGGACCACGAGATCGTCGATCACTACACCTATGTTTTTCTCGGCGACGGCTGTATGATGGAAGGCATTTCCCACGAGGCCTGCTCTTTGGCCGGCACCCTGGGGCTCAATAAACTGATCGCCATCTACGACGACAACGGCATTTCCATCGACGGCGAAGTCCAGGGCTGGTTCACCGAGGATATTCCCGGCCGCTTCACCGCCTATGGCTGGAAGGTGATCGCCAAAGTGGACGGCCACGACCCCGAGGCGGTCAAGGCGGCTATTGCCGCAGCCCGCCGGGAGCAGGACCGCCCCACCTTGATCTGCTGCAAGACCATCATCGGCTGCTACTCCCCCAACAAGCAGGGCAAGGAAACCTGCCACGGGGCGCCCCTGGGCGCGGAGGAAATCGCCTTGGCCCGCAAGGAGATGGACTGGCCCCATCCTCCCTTTGAAATTCCGGCCGAAATCGCCGCGGCCTGGAACGCCCGGGAACGGGGCGCGGCGGTCGAAGCCGCCTGGGAGGAAAAAATGGCGGCCTACGCCAAGGCCCATCCCGAGGCGGCGGCCGAATTCAAGCGCCGGATCAGCGGCGAACTGCCCTCCACCTGGGCCGAGCACGCCGCCGCTTTCGTGGCCGCCAGCGAAGCCAAGGCGGCCAAGGTGGCCAGCCGCAAGGCCTCGCAACTGGCCCTGGAAGGTTACGGGCCGCTGTTGCCGGAACTGATCGGCGGTTCGGCCGATCTGGCCGGCTCCAACCTCACCATCTGGAGCGGCAGCCGGGATATCAAAGTAAATCCGGACGGCAACTACATCTACTTCGGGGTCCGGGAATTCGCCATGGTGGCCATCGGCAATGGCCTGGCCCTGCACGGCGGCTTTATCCCCTACACCGCCACCTTCCTGGTTTTTGCCGACTACGCCCGCAACGCCATCCGGATGGCGGCCCTGATGAAAAAACGGGCGGTTTTTGTCCTCACCCACGACTCCATCGGTCTGGGCGAAGACGGTCCCACCCACCAGCCGGTGGAGCATGCCGCTTCCCTGCGCCTGATTCCCAACCTCAATGTCTGGCGCCCCTGCGACGCAGTGGAGACCGCGGTGGCCTGGAAGGCGGCCATCGAGCGCCACGACGGGCCCAGCGCCCTGCTGCTTTCGCGCCAGAACCTGCCCCACCAGGAGCGGACCCGCGCCCAGAGCGGTGAAATCGCCAAGGGGGGCTATGTGCTGGCGGACTGCCAGGGCACCCCGGATTTGATCCTTCTCGCCACCGGCTCGGAAGTGGAACTGGCCATGGCCGCCGGCCGCCAATTGAACGAGCAGGGCCGTAAAACCCGGGTGGTTTCCCTGCCTTGCATCGAAGTCTTCGAGGCCCAGGACGAAGCCTACCGGCAAAAGGTGTTGCCGGCGGAGGTCGAGGCCCGGATCGCCATCGAGGCCGGTAGCACCGCTGGCTGGTACAAGTACTTCGGCAGCAAGGGCAAGGTCATCGGTCTGGACCGTTTCGGCGAATCGGCACCGGCTGACCAGTTGTTCGAGTTGTTCGACTTTACGGTGGCCAAGGTGCTGGCAGCGGCCGGCCAGTAAATGTTGTCCATCGGCGCCCTGACTCTGCAATCCCCCCTGATCGCCGCGCCGCTGGCCGGTTATTCCGATCTGGCCTTCCGCCTGCTATGCCGGGAGTATGGCGCCGGCCTCTGCTATTCCGAGATGATCAGCTGCCACGGCTTGGTGCGGCACCATGCCAGTACCCCGGAGTTGCTCCAGACCGTGCCGGCAGAACGCCCGGTGATCATGCAGCTTTTCGGGGCTGAACCGGAAGTGATGGGAGCGGCGGCGGAGATTTTGGCTGAACGGCCCATCGACGGGATTGATATCAATATGGGCTGCCCGGTGAAAAAGGTGGTCAAAAAGGGGGCCGGGGCGGCCCTGATGCGGGATCCGACCCGGGCGGCGGCGGTGATCCGGGCGGTGGTCAAGGCCACCAGCCTGCCGGTAACGGTAAAAATTCGCGCCGGCTGGAACCACCAGACCCTCAACGCCCCCGAATTCGCCCGGATGATCGCGGATTGCGGCGGGGCCGCGGTTACCGTCCACGCTCGCACCTGGAGCGCCGGGTTTAGCGGGGAGGCGGATCTGGGGGTGATTGCGGCGGTCAAGCAGGCAGTCGCGATCCCGGTGATCGGCAACGGTGATGTCAAATCATTTCAGGGGGCCCGGTCCATGATGGCGGCCACCGGTTGCGATGGGGTCATGATCGGCCGCGGCGCTCTGGGCGCGCCCTGGGTTTTCGCCCCGGACCTGCCCGTTTGCCCCCCTTTGCCCCAGCGCCTAACGGCGGCCCGCCGCCACCTCGCCCTTATCCGCCAATATCACCCCGGCCACCATCCGGCCCGAGTCACCAACCAGCTCGGACGCTACTTCAAGACGGTAAGCGGGGGGGCGGGGATCAGGAAAAAGATTTACGAGCTTGCCAGCCTCGAACAGCTGGAACAGCTCCTGGTCCATTACCAGCAGGAGCTCATATCCTCCTGAGCGCGCCTCAACTCGTCCTTACTCTCCCGCCCCATCGGGCCTGCCGGCGCCGAGCATTTTGCCCCATCACGACGCTTATCTTTTTTCCGCCATAAATTCCAGAAAGATATCAACGTCGTGGGCGTTGCCGACAATCACCGGCACCCGCTGATGCAGTCCTTCCGGCTCGATATCGAGAATTTCCCGGCCGTCGTCGGTTACCGCCCGGCCGCCGGCCTGCTCGGCCAGAAAGGCCAGGGGAGCAGCCTCGTACAACAGGCGCAGCTTGCCGTACGTCTTGGTGGGATTCTTGCTGTCGCGGGGATAGAGAAAGACGCCCCCGGCGATGAGGTTGCGGTGAAAGTCAGCCACCATGGAACCGATATAGCGGGCGCTGTAAGGCCGACCGGTGGCCTTGTCCTCCTCCTTGAGATACTGGATATAGCGGCGGACCGGTTCCTGCCAGTATTGATAATTACCTTCGTTGATACTGAAATACTTGCTCTTCTGGGGAATCAGGATATCCGGGTGGGAAAGAAAGAACTCGCCGACGCTGGGATCCAGGGTAAAACCCTGCACGCCGGCGCCGGTGGTGAAGACCAGCATGGTGCTGGAGCCGTAAATTATATAGCCCGCCGCCACCTGGCGACGGCCGCGCTGGAGCAGATCGGATTCATCGCCGGGCCCGCCGTCGGGGGAAAGCCGGCGATGAATGGAAAAAATGGTGCCGATACTGACATTGACATCGATATTGGATGAACCATCCATGGGATCGAAGGCCAGGGTGTACTTGCCTTCATAACCCTCCACCACCGGAATGATATCAGCCTCTTCCTCGGAGGTCATGGCGCAGAGGTAACCGCAACGGGCCATGCGCCGCTTGATCGTATTGTTGGCAAACTCATCGAGCTTCTGAACGTGCTCCCCCTGGATATTGGTCTTGCCGCTCATCCCGAGAATATC
>Ga0114946_10000823_pt1 | contig 21159 bp, 21 predicted proteins | sample WalLakDeSediment_FD_88676 | JGI IMG/M metagenome (GOLD analysis project Ga0114946, IMG submission 88676) | Lake sediment microbial communities from Walker lake, Nevada to study Microbial Dark Matter (Phase II) - Walker Lake 11/02/13 Deep Sediment | ecosystem: Environmental > Aquatic >...
GGACGCCCCTGTGGGAGGCCAGCCTCTGGGCGAAGGTTATCCGCCGTTCGGTCGCCGAGAGGGCTCGCCTCCCACAAGGGACGGCCATGCAGGGGGGCGTTGCGCACGAGCGGATTCCCTGCGGAGCTTTCGTGATAATCAGGAAAATGTATAAATGTTCCAGTTAACAAATAACATCATTTGAGAGGGCAGATCCATGTATCAGACCGGTATCCAGCAGGCGCTCAACGAGTACCGCAACTCCGGCGTTCTGGCCGAAGCCAATGGCGGGGCCGACCCCCACCGCCTGATCCAGATGCTCTTCGAGGGCGGCCTGGAGCGGATCGTCACCGCGCGCATGGCGATGGAGCACGGCAACGTCGCGCTGAAAGGCGAGCGCATCAGCCGCGCGATCGACATCCTGGAGGGCCTGCGGGTGCACCTGGACCTGGAAAAGGGCGGCGAGATCGCGGCGAACCTGGAGTCGTTGTACGACTACATGCAGCGCCGCCTGACCGAGGCCAACCTGCGCAACGACGTCGCCATGCTGGACGAGGTGGCGAACCTGCTGCGCGAGGTGAAGGCGGGCTGGGATGCGATTCCCGGCGAGCGGGTGGCCGCGGGGACGCATGGCTGAAACCGCGCCCCGGCCGGATCCCGCCTCCAGCTGCCTCGACGAGGCGCAGGCCCTGGTGGACGCGGCGCTGGAAAGCGCCGCGGCCGGGGACTGGGAACGGGTGGCGGCACTGGATGCCCGGTGCCGGGACGCGATACGCCGGATGATGCAGCGCATCGCCGGCGACGATCCGGGTCCGCTGGCCGAAGGGCTGCTGCGGCTGCGCGACGACCATCACCGTCTGCGGCTCCTCGCCGAGGCGCAGCGGGACAGCCTGGTGGAGGCGAGGCGGCAGTCCGCGCTCGGGCGCCAGGGCACCCGCGCCTACGAGGACAACGCGTGAGGGCGACTCCGGCGCGGTGCTTGCCAGCAGCGGCAGGCCCTGCTCCAATGCAGCCCTGTCCCCGGGCCGCTTCAGGGTGCGCCGATGTCCGATGATCCGATGGAGCAGGGCCTTGTCTGCGAAGGCGAGGTTCCCCTGAGCTGGGAGCCGATCGCCGAACTGCCCGCGGAGCAGCGCCTGGCGGCAATCAACGCCGCGAATGAATCCCTGATCCGCTCCTGCGAAGCGCTGGAGGAGCCGCGCCACGGGTACGACGAGTCGTCCGAGCTGGCGCAGGAGCTTCAGCGCCTGGATTCCAAGCTCACGCTGGTGCTCGAGATGCTGGCCGAGGGCCTGCGCCGGCAGGAGCACCTGCCGCCGGCGCGGCGGATCCGCTTCAATGCCCATGGCATGGCCTGGGAATCCGGGGAGGCGCGGGGGGAACCGCCAGAGGCCGGGACGCTGGTCCGGGTCGAGTGTTACGTCTGCGCGTCGCTGCCCAGGCCGCTGGTGATGTACGGGCGGGTGTCGGTGAATGCCGCAGAAGAGGCGGCGCCGGTTCCGGAAGGCGCAACGGTCGAATTTCTCGGCGTCTCGCAAGGTCTCGCGGATGCCCTGGAGCGCCTGGTGTTCCGGCGCCACCGGCGCGAGGTGGCGCAGCTGCGCGGGCAGCGCCGCGGCGGCCTTCCGCACGACTGACCGGTCCCGCCTTCCGGCGCGCAGTTCGCCAGCAGCGGGCGCCTTGGCAAGGCTGAACGAAAACCCCTAACATGTGCCACCGTGTCCACCCGTGGAGAGTACCCCGCGGAGTCCAGCGCGGCTGTTCCGTCGCCAGGGAATGCCATGAGTGCGCCAGATGAAACGACCTTAGACTCAGGCCTGCCGATGCCGCTGCCGACCCGCGTGCTGCTGTTCGCGGGCCAGCCGGATCGCGCGACGCGTCTCGAGGCGGTGCTCGAGTTCCTGGAGTGCGAGCCCCGGGTTTACCGTTCGATGCCGGATTCCGAAGCGCGTGCCGGGGACGGCTGGCTGGCCTGGGTCGTCAGCGGCTGCGTCGGCGACGGTCTCTCCGATCTGCTGAACGAACTGCCGGAAAGGGCCCCTGGGGTGCCGGTGGTGCTGATCGGCGCGGAGGGCGACTTCCCGCCGCTGACCAAGGCCGCGCAGGGCCAGGTGGTGCGGCGGGTGAACTTTCCGGTGCGCTACCCCGAGCTGGTCGATGCGCTGCGCTCGGCCCGGCACGCGGTCGCCAATGGCGGACTGCACGGCGGCGCCCGGTCGCTGGAGCTGTTCCGCTCGCTGGTCGGGCACAACGCGCTGATCCGCCGGATCCGGCGGCTGGTCACGCAGGTCGCGGCCACGGATGCGAACGTGCTGATTCTCGGCGAGACGGGCACCGGGAAGGAGGTGGTCGCGCGCAACATCCATTGTGCGTCCAGCCGTCGCGACCGGCCCTTCGTCGCGGTGAACTGCGGCGCGATTCCCGCGGATCTGCTGGAAAGCGAGCTGTTCGGCCACGAGAAGGGCGCGTTCACCGGTGCCCTGACCGCCCGCCAGGGCCGGTTCGAGCTGGCCGAGGGCGGCACGCTGTTCCTGGACGAGATCGGCGACATGCCGCTGCCGATGCAGGTGAAGCTGCTGCGCGTGCTGCAGGAGCGTGCCTTCGAACGGGTCGGCAGCAGCCGCAGCATCACCTGCAACGTGCGCATCATCGCCGCCACCCACCGGGATCTCGAGGCGGCGATCGACACGGCGGAATTCCGTGCCGACCTCTACTACCGCCTGAACGTCTTTCCCATCGAGATGCCGCCGCTGCGCCAGCGGCGCGACGACCTGCCGCTGCTGATCAGCGAGCTGACGTCGCGCATGGAAGGCGAGGGCCGGGGCAGCGTCCGCCTCGGGGAGTCGGCCATGCGCGCGCTGTGCGCCTACCCCTGGCCCGGCAACGTGCGCGAACTGGCGAACATGATCGAACGCCTCGCCATCATGCATCCCGGGGACACGGTCGCCGTCGGCGATCTGCCGGCCAAGTTTCACCCGGGGGCGGGTTCCGAGACGGTCGCCGGAGGTTTGACGGATGGGCCCGAGGACGGATGGTCCGCCGAGCCCCGGCTGCCCGAGAACGGCATGGACCTGAAGGACTACCTGAACGAACTCGAGATGGGGCTGATCCGCCGGGCGCTGGACGAGTCCTCCGGGGTCGTGGCGCAGGCGGCCAAGCTGCTCGGCATGCGCCGGACGACGCTGGTGGAAAAGATGCGCAAGTTCGGCATCTCGCGCCCGGAAGACACGACGGAAAATTGACGTTCCGGTGTTCTCTGTCGTCCTTCATCACTGATTTACAAGGGAAAAAATAATCTGGCATCAATCCTGCTTCGTACCGGCTAAACCGGCATGGGCGACAGGTAACCGTCGCCGCCGTGTCGGACCAACGACAGGGGAGTTGTCAGATGATCGAGCCTCCAACCGTACTGCTGGTGGACGAAGACCCGGGGCTGCGCGCCCGGGTTCGGGAACATCTCGTTCGGGATCGATGCCGGGTACTGGAGGCCGAGCACGGCGAGCAGGCCCTGGACTGGCTGGGCCGCGAACCGGTGGGCATCGTGTTTGCCAGCCGCGAGGCGCGGCCGATGGGTGGCGTCGAATTCCTGCGCCGGGCCCGCGCCAGGCCGACCCAGCCCGATGTCCCCGTCGTGCTGACCAGCTCGGACGGCAGTGTCCAGGCGGCGGTCTCCGCGATGCGCGAGGGTGCGACGGATTTCCTGGTGAAGCCCTTCGGGATCACGGCCGTCTCGGAACGGATCCGGCAGTTCACCGGCGAGGGCGGCAGCCACCCGGGCCTGGTGCTGGAGGATCCCCGCAGCCACGAACTCCTGGAACTGGCCACGCGGGTCGCGGCCTCCGAGGTCACCGTGATGCTCAACGGCGAGTCGGGCGTGGGCAAGGAGGTCTTCGCCCGCTATCTGCATGCGCGCTCGGCGCGGTCCTCGGGGCCATTCGTGGCGATCAACTGTGCCGCCATCCCGGAGAACATGCTCGAGGCGATGCTGTTCGGCTATGAACGGGGGGCCTTCACCGGCGCCTACGAGTCCCGGGCAGGGAAGTTCGAGCAGGCGCAGGGCGGCATGCTGCTGCTAGACGAGATCTCCGAGATGGACCTTGCGCTGCAGGGCAAGCTGCTGCGCGTGCTGCAGGAGCGCGAGGTCGAGCGGCTGGGCGGCAAGCGGACGCTGAGCCTTGACGTGCGGGTGATCGCAACCTCGAACCGCGACCTGCGCGCGGAGGTCCAGGCGGGCCGGTTCCGGGAAGACCTCTATTACCGCCTCAGCGTCTTTCCCCTTTGGATTCCGCCGCTGCGCGACCGTCCCGGCGACATCCTGCCCCTGGCCCGGCATTTCCTGGCACGCCACGGCCGCGGCATCGATCGCCCGGAGCTGGCGCCCTGCGCCGGCGGCCGGCTGGTCAACCATCCCTGGCCGGGCAACGTGCGTGAGCTGGACAACGTGATCCAGCGCGCGCTGATCCTGCGCCGCGGCCACGACGTCGACGCCGCCAGCATCCGGTTCGAGAACGCGGGTCCCGGCGACGGCCCGGCGGCCTGTGCGGATCCGGCGCCGACACGCGCCCACGGCGGCGTGCTCGGCCAGGACCTGCGCTCGCGGGAGGAACAGCTGATCCTGGATGCGCTGCGCGCGGAACGGGGCCGGCGCAAGGAGGTGGCGGAACGGCTCGGGATCAGTCCGCGGACACTGCGCTACAAGCTGGCCAAGCTGCGCGAGGCCGGGGTCGCTTTGCCCTGACCGCACGCGTCGTCGTCGCCACACCGTTATATCGAGGAGCTTGCCATGAGTGACATGCAGATCAGCCAGGTACTCGCCCAGATGCGCGCGCTGGCCCAGAACGCCGGCGTCGCCGAGGCGGCCCCGCAGGGCCCGTCCACCACCGAATTCGCGAACCTGCTCAAGCAGAGCATCGACCAGGTGAACCAGATCCAGCAGGCGTCGCGCACGGCGGCGACGGCCTTCGAGGCGGGCGATCCCAACGTCAGCCTGGCAGAGGTGATGGTGGCCTCGCAGAAAGCCAGCGTGGCCTTCGACGCGACGGTGCAGGTGCGCAACCACCTGCTCACCGCCTATCAGGAAATCATGAGAATGCCGATCTGATCGGCGCGGAATCGAATCCATGGCGAATTCACTGGCAACCATCAATGACCAGGTGCGCGGGCTGGCCAACCTGCCCCTGGAGCGTCAGATCGGCCTGATCCTCGCGATCGCCGCCTTCGCGACCCTGGTGGTGAGCCTGGTCCTCTGGCTGACCCGGCCCAGCTACGTGGTCATGTACCCCAACCTGCCGCAGCACGAGAGTGCCCAGGTGGCGGAAGCGCTGGAACGCCATGGGGTCCGCTATCGGCTCGATCCGGGTTCCGGCGCGGTGCAGGTGGCCGCGGGGCAGCTGCACGAGTCGCGCCTGAAGCTGGCGACCGAGGGACTGCCCAAGGCCTCGGGGTTCGGGTTCGAGTTGTTGGAACAGGACCAGGGCCTGGGCACCAGCCGGCTGATCGAGGACGCCCGCTATCACCGCGCCATCGAAGGCGAACTGGCACGGTCCGTCGCGACCCTCGACAGCGTCGAAAGCGCGCGGGTGCACCTGGCGCTGCCGCGGCAGTCGGTGTTCGTGCGCCACCGTACCCGGCCGACCGCTTCGGTGCTGGTCAACCTGTATGCCGGGCGCAGCCTCGACGAGAGCCGCGTCGCCGGTATCGTGCACCTGGTCTCGTCGAGCATCCCCGACCTCGAGCCCGAGGCGGTGACGGTCGTGGACCAGCGCGGACGCCTGCTGACACAGCCTTCCGGCGGCCTCGACGGGCTGGCCGCCAGCGGCCAGCAGCTCGATTTCACGCGGCGGCTGGAAGAGACCTACGTGCGGCGGATCATGGAGATCATCAGCCCGATCGTGGGTGCCGACGCCCTGCGCGCGCAGGTTGCGGCGGACCTGGACTTCTCCCGGGTTGAACGCACCACCGAGGCCTACGATCCCGACTCGGCGACCGTGCGCAGCGAGCAGATCTCCGAGGACGAGAGCCGCGGGCAGGGCATGTTCGGCATTCCCGGGGCCCTGAGCAACCAGCCGCCCGAGGCCGGCGTGCTGGGACAACTGCCTGGGGCCGGCGCACCGGGAGAACGGGACGAGGCGTTCGGCAACGGGCGTGCCGTCCCCGGCTCCACCAGTCGCCGCACCGTGCGCAATTTCGAAGTGGACCGCACGATCAGCCACGTTCGCGAGGCGCCCGGGGGGCTGCGGCGCCTCTCGGTCGCGGTGGTGGTGGATTACCGGGAGCGCCCGAACGAGGACGGCGTGCTGGAGCGTGCCCCGCTGGACGAGGCCGAGATGGCGCGGATCAACACGCTGGTGCGCGAGGCGGTAGGATTCGATGCCGCCCGCGGGGACAGCGTGAACGTCATCAATGCCTCGTTCCGCGCGGTGGAAACGCCGGCACCCCTGCCCGAGCCGCCGGTCTGGCAGGAGCCCTGGGTGATGGATCTGGCGAAGACTATACTCGCGGTGATACTGGTGCTGGTTCTGGCGCTGACGGTGGTGCGCCCGATGCTGCGCAGTCTGGCGCAGCGCGGATCGGCGGCCCGCCGGGAACAGATGGCCCTGCCCGGTGGCGGCGTCGTCGCCGAGGGTACTGGCGAGCGGCTCGGTCTCGGGTCGACGAGCCAGGGCGCGCTGCCGGGGCCGGCTCCGGTCCAGCGCAACTACGAGTCCAACCTGGATACCGCGCGCGGCATGGTCCGCGACGATCCAAAACGGGTGGCACAGCTGATGAAAACCTGGATAGCGGGCGATGGCGCAACAGGCTGACAAGGGTGCTCGCAGCGGCGCGGAGCGCGCCGCCGTCCTCCTCATGAGCCTCGGCGAGGAGAGTGCCGCCGAGGTCCTGAGGCACATGGGGCCGAAGGAGGTTCAGCGCCTGGGTACCGCGATGGCGAACCTGAGCAATATCTCCAAGACCGAGGTCAGCGAGGTGCTGGAGGAGTTCACCCAGGCCGTCGAGGAGCAGACCGCCCTCGGCGTGGGCGCGGACGACTACATCCGCAATGTGCTGACGTCGGCGCTCGGCGAGGAGAAGGCGGGCGGATTGATCAACCGCATCCTGCTCGGCAGGAACTCGAAGGGCCTCGAGGCGCTGAAATGGATGGAGCCGCGGGCCGTCGCCGAGGTGATCCGTCTGGAGCATCCCCAGATCATCGCCATCGTGCTCTCCTACCTGGATCCCGATCACGCCGCCGAGGTCCTGGGCTTCCTGCCGGAACGCAGCCAGCCGGACATTCTGATGCGGGTGGCGAGTCTCGACGGCATACAGCCTTCCGCGCTGCAGGAACTGGACGACATCCTGGAACAGCAGTTCGCCGGCAACAACATGCAGGCCTCGGCCGTCGGCGGTATCAAGAATGCGGCGAACATCCTGAATTTCATGGATCCGTCGAAGGAGGCCGCGATCATCGACCTCATCCGCGACGCCGACGAGGATCTTTCGCAGAAGATCGAGGACCTCATGTTCGTTTTCGACAACCTGCAGGAGGTGGACGACCGGGGCATCCAGTCACTGTTGCGGGAGATTTCCACCGAATCGCTGGTGCTGGCGCTGAAGGGGGCGGAGGACGCGCTCAAGGAGAAGATCTTCAAGAACATGTCCAAGCGTGCGGCGGAAATGCTGCGCGAAGACCTGGAGGCCAAGGGTCCGGTGCGTCTCAGCGAGGTCGAGGCCGCGCAGAAGGAGATCCTCACCATCGCCCGACGCATGGCCGAGCACGGGGAGATCGCATTGGGCGGCAAGGGAGGCGAGGAGTATGTCTGACGGTGCCGGGCAGGGCGCGGGTCAGTTCGGAATTCCGGCGTCGCTGCCGCCGTTCCCTTCGCTGGCTGCACGGCCCGCGTCGTGCCGCGGGCATCGGGCGCCGTCATGACGCAGCGGGTGATTCCCGAGGATTCCGGCGAGCTGGTGCAGCGCTGGCATGCACCCGACGTGGGTGCGACGGCCCGTCCCCGAGCACCTGCGGTGCCGGCAGCGCAGGCCGTCCGTCCGGGGGAGGTGGTCGAGCAGGCGCCGCCGCCCCTCACCCTCGAACAGATCGAGGAGATCCAGCGGCAGGCGCGCGAAGAGGGCCTGCGCCAGGGAGAGGCGGAGGGCCGGCGCCAGGGTGCGGCGGCGGTGAAAGCCGAGGCGGGGAATCTGCGCCGCGTGCTGGAATCGCTGACGCCGTTTGCCGCAGGGCTGGACCAGCAGCTGGAGCAGGAGCTGGTGACGCTGGCGACGGTGGTGGCGCGCCAGCTGGTGCGCCGGGAACTGCGCGCCGACCCGGGCCAGGTGGTCGCCGCGGTCCGCGAGGCGCTCGCGGTGCTGCCCAGCGTGGATCGCCGGGTGCGGCTGTACCTGCATCCGGAGGATGCCCGTATCGTGCGGGAGGCGCTCCACCTCTCCGAGCTGGAACAGCCCTGGAAGGTGATCGAGGATCCGTCGCTGTCGCGCGGGGGCGCCCGCCTGGAAACGGATACCTCCCGGGTGGACGCGACCGTCGAGAGCCGCCTCAATGCCGTGATCGCCGCGATGTGGGGCGACGAGCGGCGTGAGGATGGCTCCGGAACGGGGATGCCGGAGGCGACGCGGTGACGCTGCCCGCCGCCCTCGATCCGGAACTGCGCCGGGAAGACCTGCGCAACGCCCTGGCGCGTTATGGCCGGCGGGCCGAGCGTGCCCGGACGCTGATCGCCGAGGGGCGGCTGGTGCGCATGGTCGGATTGACGCTGGAGGCGGAGGGAGTGCAGGTGCCGGTGGGCGGCCGCTGCCGGGTCGTCGGTGCGGGCGGTGTCGATGTCGACGCCGAGGTGGTCGGTTTTTCCGGGGAACGGGTCTACCTGATGCCGGTGGGTGAACTGCGCGGTCTGACGCCGAATTCCCGGGTGATCCCCATCCAGCACAGCCGTGACGCCCTGGTCGGCGAAGGACTCCTCGGCCGGGTGCTGGACGGTACCGGGCGACCGCTGGACGGGCGGGGCCCTCTGGACTGCGAGGACCGCGTCTCGCTGGATGGTCGCCCCATCAACCCGCTTGCACGCCACCCCATCCGTGAGCCGCTGGACGTGGGGGTGCGGGCGATCAACGGGCTGCTGACCGTCGGCCGCGGCCAGCGGATGGGGCTGTTTGCAGGTAGCGGGGTGGGCAAGAGTGTGCTGCTCGGCATGATGACCCGGTACACGGCGGCCGACATCACCGTGGTCGGCCTCATCGGCGAGCGGGGCCGGGAGGTGAACGAGTTCGTCCAGAACATCCTCGGGCCCGAGGGGATGGCGCGTGCCGTGGTGGTCGCGGTGCCCGCCGATCACCCGCCGCTGATGCGCCTGCACGGGGCGATGCTCGCCACCTCGATCGCCGAATATTTCCGGGACCAGGGGCTGAACGTGCTGCTGTTGATGGACTCGCTGACGCGGTTCGCCCAGGCCCAGCGCGAGATCTCGCTGGCGATCGGTGAACCCCCCGCGACCAAGGGTTACACGCCCTCGGTATTCGCGCGCCTGCCGCAACTGGTGGAGCGTGCGGGCAACGGGGACCAGGGCGAGGGTTCGATCACCGCCTTCTACACCGTGCTGACCGAGGGCGACGATCACAACGATCCCATCGCCGACGCGGCACGCGCCATCCTCGACGGACACGTCGTGCTGTCCCGCCGCATTGCCGAGGGGGGGCGTTATCCGGCGGTGGACATCGAGGCCTCGGTGAGCCGCCTGATGAACGAAATCGCCGATCCGGGACAGATCCGGGCCGCGCGGTTGTTCAAGCAGGTCTACGCGACGTATCAGCACAACCGGGACCTGATCAGCGTGGGTGCCTATCAGCGCGGCGCCGACCCGCGCGTCGACGCGGCGATCGAGTATTTCCCGCGCCTGGAGGGGTATCTGCAGCAGGATATGCGCGAGCCGGTGGATTTCCGGTCCAGCCTGAAGGAACTGGACGCATTGACCGGGCAGCAGGAGGAACCGGCGGTCCGTCCCCCCAAGGAAACCCCGCTTGCCAAGACGACACCAGCGTACAAGGCGATGAACTGATCCATGACACGTTCCAAACGCATGCAGCCCGTGGCCCAGGTGGCCGACTCCCGGCAGAGGGATGCCGCGCGCCAGATGGGGGAGCGGCAGCGGATGCTCGATGAGCAGATCCGGCGATTGCAGGAACTGAATGCCTATCGCGACGAATATGCCCGCCGTTTCGAGGATGGCGCCGACGGCATGATGGGTCTCCATGTCCGCGAGTACCGTCTGTTCCTGGCCCGCCTCAACCAGGCGGCGGAGGAACAGGCGCGCAACGTCGAACGCGCCCGGCAGGCGCTGGAGCGCAGCCAGGGCGACTGGACCCGCTGTCGCATTCACAGTGACGCGGTGGGCAAGGTCATCGACCGACTGCAGGTCGAGGAGCGCGACGAGGACGTCCGCAGGGAACAGTCCGACAATGACGAGTTCGGCCAGCGGCCCCGGCGCCGGGAGTCCTGATGCAGGTCGGAAAGCTGGCATGGATCTTGTTTGATCTTCATGGGCCATCGGCCCCGAGGTCCGGGAAACCGGAACGTGGTCCACCCGAGGTCGTGGTGGGTTATCAAGGGAGAGCCGCTGTTTCTCCCAGTCAAGGGATATCGCCATGCAAGCCGCTGCATCTACCCTGAACCTCCCGCCCCAGCTGCTCAGCGCGTTGAATGAACTGGGTTCACTGTCCGAAGGCGCGCCCGATGCCGATGGGTTCTGGCAGCGTCTGGCCGAGCAGCTGGAACGACTGGAGGAGTTGGCACCGGAACTGCCCCCGGGTGTCGCCGTCGAGGATCTGGCGGCCTGGCTGGCGGCTGGTCCGGGCGGGCATGCCTTGCCGGAGGGCGGCAATCCACTGCCAGTCCTGCCGGCGTCGGGGGAGGGTTCGCCGATTGTCTCCGTTGCCGGCCTCCCGGGTCTGGACGGCCTGAGCGGTTCGCCACTGCGCGAGCACCTGCTCAATATGGCGCTGCAGGCTGCAAAGGAGGGCGATCGACCGGAAGGTTCTACCGGGGCGCCGCTGCGCGAGCACCTGCTCGCGATGGCAGTGCATGCGGCCATGGACGGCTCGGGAAAGGTGCCGGGCGGCGTTTCGCCCGGGCTGACCGAGGGAACCGAGCGCGGGCTTCTGGAGCTGGCGGCGCTGCAGGCGCGCAGCACCAAGGGGTTGCAGCTGGGTCAAGCCCCCGTGGTCACGTCCGGAACGGCGGAGGCGGCATTGCCGCAGCTGCAGACGACGGGCGGTCTGGTGCTGCCGCGGCTGCTCAGTCTGGACATTCCGCTGCAGCAACCGGGTTGGGACCGTTCCCTGGGCGATCGGGTCCAGTGGATGGTCAACCAGAACGTCCAGTTGGCGGAGTTGAAGCTCAATCCGCCCGGCCTGGGACCCCTGGAGGTGCGGGTGCGGGTCGACGGCGACCGCACCCACATCAGTTTCCTGGCCTCACAGGCGAACGTGCGCGACGCGGTGGATGCCGCGCTGCCCCGGCTAAGAGAGATGTTCGCGGAGGGCGGCGTGACCCTGGGTGACGTGACCGTGGGTCATCGGGACGGCGGCGACGGCCGCGGCGGGCAGGGAACACTTGGCAAGGATGGTGCGGGTGCGACGGACGGGAAGCCCGACGATGCCCAGGCGGATCCTCTCCGTCCGAACGGCATGCGGGCCGGTCAGGGCCTGGTGGACTACTACGCCTGAATCCCCAACGCCGCCTAACGCCGGCAAATCTTCGCCCATCCGCAAACTGTAGGTCGGGTTAGCCCAAAGGGCGTAACCCGACGGGCCTCGCACCCCACCCATGGGCGCAAAATAGCGTCGTCCCCGGGGCGTCGTCGGGTTACGCTGCGCTAACCCGACCTACTGGGTTGTAAGAGGCCAGCCCCTGGCCTATGGGTTTTCCGGGCGCCGGCTTTCCGGCAGTGCCGGGCCGTAGGGCCGTCAAAAGCCCGCCGGTCATTCCCCGGAGTTTATTCATCTATATGAATATAAATGGAAAAAATCCATTTTTTTCCATGGCATGGCAATTGCTGACTACCTTGCAGAACGGGGAGGGCAGGAAACGCCATGATGATCGAAGAGGAAGAACTGGATCTGGATTCGGGCAAGCACAGGGTCAAGGCCAAGGGCGGGCTGCGCAAGTGGCTGCTGATCGGTCTGGTCCTGCTGCTGGCCGGCGGCGGCGTTGTCGGAGGCGCGTTCTATTTCCTGCTGGAGGCTGACCCGTCCGAAGGCGGGCAAGCGGCCAAGCCGCCCCCGCTGATCTACCACGAACTGCAGCCCGAGTTGCTCGGGAACATCGAGGGGGCCGGGCGGGTTCGCTTCGTCCAGGTGGGCGTGGTGCTGGCCACGCGCGACCGCGCTGTCCTTGAGGTGGTGAACCAGCACATGCCGGTGATCCGTAACGATCTGCTCATGCTCCTGAGCAGCAAGACCTACGACGTCCTGATCACCACGGAAGGCAAGGAGCAGACGCGCCAGGAGATGCTCGAGGCGATCCGCGCGGTGGTCCGGGCGCACACCGGCGAACCCGGTATCGAGTCCATTTATTTCACCGCCTTCGTGATGCAGTAGGACTGCCATGACACAGACAGACCTGCTTTCCCAGGAAGAGATCGACGCCCTTCTGCACGGCGTGGACAGCGGCGACGTGGAGACCGAGCCGGATCTGCGGGCCCGGGACGGAATCGCGCGCGGTTTCGACTTTGCCAGCCAGGACCGGATCGTGCGCGGGCAAATGCCCACCCTGGAAATGATCAACGAGCGCTTTGCGCGGCTGCTGCGCATCAGCCTGTTCAACCTGATGCGCCGCTCCGCCGAGATCTCGGTCAGCGGCGTGAAGATGAGCAAGTTCTCCGAGTACATCCACTCGCTGTTCGTTCCGACCAGCCTGAACATGGTCAAAATCAAGCCCCTGCGCGGCACCTCGCTGTTCGTCGTCGACCCGAAACTGGTGTTCATCCTGGTGGACAACTTCTTCGGGGGGGATGGCCGGTATCACGCGAGGATCGAGGGCCGGGAGTTCACGCCCACCGAACAACGGGTGATCCGCATGACGCTGGACCAGGTCTTTACCGATCTGAAGAAGGCCTGGTCCCCGGTGATGGCGATCGACTTCGAGTACATCAACTCGGAGGTGAATCCCCAGTTCGCGAACATCGTGAGCCCTACCGAGGTGGTGGTGGTTTCGTCGTTTCACGTCGAGCTGGACGGAGGTGGCGGGGACTTTCACGTCACCATGCCCTACTCGATGATCGAGCCCATCCGAGAGTTTCTGGACGCGGGTCTTCAGAGTGACCGTTCCGAGGTGGACGAGCGCTGGGTCCGTGCGCTGCGCGAGGAGGTCAAGGTGGCCGAGGTCGAGGTGTCCTCGATGCTCACCGAGACGACGCTCACCCTGCGTGAAGTCATGAACCTCAAGCCTGGAGACGTCATCCCGGTGGACCTGCCGGAGCTCGTGCTCCTGCGCGCCGAGGGTATCCCGGTGGTGCGCGGGAAGTTCGGCGTCTCCGACGGGAAGAATGCAATCAAAGTGGCCGAGCGCATCAAGCGCGCGGACTGAGCACGGCGAGGATCGCAAGCCATGAGTGAAGACAGGAAACAGGATGCCGGCCGGGAGGCTCTGGCGGACGAATGGGCCGCCGCCCTGGAGGAGCAGCAAGCCGCCCCTGGTGCGGCGGGACAGGGCGCGTCAGACGGTTCGCAGTCGGGCGGGGCGAGGCCCGCGGGCTCGGGCCGCGACGACGGGGTCCAGAAGGCGAATTTCGAGTCGCTGGCTCAGGAGCCCAGCCGGGCGAAGGCGCAGGAAGACGTGGACCTGGACGTCGTGCTGGACATCCCGGTGACCGTCTCGATGGAGATCGGCCGGACCCGGATTCCCATCCGCAATCTGCTGCAGTTGAACCAGGGCTCGGTCGTGGAACTGGATCGGCTGGCGGGTGAGCCGCTGGACGTTTTCGCCAATGGCACGCTGATCGCGCACGGGGAGGTGGTGGTGGTGAACGAAAAGTTCGGCATCCGCCTGACCGACGTGATGAGTCCGACCGAACGCGTGAAGAAGCTCAAGTGATGGCGTCCACGCACAGCAGGCGTTCGGGTTCGCAGGGGCCTGGGCGGGAGCCCGGGCAACGGCGCGTGCGTCGGCTAACGGGTCCGCGGCTGCCGGCCTTGGGTTTCTGCCTCGTGTGGTTCACGGCGAGCCTGCCGGGGATGGCGCTGGCAGAGTCGGGCCCCACGGCCTGGCCGATCGCGGCCGGGGACGGGGTGAGCGCGGCCTACCTGCTGCAGTTGATAGCGGGCCTGCTGGTGGTGATTGCCGCGATCGTGGTGCTGGCGTTTGTCATGCGCCGGATGACCGGGATGCAAACCCGCCTGGGTGGCGATTTCCGCGTCATCGGCGGCATTTCCCTGGGCTCCAGGGAACGCATGCTGCTGGTGCAGGTGGGCGAAAAGCAGTTGCTGGTGGGCGTGGCCCCGGGGCGCGTGCAGACGCTGCACGTCCTGGACGAGCCGATTCGCACCGACCAGGGGCGCGGGGATGCCGCAGGGCAGGCGGAGAGTCCCTTCGCCCGCCGGCTGCGTTCCGTGCTGCAACGGACTTCCTGATCATGAGGAAGGCGAATCTCCTGCTTCCGCTTCTGCTGCTGGGTTCCGCCCTGCAGCCGGCATGGGGCCAGGCCGGGCTGGAGGTGCTGAACGTCACAACCGCTCCCGACGGGGCCCAGACCTATTCGGTGACGCTGCAGATCCTCCTGCTGATGACGCTGCTGAGCCTGCTGCCGGCCGCGTTGATCATGACGACCGCCTTTACCCGCATCATCATCGTGCTGGCGCTGCTGCGGCAGGGCCTGGGTACCACCCAGACGCCATCGAACCAGATCCTGATCGGCCTGGCGCTGTTCCTGACCCTGTTCGTGATGACGCCGGTGTTCGACCGCATTCACGTGGAGGCGGTCCAGCCCTACATGGAGGAGGAACTGTCCGCGGAACAGGCCGTGATCGAGGCCAGCGGGCCGCTGCGGGCGTTCATGATGGCCCAGACCCGCGAGACCGACCTGGCCATGTTTGCGCAGATCAGCGGCCGGGACGGTTTCGAGTCGCCCGACGACGTGCCCTTCACGCTGCTGATCGCCGCCTTCCTGACCAGCGAACTGAAGACCGCCTTTCAGATCGGCTTCCTGATTCTGATCCCGTTTCTGATCATCGATCTGGTCGTCGCCAGCGTGCTGATGTCGATGGGCATGGTGATGCTGTCGCCCCTGATCATCTCGATGCCGTTCAAGGTGATGCTGTTCGTTCTCGTCGATGGCTGGGCGCTGATCATGGGCACCCTTGCCTCCAGCTTTTTCACCTGACGGGCGCCGCCGTGATGGCATCGCGCTCCGCCGCACACAGGGAGGGAATCCCGTCATGACCCCCGAGATGGTGCTCGACGTCGGACGCCAGGCATTGCTGGTGGTGGTGTTCCTCAGCGCCCCGGTGCTGCTCACCGCCCTGGCGATTGGTCTGGCCATCGGCATGATCCAGGCGGCGACCCAGATCCAGGAGATGACCCTGTCGTTCATTCCCAAGCTGTTGGGCATGTTCGCCGCCCTGGCGATCGTCGGGCACTGGATGCTGGGGCTGATCGTGGAATACACGCTGCGGCTCTACGACAGCATCCCCGGTCTGATCGGGTGAGCCGGGTCGTCCTGCGTCACGGAACTGCGAACGGGGAAGAGGGAACCGGGGAATGCACTTCACCACCGCCGAAATCACCGCCTGGGTCGGAGCGCTCCTGTGGCCCTTCCTGCGCATCGGCGCCATGCTTGTGGCGGCCCCGCTGTTCGGTGCAGGGACGGTTACGGTGCGCATCCGCCTTGGTTTCGCGCTGGTTCTGGCGCTAATCGTGGCGCCGATGCTGCCGATGCCGCCCGCCGTGGAACCGCTGAGCCTCCCGGGCCTGACGATCGCAGTACAGCAGATCCTGATCGGCCTGATGATCGGATTCGTGCTGCAGATGGTGTTCAGCGCCGTGACCCAGGCCGGAGAGACCATCGCCCTGTCCATGGGCCTGGGTTTCGCCTCCATGGTGGATCCGCAGCAGGGGGCGCAGGTCCCGGTGGTCTCCAACTATTTCCTGATCGTTTCGACCCTGATCTTTCTCGCGCTGAACGGCCACGTGGCCCTGATCGAGCTGACGCTGATGAGTTTCCAGACGATGCCGATCTCGGTGGAAGGCATCACCCGGGTGGATCTCTGGAGCCTGGTGAGCTGGGGCAGCACGATGTTCACCTATGCCCTGATGGTCGCGCTGCCCGCGGTCGCAGCGATGCTGGTGGTGAACGTGTCCATGGGTGTCGTCACCCGCGCCGCGCCTCAGCTCAACATCTTTGCGGTCGGTTTTCCCATGATGATCCTGCTGGGCTTCATCCTGATTCTGCTCAGCCTGCCGGTGCTGTTGCCCCAATTCACTGAACTCCTGGCATTGGCCTTCGGGCTGATGGGCCAGTTCGTCGGACGATAGCGCCATGGCCGAAAACGACACTTCCCAGGAAAAGAGCGAACAACCCACTCCCAAAAAGCTGCGGGAGGCGAAGGAGAAGGGTCAGGTCGCCCGTTCCCGCGAGCTGAACACCACGCTGGTGCTGCTCGGCGGAGGCGCCGGCCTGCTGATCATGGGCGGCAGCATTCTTGGCCGTCTGCAGGACATCCTGCGGGCCAGTTTTGTTGTCGAGCGGGACATGATGTTCGAGCCGGGCGTATTGCATGAGATGCTGCTGCTGCGCATCTCCGAGGCGCTGATCATGCTGCTGCCGCTGTTCGCGGGGCTGCTGGTGGCCGCGGTGGCGGGGCCCCTGTCCATGGGCGGTGGCGGTTTTTCCGGCAAGGCCATGGCCCCGAAGCTGAGCAAGCTCAATCCGATCTCCGGGCTCAAGCGCATCTTTTCCTCGCAGGGGTTGATGGAGTTCGGCAAGACCCTGCTGAAGTTCGTGCTGATCACGTCCGTGGGCGGGGCACTGCTCTGGCAGATGTCGGATACCCTGCTGGGACTGGGTCACCAGCCGCTGGAGCGCGGCCTGATGCACGCGGGGTACATCATCGGCTGGACCTTCCTGATGCTGGCCGCGGTACTGATCCTGGTCGCACTCATCGATGTGCCGTTCCAGCTCTGGTCGCACCAGAAGCAGCTGCGGATGACCAAGCAGCAGGTGAAGGACGAGTTCAAGGAGACCGAAGGCAAGCCGGAGGTCAAGAGCAGGATCCGGCAAGCTCAGCATGACATTTCGCGGCGCCGGATGATGGCGGAGGTGCCGAAGGCCGACGTGGTGGTCACCAACCCGACCCACTACGCCGTCGCCCTGCGCTACGACCAGACGGGCATGCGGGCGCCGCGGGTGGTGGCCAAGGGCGCGGACCTGGTTGCCGCCGAGATCCGTGAGCGCGCCCGCGCGGCCGACGTTCCCCTGTTCGCTGCGCCGCCGCTGGCACGCGCCCTCTATTTCAGCACCCGTCTGGACCAGGAGATCCCGGCAGGCCTCTACGTCGCCGTCGCCCAGGTGCTGGCGTACGTCTACCAGCTGCGGACCGCCGGTCGCGAGAGTACGGCACGCCGGCCGGAAGCCCCGACCGACCTGCCGGTGCCGGACGACCTGCTGCGGCGCACGCCGCCCCGGGAGGATTGATCCATGTCCGCCTTTTTCGATGCTCTGAAGAACGCCGGCAAGGCCGGCATGGTGACGCCCATCCTGCTGATGGCGATGCTGGTGATGCTGGTCATCCCGCTGCCGCCGCTGGCGCTGGACGTCCTGTTCACCTTCAATATCGCACTGTCGCTCGTGGTGATCCTGGTCGCCGTGTACACGCCCCGGCCGCTGGAGTTCGCGGTGTTCCCGACCGTGCTGCTGGTGGCGACCCTGTTGCGACTGGCCCTGAACGTGGCGTCGACACGGGTGATCCTGCTGAACGGCCACACCGGGACCGACGCGGCCGGCAACGTGATCCAGGCCTTCGGGGACTTCGTCGTCGGCGGCAACTATGCCGTGGGCCTGGTGGTTTTCCTGATCCTGGTGATCATCAACTTCGTGGTGGTAACCAAGGGTGCGGGACGCGTCTCCGAGGTGAGCGCCCGGTTCACGCTGGACGCCATGCCGGGCAAGCAGATGGCGATCGACGCCGACCTGAATGCCGGCCTGGTCTCCCAGGACGATGCCCGGCGCCGGCGCGAGGAGATCGCCCAGGAGGCGGACTTCTACGGTTCCATGGACGGCGCCAGCAAGTTCGTGCGCGGGGACGCGATCGCCGGCATCCTGATCCTGGTCATCAACATCATCGGCGGCCTGACCATCGGGACCATCCAGCACGCCATGTCGCTCGGCGACGCCGCCACCAACTACGTGCTGCTGACCATCGGCGACGGGCTGGTGGCGCAGATTCCGTCGCTGTTGCTGTCTTCGGCCACCGCCATCATCGTCACCCGGGTCTCGGCCTCCCAGGACATGGGGAAGCAGGTCTTTCAGCAGATGTTCGCAACCCCGCGCGCGCTCTACGTGGCCGCCGGCGTGGTGGGTTCGCTGGGTCTGGTGCCGGGCATGCCCAACCTGGTGTTTCTCTCCCTGGCCGCGCTGATGGCTTCCAGCGCCTATCTGAACGCACAGCGTCGTGCGGCCGCCGACGAGGAGGACCTGCTGGTCGAGCCGCTGCCCCACGGTGGCGGCGCGGCGTCGAGTCCCGACATGAAGGAGCTGTCCTGGGACGACGTGCCACCCGTGGACCTGGTGGGCCTGGAGGTCGGCTATCGCCTGATTCCGATGGTGGACCGCAGCCAGGGCGGGCAGCTGATGGGCCGTATCAAGGGCGTTCGCCGCAAGCTTTCCCAGGAACTGGGTTTCCTGATCCAACCGGTGCACATCCGCGACAACCTCGATCTGGGACCCAGCCAGTACCGGATCGCGCTGATGGGAGTGACCGTCGGCGAGGGCGAGGTCTACACCGACCAGGAGCTGGCGATCAATCCCGGCCGGGTGTTCGGGGAAGTCCAGGGCACGGCGACCAAGGATCCGACGTTCGGTCTGGATGCGGTCTGGATCGATCCCGCGCTTCGGGAACAGGCACAGGGGCTGGGCTACACCGTGGTCGACGCGGGCACGGTGGTCGCGACCCATCTCTCACAGTTGCTGAAGGAGCACGCCCACGAACTCCTGGGCCACGAGGAAGTGCAGCACATGCTGGACGTGCTCGGGCGGCATTCGCCGAAGCTGATGGAAAACCTGGTGCCCAAGATCCTCAACCTGGGGGTGGTGCTGAAGGTGATGCAGAACCTGCTGGCGGAGCAGGTCTCGATCCGCGATCTGCGCACCATCGCCGAAACCTTGGCGGAACATGGCAGCAAGAGTCAGGATCCCGGCGTTCTGACCGCCGCCGTGCGGGTCGCCCTGGCACGGTCGATCGTGCAGAACATCGTGGGAACCGCGCCGGAGCTGCCCCTGATCGCCCTGGACCCTTCTCTGGAACAGATCTTGCAGAAGTCCTCGCAAGGGGCCGGCGGCGGTGGCCTGGGTATCGAACCCGGACTCGCCGAGAGGCTCCAGAAGTCCATCGCCGAGGCCGCTCAGCGGCAGGAGATGGCTGGGGAGCCCACCGTCGTCGTGGTGTCGCCGGACATTCGGGCCTGGATGGCGCGTTGGCTGAGGTCCGCCGTGAGAGGGCTGCATGTGCTGGCCTACACGGAGATACCGGACAACAAGCGCATCCGCGTAGTGGCCACGGTGGGAAGAGAGGACGGGAAATAGGCACGGACATGGGGATACGCGGCGTGGCGCAAGTGTTGCAGGAGACGGAACGGTGCGGCCCGGCGCCGCGAACGGTTGCCGGCAGCCTCCGCCCGGTATTCCTTGGGTCAACGGTTACTGACGGGCTGACGCCATGAAAATCAGACGCTTTTTCGCTTCCGACATGCGCCAGGCGATCCGAATGGTGCGGGAGGAGCAGGGTCCGGACGCGGTCATTCTCTCGAGCCGCCGGGTGGAGGGGGGCATCGAGATCGTCTCCGCCATGGACTACGATCAGGAACTCGTGACCGGAATGGCCGGCGAGCAGGGGGCGGAGGCGCCCCGGGAAGCGGCAGCCGCGCCCGGTGCCGACGATGTGATGGCGCTGCTGGATGCGCCGGCGCCAAGGTCGCGGCCGGCCCGCGCGGCGGAACCCCCGGACTCCGCGGGCCCGCCTGCGGCAGCCCGCGCTCCGGGGATCGTCTGGTCCCAGGATCCGGCACTGGTGGCCATGCAGCGGGAGATCGAGAGTCTGCGCGGGATGTTGCAGGATCAGCTCGCGGGCCTGGCGTGGAACGATCTCTCGCTCAGGGAGCCGGAGCGGGCCCAGTTGATACGCGATCTGGAATACCTGGGACTCGATCCGGCCCTGGCGCGCGACATTGCCGGGAAGGTCCGCCACCTCAACAGCCGTGAACACGCCTGGCGCGAGGCGCTGCAGCATCTGGCGCGACGGATTCCGGTGGCGCCCGAGACCAGCCACGACCCGGAAGGGATCGTGACGCTGGTGGGGCCGAGCGGCGTCGGCAAGACCACGACCGTGGCCAAACTCGCGGCGCGACACGTGCAAGCCTACGGTCGTCATTCGCTGGCGCTGGTGACCACCGACGCCTACCGCATCGGGGCCTATCGCCAATTGCAGACTTTCGGGCAGATTCTCGGCGTCCCCGTGCATCTTGCGCAGACGGCCGGGGAACTGCATGACATCCTGTCGGGGCTGCAGGGCAAGCAGCGGATCTTCGTGGACACCGCCGGCATGAGCCAGAGGGATCTGAGCCTGGTCGAGGAGATTGCCGGCCTTGCGGCCATCCCCCATCAGCGACCGCTGCTGGTGGTGGCCGCCAATACGCAGCAAGCGGTCATGGAGGAGATCTTTCGCGCCTTCGGCCGCCTGTCCCTGGAGGGTGTCGTGTTGACCAAGGTGGACGAGGCCGTCAGTCTCGGGCCGGCGCTGTCGGCGCTGAGCGCGGGCGGGCTGCCGCTGATGTACGTCAGCGAGGGACAGCGCGTGCCGGAGGATTTATCATCCGCGCGGGCGGAGCGTCTGGTCAGCCGGGCCGTTTCGCTCGCGTCCGAAGACAGGGAAGAGCGGGATGGGAATGCCCACGGGCATGTCCTTCGCCAACCCCAACCCCAACCC
>Ga0114946_10000825_pt1 | contig 21118 bp, 21 predicted proteins | sample WalLakDeSediment_FD_88676 | JGI IMG/M metagenome (GOLD analysis project Ga0114946, IMG submission 88676) | Lake sediment microbial communities from Walker lake, Nevada to study Microbial Dark Matter (Phase II) - Walker Lake 11/02/13 Deep Sediment | ecosystem: Environmental > Aquatic >...
CAGGAAAGAGTTTACCCTGGCCATCGAACGCCTGAAAAAAGCCATTGAAAATGCGCGCGAATTTGGACTTCTGGGGCATCATATCTTTGATTCGGGGGTAAATATCGATATCATTATTAAAGAAGGGGCAAGGGCCTTTGTTTGCGGCGAGGAGACTGCCCTGAACAACAGCATCGAAGGTAAAAGGGCCATGCCCGAATCAAAGCCACCATACCCTTCAGAAAAAGGACTTTGGAGCAAACCCACCATTGTCAACAATGTGGAAACCCTTTTTAATGTGCCCCTTATTATCAAAAATGGCCCTGATTGGTACAAAAACCTTGGTGCCGCAAAAAGTAAAGGCACCAAACTATTTACCCTTTCGGGGAAATTAAAATATTGCGGTACAGCCGAAGTGCCAATGGGAACAAGGTTTCGAGAAATCGTATGGGAGATCGGAGGTGGAATCCCTGACCGCAAAAAATTTAAGGCTATCGTGCTTGGCATAAACTCAGGCAACTATGTAGTGGATGAAACCCTCGACACCAGGGTTGATTTTGAAGAAATGCGAAACATAGGCACATCACTAGGCAGCGGTGGCTTTGTGGTAATTGACGAAACCACCTGCATGGTCGACCTGGCCAAGTTTTTCACCCAGTTCTTTAAAAATGAAAGTTGCGGAAAATGCATACCCTGTCGCGAAGGCACGGCCAGGCTGCTCGAAATTATGGAAGTAGCCACGCAGCGTCCCGCCAAAAACAACAACTTTCAAACGCTTGAACGATTCAAGGGTGTAATGCAATTGCGGGGTCTTTCTTCGGTGATTAAGGATTCTTCACTATGCGCCCTCGGAAAATCGGCACCAAATGCCATAATAAACACCTTGAAAAACTTCAAGAGCGAGTTCGATGCCCACATCTTCGAGCGCAAATGCCCAGCAAATGTTTGCCGTGATTTGAGGGTGTTTCTCATCGACCTTGAAAATTGTACCGGCTGCACGGCCTGCTACAAAAAATGTCCGGTCGATGCCATTATTGGCTCAGCCAGGCACCCCCACTTTATTGTGGAAGACAAGTGCATCGGCTGCGGGCTATGTTATGATGTTTGCAAATTCAATGCAGTTTTGATTCAGTAAGCAGTACAAACAGATATGGAATTCCAGATAGAAGTCAACAATAGTTTGGTCAATGCCAGCGAAGGCGAAACCCTGCTTACGGTGCTTCGCCGGCAAGGCATAAAAGTGCCAACCCTTTGCCACATGAATCGTTTTTCGCCCACCGGGGCGTGCCGCCTGTGCGTGGTTGAAGTGGAAGACAAGCGCGACCTGATCACCTCATGCAGCCAGCCTGCCGAGCCTGGAATGAAGGTTTTTACTAATACCCAGCGGGTAATCAGGGCAAGGAAGCTTATTGTTGAAATGCTGCTTTCGAACCACCCAGATGACTGCCTTTACTGCGAACGTAACGGCAATTGCGAGCTTCAGTGGCTGGCTGATGAAATGCACGTGAAGGAGCGCAAGTTCTTTGCAAGAAAAAACCCGTATTACCCCGATGGATCGAGCACCAGCGTATTTCGCGATCCGGCCAAATGCGTGCTTTGTAGCCGCTGTGTCAGAATTTGCGAAGAAACTCAGCTGGTCAACGCCATCGACTTCATTTCGCGTGGAAACCAAACCACCATTAACAGTGCCTTTGACAAAGGGTTAAATGTTTCAAGCTGTATAAACTGCGGGCAATGCATTATGGTATGTCCCACCGGCGCCCTTGTTGATATTTCTCACATTGAGAAGGTACAGGCAGCTATTGACAAAGGAAAAAAGGAAGTGATCTTTTTCGTGTCTCCATCGGTTACTGCTTCCCTGGCAGAGCATTTTGGCATGAAACCTGAGAAAGGCCTGGGAGGGCTTATTTGTGCTGCCTTGAAAAAAATAGGCGCTTCAAAAGTGTTTAACATTGGGTTTGCATCTGATCTCAACATACATGCAGAAGCCGGGCAACTGGCACTTCGGCTCAAAAACGGCGCAAAGGTGCCAATGCTTTCTTCATGCTGCCCATCGTGGATAAAGTACCTTGAAGAATTCAGGCCCGAACTGATACCCGACCTGAGCACATCAAAGTCGCCACAGCAAATGTTCGGCAAAATCATGAAATCCTTTTTCACCAAGACTGAGAAAATACACCCTGATTCGATTTATGCCGTTTCTGTAATGCCGTGCGTGGCGAAAAAATTCGAAGCCTCGCGCGAGGAAACAACCCATAAAGGCATTTCAGAAGTGGATGCAGTGCTTACAATTCGCGAGTTGATGCGAATGATGCGAACCAATGGCATTGACTTAAGAAATCTTGAACCTGCAGAATTTGACACGCCTTTTCAAACAGCATCCGGGGCTTCTTGGAAACTCGGCTATTCAGGCGGAAAAGCTGAAGCAGTCGCCCTTGAACTGCATCATAAACTTAAGGGTTCGGCAAAAGAAGAATTTAAATTCAGCGTACCAAAAAACATTGCCGGCCGAAAAGAATCGAAAGTTACTATCGGAAAGAACACTTATGGTTTTGCCTGGGTCAGTGGCATTGCCAATGCCGAGGCCTATCTTAACCAGCTTAAGGAAGAAGGCCGTGATGACATCCACTACGTGGAAGTGATGGCATGCCTTGAAGGCTGTGCAGGGGGCGGAGGGCAACCTATTTTCCGCATCCCCGAAAAACCAAGAAACCGCAAGAAAATTTGCCAGGAAATGGAAAAAATCAGCCAATGGAGAAGCCCTTCTGAACATCCGGCGCTAGACCAGTTTTTCAGGAATTTAAAAAATGGCCCCGACAGTGAAACCGCTCAAGAGTTTTTTCAGACCAGCTTCAAAAAGCGTGATGTACTTAAATAAGAATACAAAGTTGCCTAATGACCCAACCCGATAATAATCAGTTTATCTACACCATAAAGGATCGCTGCAAGGTTTGCTATACCTGTGTGCGCGAGTGCCCGGCCAAGGCAATAAAAATTGTCAATGGCCAGGCAGAGATCATTCCTTCGCGCTGCATAGCTTGTGGAAACTGTGTGAAGGTTTGCAGCCGCGATGCCAAAATGTTCGTTTTTGCTATTGACAAGGTAAAAAAATTGCTTCGCGAAGAAAAAGATGTTGCTGCCATCGTGGCCCCAAGTATAGCTGCAGAGTTTACCGATATTTCTGATTACCAGGCTTTTGTCGGAATGATAAGGTCTCTGGGTTTCCGGTATGTCAACGAAGTAGCTTTTGGCGCCGAACTAGTAGCGCATAAATACCAAGAGCTGTTGCAAAACAGACCTGAACACTCATTTATTTCAACAAGCTGCCCATCTATTGTAAGCTATGTTGAAAAGCACCACCCACAGGTGATCAATGCGCTGATTCCCGTGGTTTCGCCAATGATTGCAACTGCCAAGGTGCTGAAAAAAATGCATGGCGATGACTTGAAAATAGTTTTTATCGGCCCCTGTATCGCAAAAAAAGGGGAAGCCGTAAAAAATCAATTTGCCGGATTGGTTGATGAGTCAATTTCTTTTGTGGAGCTGCGCCGCATGTTTAAGGAAAAAGGCCTTACTGAATTTAATGTGGAACCCACTGATTTCGACCCACCCATTGCAGGTAAAGGGGCGGTATTTCCAATCAGCGGCGGCATGCTTCAGACCGTCGACCTTGAAGAAGACTTTATTGAAGGCGAAATTGTGGTTGCAGAAGGCCGGCAGGACATCATTGAAGTGCTGCGCGAGTTTGAAGAAGGCTACCTGGAAGCCAAAATGTTTGACCTGCTTTGTTGCAATGGGTGCATAAACGGGCCCGGAATGAGCCACCGCCATCAGTTTTTCAACAAGCGCAAAAGCATCTCTAATTTTGCAAAAAGGAAATTTGACAAGCTGGATGTGGATGAGTGGAAGAAAAACTTTGAAACCTTCATGCAGCTCGACCTCAGTCGCACTTTCAGGGCAGATGACCAGCGCTTCCCCAACCCGCCGGGTAACGAGGAGATCAGAAAGGTATTAAAGGACCTTGGCAAAGAGGTCGTAGAAGATGAGCTGAACTGCGGTGCCTGCGGTTATGACACCTGCTACGAGCACGCAGTGGCCATACTGAAAGGCATTGCCGAAACTGAAATGTGCCTGCCCTACACTATTGACAAGCTCCATGAATACATAAAGGAACTGGATATTTCCAATAAAAAACTTGAATCAACCCGCGCAGCCCTTAAGCAAAGTGAAAAGCTGGCATCTATGGGCCAGCTTGCAGCAGGAATAGCACACGAAGTAAACAACCCCCTGGGTGTGGTGATCATGTACAGCCATATCCTTTTAGATGAGGTAGACCCCGGGTCGCCCATTTTCAGAGACCTGAAGCTTATTGTTGAGCAAGCCGACCGCTGCAAGAAAATTGTGGGCGGCCTCCTGAATTTTGCCCGGAAAAGTAAAGTCTCAATCAGCCAGGTGAATGTGAACCAGTTGATCAAGGATGGGCTTCGCACCATGGTGCTGCCTTCAAATATTAAACTGGTGATCCAGGTTAGAACAAAAGATCCGTTTTTTGAGTGCGACCACGACCAGATGGTGCAGGTGTTCGGAAATCTATTTAAGAATGCGGCCGATGCCATGCCAAAGGGTGGTACACTCAGGGTGGTTGTAGATGAACTTTCGGCAACAAAAGAAGTAATCTTTGAAGTATCAGACACCGGCACTGGTATATCGCCTGAAAATCTTGAGCGGATGTTTGAACCATTCTTTACCACAAAAGAAAGCGGGCAAGGCACGGGCCTTGGATTGCCAATCATTTACGGTATTGTTAAAATGCACAGGGGAACCATTAAGGTAGAAAGTAACAACGACCCTGCAAAGGGCGAAACGGGTACTTCATTTTTGGTAAATTTACCCCGCAAAAATGTTGATGTTGAAGAAGAAAACCAGGCAATGGCCTGAACCAAAAATTAAAGCCGACATGTTAAAAAAGGAAAAGAAGATTATTCTTATTGTTGATGACGATTACGATTATCTCTTTCAAATGAAGAATGCCATACTCGATATGGGGTTCGATGTAATCGCCGCTGAAACGCAAAAGGAAGCTGAAACGATAATTGAAAAAACCAGGCCTGACCTTGCCATCCTCGATCTTATGATGGAAAGCCATGATACCGGGTTTATCCTTTGCCATAAGATAAAAAACAATTATCCTGAGGTGCCTATCATTATTGCCTCGGCCGTAACTGCCGAAACAGGAATGATATTCGACGTGAATACCCAGGATGATCAAGACTGGATCAAGGCCGATCTTTTTCTTGACAAGGGCATCAGGCTTGACCAGTTGCAAAAGGAAATACACAAACTTTTGAAGATCTGATTATGGGAAAATTGAACCTGCTTGTTGTTGACGATGAACCTGGCATCAGGAGCGGGGTAATGCGCATCCTTGAGAATTTCTCCGTGAGCTACCCATTCATGGACGAGGACTTTGATTTTGCCGTAACCGAAGCACCAACCGGCGAAGATGCCATTGATTTGCTGTCAACACGCGATTTTGATATCGTTCTGCTCGACAACAAACTGCCCGGAATACAGGGCATCGAAGTACTTGAGTTCATAAACAAGCGGCAGCTCGATGTGGTGGTGGTAATGATTACTTCTTATGCATCGCTCGATCTGGCCGTTAAAGCCACCCGCAAAGGAGCCTACGATTTTGTTCCCAAGCCTTTTACACCAAAGGAGCTTCGCGCAACCCTCGAAACCATTACAAAACAGTTATTTCTTAGGAGGATGACTCAGAAAATGAATATCGAGGGGCGGCAAATCAGATTCCAGTTTCTTTCGGTGTTGTCGCACGAACTGAAAGCCCCGCTAAACGCCATTGAAGGCTATCTGAAAATGATCCAGGAGAAAAAGGCCGGCGACAACATTCAGAGCTACATAGAAATGATAGATCGCTCGCTTTTCAGGGTGCAGGGAATGCGCAACCTCATACTCGACATGCTCGACTTTACCAGGATAGAGTCAGGAAAGAAATCAAGAAACATTGAGCCTGTTATGCTTTGCGAAATTGCCCAGCAATGCATAGATGCTTTTCAGCCATTCAGCATCCAGAAAGGCATTGATGTATACCTGAATTGCGGAACAAAAATCCCCATTAAGGCCGACCGCAAGGAGATGGAGATCGTGCTGAATAACCTTATCAGTAATGCCATTAAATACAACAAAGAGGGAGGCAGGGTTGATGTTAGCCTGGGCATTGATGGAAAAAATTCAGTGATCAGGATTGAAGACACCGGCATTGGAATGCTAAGCGAGGATGTAGAAAAATTGTTTGAAGATTTTGTGCGAATTAAAACCGAAGAAACAAAACACATTAGTGGAAGCGGCCTTGGTCTGTCAATCGTTAAGAAGATTCTCGATATGTACGAGGCAAAGATCACCGTTCAAAGCAGTCCGGGCCAAGGTAGTAGCTTTACCGTTTATTTTCCAATTGAAAACCAATAAACAACAGATAGATGCCAAACAGAAATATTGAGGAACTTCCGGGCAAAACCGTTGAAAGACTCAGCCAATACCGCCGCCTGCTTTACAACCAGGTTCGAGAAGGAAAAGTCAACATATATTCGCACGAGCTGGCAAGGCTCATGAACCTTACACCAGTGCAGGTAAGACGCGATCTTATGCTGATCGGGTATTCCGGAAGCCAAAGCAAAGGATATGTGATCAAGGATTTGATTACCCTGATCGGCAAAATAATTGACAGCGATACAGGTCAGCGAATTGCCATTGTCGGAATGGGTAATCTTGGGAGGGCAATAACAAGTTATTTTACTGGCAAGCGTGAAAAGCTGTCGATCGTTGCTGCCTTCGATAACGATACCCAGAAAATTGACCGGATCATTGCCAGTGTTCCCTGCTATCATATTAACAAGCTAAAGGATGTCATACCGGCCGAAAATATTAGCATTGCGCTACTTACTGTGGCTCCTGAAGCAACTTACGATGTGGCAAAAATGCTGCTCGAGGCCGGTATAAAAGGTATTCTGAACTACACTTCAGTGCCGCTGTCTGTGCCTGAAGGCATTTACCTCGAAGAATATGATATCGTCACTTCGCTCGAAAAGCTGGCATATCACGTTAAACAATAAATATACTGCCTGTATTCTTATCGTGGTCAATAAACATAGTTTATGAGGGTATTTCATGATACTGCCGATGCGGCAGGTAAGTTTAAGAACGCTGTTGTTACAACTGGGTCGTTCGATGGAGTGCACATTGGACATAAGGTTATCATTGACCGCTTAAACCAGATTGCGCGGGAAATTGATGGCGAGTCGGTGCTCATTACCTTTCACCCGCACCCTCGCAAGGTACTTTATCCGGAACAAACCGACCTGAAACTGATTAACTCACAGGAAGAAAAAATTGAACTGCTCAGAAAAGCGGGCTTGCAGAACCTGGTCATCGTAAGGTTTACTATCGATTTTTCAAAAACCACCTCGCACGATTTTATCACCCACATTCTGATTGGTCAGCTCAAGGCAAAAGTAGTGGTGGTAGGCCACAATCACCATTTTGGCCACAATCGATTAGGCGACTACGCCTACCTGCATCAACTGGCCGAAAAGATGAACTTTTCAGTTGAGGAAATTCCTTTGCAAGATATTGAAAATGAAACAGTAAGCTCAACAAAGATCAGAAAAGCCTTGTTTACCGGCAACATACAGCGGGCTAACGCATACCTCGACCACCAGTATATCATTACCGGAAATTTACAAAAGGAGCAAGAATTTACAGCTTTGCCCGGGGTCCAGTTTTTCAGCATCGAAATTTCTGAAGAAGAAAAACTGGTGCCGCCTTCCGCAATATATGCTTCCAACCTTTTTGTGGGTGGAAAATACTTCAAGTCACTTACCCTTATTTTCAACGAAAGTGAAAATTGCTGCAAGGTGGTGTCGCACCTGGTTTACCTTAAGCTGAATCCTTCATGGACAAAGGGCACCCTGTATTTTTACAAGAAGGTTATGGATCTTTCCCTTGCGGGGAATGGCGGCCTGAGCCCCGCCGACTTTGAAGATGCCAGGGAAATGGTTGAAGACCTGATTTATTGATTTATTATGAGCGGCAAACCAAAAATGACCATTACCTTTCTGGGTACCGGAACATCGACCGGGGTGCCAGTGGTGGCCTGCAACTGCTATGTTTGCCAAAGCGCAGATGAACGCGACTCCAGGCTGCGAACATCGGTTATGATTGATGTGAACAAACATAAGTTCATCGTTGACTGTGGCCCCGATTTTCGGTACCAGATGATCCGCGAAAAAGTGGAAGACATTACCGCCATTCTATTTACCCATGGTCACCGAGACCACATTGCCGGCATCGACGATGTGAGGGCATTCAACTACGTGCTCAACAAAACCGTTGACATTTACGCCAGCCAGCAGGTAATCAATGACATTAACAAGGAGTTTCCCTATATTCTTACCGAGAAGAGGTTTTTTGGCGCACCTCAACTGAAGTTTCATGTAATTGAAAACAAATCATTCGCAATTGATGGCGTGCATATTCTTCCCGTTGAAGTAATGCATCACAAACTCAGCGTTTTTGGATTCCGAATTGGCGGCTTAACCTACATTACCGACGCCAGCTTTATTTCTGAAAATGAAAAGCCAAAAGCAATGGGATCTGATGTCCTGGTGATCAATGCCTTGCGTAAATCAAAACATATCTCGCATTTCTCGCTCGAAGAGGCCCTTGAGCTCATTAGTGAGCTTAACCCTCAGCGCGCCTACATTACTCATCTCAGCCATTTTATTGGGCTTCATAATGATGTGCAGGAAACCTTGCCTGACAATGTTTTTCTGGCATACGACGGACTGAGGGTTGAGCTGTGATTTTCTTTAAGAGGTAATCAAGGTATTTAAATCTTAAAATGCAAAAAATACCCAAAAACAGCATTCTCACTCAAAGAATCAGTAACTTTGCGAAAAATAAACTACATTTCTTGCCATGATTTACCATCCTGAACAATACCGGATTAAGGATGAAAGGATGAAGCCTTTTATTGACCCCGACGAGATTTGGGATTACATTAACAACACCAAAGCCGACAAACAAAGGGTGCGTGATGTTATTCAGGCTTCTCTCGATAAAAAAAGGCTTTCGCTCGAAGAAACCGCCGTGCTGCTAAATGCCACCGATCCTGAACTGATCGAGGAGATCAAAGAAGGAGCAAGGCAACTGAAGGAAAAGGTTTATGGTGAACGCATTGTTCTTTTTGCCCCGCTTTATGTGGGCGACCTTTGCACCAATAACTGCCAGTATTGCGGCTTTCGCTCAACCAACAAAGATGTAAAAAGAATCACACTCACCTCTGAAGACTTGGTAAATGAAACGCTAGCCCTGATTGGCCAGGGCCACAAGCGCCTTATCCTGGTCTATGGTGAGCACCCCAAGTACTCAGCCGATTTCATTGCTGAAACCGTCAGGATTGTTTACTCGGTAAAACATGACAAAGGCGAGATCCGCCGATTGAATATTAATGCGGCGCCCTTTGATATTCCGGGCTTCCGCACCATTAAGGATTCAGGCATAGGCACTTTCCAGATCTTCCAGGAGACCTATCACGAGCCAACTTATGCCAAAGTTCACCTTGGTGGCGTTAAACGCAACTATGAGTGGCGCCTTACAGCCCTTGACCGCGCCCAGGAAGCCGGTATCGATGATGTGGGTATTGGCGCACTGTTTGGCCTTTACGACTGGCGCTTTGAGGTACTGGGCCTTGTTAGGCATGTAAACCATTTCGAGGCTGTGTATAATGTGGGGCCTCACACCATTTCATTTCCTCGCATTCAAAATGCACTTTCGCTCAATATCGACAAGGAACAACTGGTTAAGGATGATGAATTTGTGAGGTTGGTGGCCATTCTCAGGCTTGCTGTGCCTTACACCGGAATGATTCTTACGGCCCGCGAGCCGGCAAATACACGCAACCAAGTGCTGCGTTTCGGCGTGTCGCAAATCGATGGCGGCACTAACCTTGAACTGGGTGGCTATTCAAAAGGAAAAAAAGAAGGTGAGCAAGACCTGAGCATGGAACAGTTTCAGATCAACGACACGCGTTCGCTCAACGAGATCATGGATGAACTGATTCGAACAGGCTACATTCCTTCGTTTTGCACCGCTTGTTACCGCCTTGGCCGCACCGGCGAACATTTTATGGAGTTTTCGGTGCCCGGGTTCATCAAACGTTTTTGCTCGCCAAACGCCCTGCTTACCCTGGCCGAATACCTTGAAGACTATGCGCCGCAAGACACTAAGCAAGCAGGTTATAAGCTTATTGACCAGAAAGTTGATGAACTGGCCAAAACAAACAAAGTGGAGAGCTTAAAGAATAAGCTTAAACTGGTCAGGGAAGGGAAAAGAGATCTATATTTCTAAAAACCAGAGATATGAAGCAAACCATGATTTTGGGAATATTGGTTTTTGACCGGATTAAGGAAGCCGGAAAAACCCAAAAAATATTGTCGAAGCATGCCGGAATCATCCGGACCCGCCTGGGCTTTCATGAACTTTCGGAGGCGGTGTGCAGCAGAGTGGGAACCATTGTGCTGGTGCTGGAAGGCAAGCCCGAAAACTGGGCAGAACTTGAAAAAGACCTGTCAGAAATCGGCGGCATTGAGATCAAAAAAATGATGTTCGACTATTTGTTTCAATAAATCCAATAAGATGTCAGAGATCAGAGTCTTGGGAGTATTGGTTTCAGAAAAGAGCCAGGCTGCCGTTGAAGTTCAGAAAACCTTAACCAAATATGGTTGCAGCATTAAAACCAGGCTGGGTTTGAACAACCTTGACAAGGATGGCTGCGACAGTTGCGGATTGATCATTCTTGAACTTACAGGCGATACGAACGAGTGCATCAGGCTCGAAAACGAACTTTTTTCGTTGCACGGTGTCAGGGTGCAAAAAATGGTTTTTTGATAAAAAATTTTCACACCTTTGGAATAATCCGGATAAAACAACTGAAACTAAGAAAAAAATGGCAAAACTGGTTCACTTATCTGAAGCGGCGTCTCTTGCCCTGCATGCCATGGTAATGATAGCCCAAAACAATAACCATGTGAATGTAAACACCCTGGCTGAAGAAATGGGAGCTTCGCGTAACCATTTGGCCAAGGTGCTGCAGCAACTGGTCAAGTTCAATTACCTTCGTTCGGTCAGAGGACCCAGCGGCGGTTTTAAGCTCAACAAGCCTGCATCTGATATTTCAATTCTTAACATTTACGAAGCCATTGAAGGCCGAATTGACCTGCCCGAATGCCCGCTCGACAGGCAGATCTGCCCTTTCGACAAATGCCTAATGGGTGGGTTGGTAAAAGATGTCACGGTACAGTTCAAGAATTATTTTGAAGCGCAAACCCTTGACCAATACTTGCCACCCAAGTAAAAGACTTCACCGAATTTTCCCTTCCGGTTTCTACAATTTTTAGCCTATGGATGGAAACTTTTTGAACAGCATTCAGTCGCCGGCTGATCTGAAAAAACTTTCAGCCGATCAATTGGTAGTGCTGTGCGAAGAGATCAGGCAGTTTCTAATAGAATCTGTCAGCTGCAATCCCGGGCATTTTGCATCGAGCCTTGGCGTTGTAGAGCTGGCCGTTGCACTTCATTATGTTTTTAACACCCCTTACGATAAGCTCATCTGGGATGTGGGCCATCAGGCCTACCCGCACAAAATACTTACCGGCCGGCGCGATCTTTTTCACTTAAACCGTAAGCAAAAAGGCATCAGCGGTTTCCCAAAAATGAGCGAAAGTCCTTACGATGCTTTCGGTACCGGGCACTCATCAACAAGCATTTCTGCAGCCCTGGGTATGGCGATGGCATCCAGGCTGCAAAACGACACCCAACGGCAGCATATTGCCGTGATTGGCGATGGCAGCATGACCGCCGGCTTGGCATTCGAAGCAATGAACCATGCAGGGGTTTCGAATACCAACATTCTGGTGATTCTTAATGACAATGGCATCGCCATCGATAAAAATGTGGGCGCACTCAAAGATTACCTTACCGATATTACCACATCGCGCACCTATAACAAAATCAAAGACGAAGTTTGGAATGCCCTTGGTGCACTGAGTAAATACGGGCCGGATGCGAGGGGTATGATACAAAAACTCGAAGCTGCAATAAAAACCACGGTATTTAAACAGAGCAACCTTTTCGAGTCGCTAAATTTCAGGTATTTTGGCCCCATTGATGGTCACGATGTGCACCACCTTACCCGCATCCTTGCCGACCTGAAAAACATTAAGGGCCCTAAGTTGCTTCATGTGGTTACTGTAAAAGGAAAGGGTTACCCCTTTGCAGAAAAGGAGCAGACCCGATTTCACGCACCGGGTTTCTTTGACAAAAACACAGGGCAGACCGTAGTCGATATCAGGGAGAAAAACCTGCCGCCAAAGTACCAGGTGGTTTTCGGGAAAACCATACTTGAGCTGGCAAGGAAAAACCCAAAAATTGTTGGAATAACCCCGGCCATGCCCACTGGTTGCTCACTAAATATCATGATGGACGCCTTACCCGAAAGAGGCTTTGATGTGGGTATTGCCGAGCAGCATGCCGCTACTTTTTCAGCCGGTTTGGCAACTCAGGGGCTCATTCCATTTTGCAATATTTACTCTTCGTTTTTTCAGCGGGCATATGATCAAGTGATCCATGATGTGGCCCTGCAAAACCTGCCAGTGGTATTTTGCCTAGACCGTGCCGGTTTGGTGGGCGAAGATGGCGCCACCCATCACGGTGCCTTCGACCTTTCGTTCCTGCGTTGCATACCAAACATCACAATTGCAGCACCTATTAATGAAGAAGAACTGCGCAATCTTATGTATACCGCACAGCTCAAACAAAGGGGGCCTTTTGTAATTCGCTACCCCAGAGGAAACGGCGTGCTGAAAAACTGGCAAACGCCATTTAATGAGATACCCATCGGCAAGGGAAGGCGACTCAAAGAAGGTACACAGGCAGCCATTGTTTCAATTGGGCATATCGGGAATATTGCCCTGCAGACTGCCTACGAACTGAAAGAATCACTTGGCTTTGACATCGCCATGTTTGATCTGCGCTTTATCAAACCCATCGATGAAGACTTACTGCACCACGTTTTCAGAAATTTCAATACGGTGATTACAGTCGAAGACAATGCCCTGGCCGGTGGCATGGGTAGCGCCGTGCTCGAATTTATGGCCGACAACGGATACCAGGCTACCGTGAAGCGCCTGGGCATACCCGATTACTTCGTGGAACAGGGAACCCTGAATGAATTATATGCTGAATGCGGCTTTGATGCCAAAGCCATTAAAGAGGCCATTATCGAAAAATGTGAAACCCTTTTGCACCACAACAACTAAACAAAAATTAAACCTTGGAAAGTTTCGCAGAATTGTTTGCTGATTACAGGCAGGTATTAATTGCTTTCGGACTCACCCTTTTTGCTGGGCTTTCAACGGGAATTGGAAGCGCCATTGCCTTTTTTGCCAAAAGAACCAACACCAAATTCCTGTCGGTGGCCCTTGGTTTCTCGGCAGGGGTAATGATATATGTTTCGTTTGTGGAAATTTTCTTTAAAGCCAAGGATATCCTGATTGCCGAGCAGGGCCTCCGACCCGGCTACCTGCTCACATTGCTGGCTTTCTTCAGCGGAATGATCTTCATTGCCATTATCGACAAGCTGGTGCCTTCGTTCGAAAACCCGCATGAAATAAAAATGGTGGAAGATATTAAGGCTGGCCCTGAAGAACTAAAAAAAAGAAACAAGCTCTACCGAATGGGCATGCTGTCGGCCTTTGCCATTGCCATTCACAACTTCCCCGAAGGACTCGCCACCTTTATTGCAGCCCTTCAAGACCTGTCGCTTGGTATCCCAATTGCAATTGCCATTGCCATACACAATATTCCTGAAGGCATTGCCATTTCAGTGCCTATTCACCATGCCACGGGCAGCAAGCGCAAAGCCTTTAAGTACTCTTTCCTTTCCGGACTGGCCGAGCCCCTTGGGGCATTAGTGGGATTCGTTTTGCTGACGCCTTTTATGAGTGAAACCCTTTTTGGTTTTTTGTTTGCTTCTGTGGCAGGCATTATGGTGTTTATCTCAATCGACAACCTGCTCCCGGCCGCCCGCGAATACGGCGAGCCACACCTCTCCATCTACGGACTGATGGCCGGAATGGGGGTTATGGCCATCAGCCTGCTGTTGTTTACGTTTTAGGCTTGAGCTTTGAACCCTGAACTATTTCCCAATCCTTTTGTTCAGCGCGTCAGAAAGGGCTTTTGCGGCTTTGTTGAAATAACGCTTCTTGCGGAAGCCAAGTACCCAGATAATGCCTGAGATGGTGTTGGTAAGAAAAACTTCATCAGCATGTAAAAGCTCATCAGGTTCAACAGGCCTTTCTTCAATTTTGAAACCCAGGCTGGGCGCCAATTCAATCACAACCGACCGCATAACGCCTTCAACACAGGCCTGATCGAGCGAAGGGGTAATGAGTTGATTGCCATTTACCAAAAAAACATTTGAACTGATGGCTTCTGCCAGGAGCCGCTCATCGTTTATGAGCAGGCAGTCATCCAGTTTTCTTTCCTTTCGGTAAAGACCGGCCATAACGTAAATCAGTGCACTGGATGACTTGATGTTGCTCAGGGCGTGGCAGGGCTTGTAGTATTCTTCGAAAAAATCAACAAGGATTCCCTTTCGGTTCAGGGGGTAGAGGCTGCTTGAGAGTTTCGTTGTTTCTATCAGGAATGAAGCCGCGTTTTCTTCGGGCACATAAAAGCCGCCTTCGGTTCTGTAAATGGCAAACCTTACCCTGGCATGACCGCCTTCAGGGTGGTTGTGCCTGTATACCCGATGAATCTGGGCAACAAAAAAATCATGCGAAAAAGTTTCAGGAAGTTCGAGCCTGAGCAATTCAGCACCCTTTTTTAGCCTGTAGAAATGCCGCTCTGACCAAAGCACATGGCCATTATTAACCCTGATGGTCTCAAACAAACCATCGCCATACCTGAAGGAACGGTTCGAAGACCCCAGGCTTGGTTCTTCTGCCTGCCGAAGCTTGCCGTTGAGCGAAATCATTCGGCTCATCAGATGAACTAAAAAATGTAACGGATAAAGTTGCCCATAAATTCAGGATTCAGCACCGTTATGAAAGCAATTCCGTATATGGCACCCCAGAAATGCACGTCATGCGCCACATTGTCAGATCCCCTGCGGGCCATCCAAACCGAATAAGCCAGGTAAATTATACCGAAGATAAAGGCAGGAATTGGAACGGGAATAAACATGAAAAAGACGCTTCCCTGGGGTTGAAGTATGATGCTGGCAAAAAGCACCGACGAAACGGCACCGCTGGCGCCAACTGCATTGTAATAATAATTTTTTCGATGCTTGAAATAGGATGGCCCAACGCTGCAAAGAAGTGCGGTTACATATAAAAGCCCGTAAAACATTCGGCCCCTGATTCCAAATTCAGCCACCAGGATTTGCTCTACCAGCGAACCGAACGAATACAATACAAACATGTTTATAAGCAGGTGCATCCAGTCGGCATGCAGCAAGCCATAAGAAAAGAAACGGTGCCAGGTTTTGTGCTGCCTGATCTCATAGGCATTAAACTTCATGCGCTCAAAGGCAATGCGGTTTCTGAAGGTAGTATATGAAACCAATACGGTAAGAATAATGATAAACAGGGTAATGCTCATAAGCCGGATTTTATGCAAAGATACTTTTTCCGTCGCTATTTTGCCTAATGAGTGCAATAGACTACCTTTGAAATCTGAAAAATGAGCATGAAAGTCAAAAAAAACACCATAATCTGGGATTGGAACGGCACCCTGCTAAACGATGCCCAGATATGCCTTGAAGGGATAAATATTTTGCTTGAGCATAGAAATCTCCCGGGTCTTGAAATGGAACGCTACCGGCAGATATTTACCTTTCCCGTAAGGGATTATTACCAGGCCGCCGGCTTTGATTTTAATAAGGAGCCCTTCGAAATACCAGCCGAGGAATTTATTGTGCATTACAAGCGTTTGTTGCCACAGGCCGGGCTTTTTCACGATGTGCACGAAACCCTTCAAGGTTTTGATAAGCTTGGCATCAGGCAGTTTATCGTTTCGGCCATGGAGCAGCAGGCCCTGGAGCAATCGGTAAGCGAACGCGGAATAAGGCCCTTTTTTGAGGCCGTTTGGGGAATTGAAGATAACCTGGCTTTTTCTAAGGTGCACCGGGCAAAAGAAATAATCAGCCGTTTCGGGATTGAAACCCGAAACACCTTATTGGTAGGAGACACCCTTCATGATGCCGAAGTAGCCGAAGAGCTGGGTGTCGATATTGTTTTCATCACCCGCGGGCACCAAAACCAGGAAAGACTCAGCCGGAACGGGAACCTGCATTTACCCGACCTTAAATCACTGGTAAAATTTATGATTTAGGTTTTGCTTTCTCGAGTTATAGATTTCTGTGATTAGGCTTTTTTAAGGGTTGATTCGGTCAATAGCCCAACATTTTTCTAAAGTCGAAAAACCTCGCCTCCGCCATTAAGCGTAAACGCACCACTCCTAATGGCGATTAGCCGCATGCCTTTATCCTTTGAACTTTGACCTTGGAACTTTTAACTTTGAACCAATATTACCTATATTGTATCTTCATCTCATCAAAGATGTCGCTTTGAATAAGCTTCACCGCCTTCTGGTAGGCATCATCCATTTCGGATGTCACCTGAATATAAGCGCTGAAGTCGAACAGGTTACGGGCAATGAAGCCTTTTACCTGGATCTTCAGGTAGGGTAGGGTACTTTGCATTTCTTCATCCCCGGAGGTCACACCCTGCCTTTCGGCATAATCGTAGAGTTCTTGCAGTAAGGCATCTGAAACCTGAAAGTTGCTTACAAAAGAGTTCAAATCGGGATAGCGGCGCATGAGTTCCTGGCGTCTTTCGTTGGTGTATTCAATGCTAAAGGTGTTGAGGATGCCCCTTCGCACCAATCTTGAGTAGAAATTCGAAACCCTGTTGGTATCGATCGGAATGAACACATCAGGCATGATACCCCCGCCCCCGTAAACCACTCGCTTATTTATTTTGGTATAGTATTTCAGTGAGTCGGGAAATGTAATGTTATCGGGGTTTACCAGCTCGCCCATGCGCAGGCGCTGAGTCAGGTCAGCGAAATATTTGTCGTTACCTTCATCATAAGGCTTTTGTATGCTGCGGCCCGTCGGGGTGTGGTAGCGGGCCGTGGTGAGCCTGATGGCTGAACCATCGGGCAGGCTGAAAGGCTGCTGCACGAGGCCCTTGCCAAATGAGCGCCGGCCAACAATCAATCCGCGATCCCAGTCCTGGACAGCCCCCGCAAGAATCTCGCTGGCCGAAGCGCTGCCCTCATTGATCAAAACCACCAGCTTACCTTTTTTGAAGGCTCCACGGCTGGTGCTAATGCGCTCCTGTGTGGGAGCAGAGTGCCCCTCGGTATATACAATCAGCTTGTCGCCATCAAGAAACTGGTCGCTCAGGTCGATGGCCACATCAAGAAAACCTCCGGAGTTGAAATTCAGGTCTAGTATCAGGTGCTGCATGCCTTCGCGGTTGAGCTTCTCGATCGACTCGCGGAACTCGCGCATGGTAGTGCGGGCAAAGCGATTTACCTTTATATAACCTATGCCCGGTGCAGCCATATATGCTGCATCAACAGAGTTGATGGGAATGCGGTCGCGCGTAATGGTGAAATCAAGCAATCCGCGGCTTCCACGCCTGAAAATACCCACGTTCACCTTTGAGCCCCGCTGACCCCTGAGGCGATCCATAACAAACTGATTCGTAACATGACTTCCGGCCGAAGAAGCTCCATCAATGGTAACAATCTTATCGCCGGGCAATATGCCAACCTTCTCTGATGGTCCGCCCGGTACCGCGCTCAATACCACAATGGTATCGTTAATAATGTTAAACTGCACCCCAATGCCTTCAAAACTCCCCTGAAGGGGTTCGTTGGCTGCGCGCAGCTCTTCGGCCGAAAGATATACGCTGTGGGGGTCAAGTTCGCGAAGCATGCCCTTTATGGCTTCTTCAACAAGTTTTTCTTCATCTACCGGTTCAATATAAGCAAGCCGAACTACCTGAAGGGCCCGGTTCATTTTTTCAAGCTGCTGGCTGTTTACCTGAGATATTACACTTGGACTTAAACCAAAAGTCAGAAAAATCAAAAGAAAAAAAGCAAGAAAAGCAGAAAAATGGTATTTCATTCTATTTGAAGTTTTAGGGTGGGATCAGATTTATGAACTCATAGGGTATAAGACAAAAATTAAACCATCATGAAGCTGTGTTTGTTTAAAATACGAAAAGTGTTTTAAGGATAACGCTATGAATGCCTTTAACCGATATGGCAAGTCAAAATTACCTGTTTCCTGCCCAAAAAACCTAACAAAACTCAAAAAACATTTTCAGTGTGGTTGGAAAGCTTAAACTTTGTGGTTATTTTTGAATCGCCGGCATATTTAAACACGGCTACTCTTTGTTCATTGCGCAGCAACATATCGATCAGACCGGTGGCGAGAAAAATCGCCTGCTTCGAAGCATGGTCATTCCCCTGGCTTTTGTTGTGCTTATGTGGCTGGTCAAATCGGTCGAGATGTTTTTCGACTTCGACCTTTATAATTGGGGCATTTATCCGCTCACAGCAAAAGGGCTTGCAGGCATTTTTTTCTCCCCTTTTATACATGGCGACATCAATCACCTGATAAACAATACCATTCCGATTTTAGTGCTTGGAACCACTTTGTTTTATTTTTACCGCGAGGTGGCCCGCACCGTGCTGTTTCTTTCGGTTCTGATCACGGGTTTGTGGGTGTGGGTATTTGCCCGCGAGGCCTTCCATATTGGAGCCAGCGGCGTGGTTTACAGCCTGGCGGCATTTCTTTTCGTGAGCGGGGCAATCAGGAAGCATCCACGCCTTATGGCCATTTCTATGCTGGTGGCCTTTCTATACGGAAGCATGGTTTGGGGTATTTTTCCCATAAAAGAAAGGGTGTCATGGGAGTCGCATTTAATGGGTATGCTTTCTGGCCTGCTGCTGTCCATAAACTTCAGAAAATACGGCCCGCAACGCAAAAAATACACATGGGATCTGGAACCGGAGGAAGAAAGCGAGGCTGAAACTGATGTTGATGACTTTGCTGAAAAGGTTATCCGTTCACTAAAGGCTGAAGACGCCGACAACCAACCTCCGCCTGATAAACCAGGTGGTTTCTCATCTGATCCCGGCATCCGGTTCCATTACAAGCCAAAAGACAAACCTAATGAATCAGGGATTAGGGATTAAGATTATGTTTCAATAATCACTGACCACTAATCACTAATCACTAATCACTAATTACCCATTACCGATCACCCTCTTTCCAACTCCCGCTGCACATCCTTTTTCTTTAGGGTTTCGCGTTTGTCGTAGAGCTTTTTCCCTTTTCCAAGGGCGATCTCGAGCTTGGCCAGACCGCGATCGTTGATAAACAGGAAGGTAGGTATCAGGGTAAGGCCTTTTTCGGCCAGTTTGGTTTTTAGCTTGCGGAGTTCGCGGGCGTTCAGCAGCAGCTTGCGGTCGCGCTTAGGCTCGTGGTTGTTGTAGGTGCCGTACTCATATTCGGCAATGTGCATGTTCTTAACAAAGAGCTCGTCGCCAATAAAGGCACAGTAACCCTCGTTGATGCTGGCCTTGCCCGCACGGATTGATTTTATCTCGGTACCCGTAAGCACAATGCCGGCAATGAACTTCTCCAAAAGGAAATATTCAAAGCCCGCCTTCTTGTTTCGTATGTTAATCTTTCCGGCCATAGCTCAGTAGGGCTGCAAAATTACGAAAAATTAGGCAGGAAAGAGGCGAAGAATCAATAACCTACCTTATGGTAACTCCTGATGGCACCTTAAACTTGTCGGCCGGAATGCGGGCGTTTTCTTCAAAATGAGTTACTTCCATTGTCATTTGGTCAGAAACCATTTTCAATGGTAAGCCCTTGTAATACCATATTTTGGTTACGGTTGCTTCATAATCATCGTCGTCAATGGTTTCTACCACAATGCAATTTTTACCCAAGATGACTTCATTTCCAACAATGCGGCCACCCTCTTCTTCAATCATCTGCCTGAAAGTCATGTCGTCGTCAATCAATTCCTTGTCAAACATGTCGAACTCACCCTTGGTTGAGCGCGTCTTTGACCCGGTATTGGTTTGCAGGTTTATAGCATAAGTCCATTCACTGTCTTCAATATAAAGCATTTTGGTTGTTTGCTTATGCCCGAAACTTTCAATAACAGATTCGAGCTCGCTGGCCGATTTTTCATTTTCAAGGTCTTGCCATATCGTCATGGTGTTAGTGAGCTTGTAACCTTCTTCTCCGGCATGAATAACGGCTTTCAAAATATACGATTTCAAGCCTGCAAGCTCGGCTTCCATCTGTTTAATGGTACTGTCGGCATCAGTGGTTGAAGGTTTTGATCCACCGCCGCAGGCGGTCATTGCGATTCCGGCTATTATGGCCAGAAAAATGGTTTTGGCTTTTTTCATTTTCGATAAGGGTTTGGGTGATTAAATGTAAGAGATTCAATGGTTACCGGTATAATTTTACGAATTTTAAGAAAACGGGATAACATGAAAGGTAATGCGAATTTTTTCGTTGTTTCATCGTTACGAAAATCAATAATGTTTGAAAAACATTCAAAAATAAAATATTTTGCAGAATTTTTTATGTTTTTATTCAGTATTGTTTGGAAAAATGGAAATTTCGATCTCGCCTTAAGGGAGAGCCTGTCTAAGCAAATTGAGAAAAAGCCTGAGGGTATGCCAATCAGGTATGAGCAAAAAAAATTGGGAGGCACAAGGCGCCTCCCAATTCAAACCACTATGAAGAAAAACTTACCTGTTATTAACCTGCAGGCGATGAGTTGAGATTCCTTTCGCAGTGAAAACCTGAACCATGTACATGCCGTTTGTGAGTCCGCTTACATTGAATTCAGCCCTGAAATCATCAACATTTGCCGAGTAGAGCGTTTGTCCGAGCATATTTACCACATTAAAGAAGTTGATTTTTTGTTCGGATACTATGTGAACCACATTC